>Ga0351950_1082_pt1 | contig 14397 bp, 8 predicted proteins | sample BONcelT113001H13_FD_206835 | JGI IMG/M metagenome (GOLD analysis project Ga0351950, IMG submission 206835) | Enriched cells from coal bed in the Powder River Basin, Montana, United States - BONCAT cells T11 rep3 HSBNCT.T11.300.1.H13 ...
TCGCTCACTTCCATGTCCAATCCGGCAGGGTTCACAAGAACCACGTCGGCATTGAGCAGGGTTATTGACCTCGCCTTTATGTTCTCGGTTTGCGTGGTGGTCCCGCTACCGCTTATGACTATCTTTCCCATGAGAAAGGTGACCTTGTAGCTGTTCCATGTGGCGACGTCGTCGTCCACCACATCGCCCATCGTGATGGTCCATTTCCCGCTTGTGTTCCCTGTCCCGCCCAGGGGGTCTTCCCCCCAGAAGGCATTGGTGAGGAAGGTCCAGTTGAAATCGGTGACGCTCGCGGTATCCTGTTTGTCGGCCTCAAGATTCTTGGTGGAGTTGAACAACCGGCTTATCGTCGCGTAAGGAGAGGTGATGGTGGCCGTGAGGTTACCGCGGTTTGTGTGCGTGAAGTTGAGGTCCACCTCCACGCCCTCCAGGGGCTGCCTCTGCGAAGCAGCGGAGGAGAACGCGGCTGTCGTCAGGGTGAATTCCTTGCTCGTACCCTTGTTGGCGCCATTGTCGAAGAACCCTATCTTCTCATTGACGTTCGTTATGCCCGTCGTGCAGGAGGTCTGGCTGGTCACGTAGAGAACATTCTTCACCGTTTCGACGAACTTACCCGCGTTGATGAGGCCGAAGCCGTAGTTCGGGTTGAACCAGTTGCCCGCCCCATTTTTCACCCAACCGCCCGTTGCGCTCGCGTCGCTCTCGTCTACTCTGGCGCTCGTCCGCACGAGCACATGTTTGGCCATGCGGACGTCCATCAGCTTATTAGCCTCCATGCCAAGGGCCAGGATGCCGGACACGAGCGGGGCGGAGGAGGATGTGCCTCCGAAGGTGCTCGTGTAGGCGGTGTCCGGAAAAAGGTCCGATGAGTCCCCGTCTGTGTTTTCGGTGGAGTAGCGGTTGTAACCCAGATTCATGCCCGTCCTGTCGGTGGCCGTGATACCGAAACCGCCCTCCGTGCTCGACGGTGCGGTGACAAAGACGTTGGAGCCATAGTTGCTGTAATCGGAGAATTTGCCGTCACTGCCCAGGGCAGCCACGGGGATCACGTTGCTGTTCGTAAGGACGCTGTCCTTCCCGGTGTCTTCGTTGGCCTTGCCGCGTTCATTTCCCGCCGACCAGACGTGGATGATGCCGTTCGCCGTGGTCCGGTTCAACGCCGCTGCGATGTCTGATCCATGGAGGTCGTCGGTCACGTGAAATGGTGTTAGCTGGCCGTAACTGTGGTTCATTATATTGATCTGGGGTTTTGCCGTTATTTTCCCCGTAAGGGGGTCAACACCGCTCTTCCAATAATAGGCCTGAACGTACAGGGCCCTCTTTGCCGTGTTGTCGGCCTCCCCCGAGGTGTACACATTTAATCCGACGATGGACGCATAAGGGGCGGCGCCCGTACCTCCTATGCCGTTGCCGCCCCGTGCCGCCGCCACGCCCGCAACGGACTGTCCGTGGTTATCATCCGCATCGATGGGTCCCTGGGCCTGATTTGCGATCGTAACATTGGAACTGAAGTTGCGGCTCAGGTCCGCCCTGTAGTTGGGTTTTATGTCCTCGTGGGTTCCCTCGACGCCGTTATCCACTATCCCGATGACTATCCCCTTCCCGGTATACCCCGCCTGCCACGCGCCCTGGAGTCCGGCATCAAGGGAGGCGTTCTTCATCAGCGTGCTGGCCCCGTTGGGGGCGGTGTAATACACGCCCGCGGACGGTGCCGTGTTCACAAGATGCCACTGCCCCGGAAACCCCGGTCTTGCTGTCGCACTGTAAAAGAAATAGGGATCATCGGGGTGGAAGGCGGCAGCCTGACAAAGATTGGCGGCGGGGGAAACCAGGATCAGGCAGAAGAAGACAAGAACCTTCGCAGCGTTGATTACGCCTGGCAAGATCCGGCAGCTTGTTCGCATGCGGTATTAGTAGCAGAACGGGAACGAAGAATCAATAGAATACAGTATGTTACGCCGGAGTCTGGACCCTTGAAAGGAAGATGACCTTCCTCCTGGCAGAGAACATCACTTTCCACTGAGGATAAAGACGAAAGAACCGTTCCCGGTTCCGGGTTGCGGCTTAAAGACAAACATCATAACCGATTGTATTTAAGGGCCTTCCTTTTATCAGACTACCAAAAAAGAAACCTCCTGTTAGTATCTAATTGATGTACCCGCATCAAAATACTGAACAGGGAGGTTTCTTTGGAAAGTTCAGTCGGTATCCTTTGTATGAGAAGGCGCTTTCGTTTGATCAAGACGGAAAACATGCGTGCTGCCGGCAGTGAACTCGACCTGAACGTCGTTGACAGCCAGTGAGACCGGCTGGACACCCGCAGCCTTGTGTCCCCGCACTGTGAATGTTTCGCGAGTGAGCCTGAGATCCAGAGAATGTCCCCGATACCGCATGCTGAGATCAAGGCGTTCAAGTCTCTCGGGAAGCTGCGGGCTGAACCGAAGGACGTCACCCGTGATCTGCGCACCTGTCAGTACGCGCTGGATGAGGTCGACGGTACCCGCCATGGCGCCGAGGTGCACACCCTCCTCGGTTGTGCCTTGCTGGATGTCGCTGACGTCGCTTTGCAGCGCCTCCGCAAAGTAAATCATTGCGCGGGCACGATCCGACCGGGCCAGGACCCATGCGTGCACAACCCGGGATAGCGTCGATCCATGAGATGAGTGTGAATCGTAGTACTCGACGTTGCGCGGGATCGTTTCGTACTCGAAGGGATAACCAAGATGAACGAACAGTTCGCGCAGTTCATCGGCAGAGAACAAATAGAACAGCATGAGGACGTCCGCCTGCTTCGAGACCTTGTACCGGTTTGGAGTGTCACCCTCCGCTTCAAGGATCAGGTCGAGGCGCTGTATGTTGCCGTACCGCTTGCGATAGTCGTCCCAGTCGAGCTCGGCCAGTGACTCATAACCCTCGAATTGGCTGATGATACCGTTGTCGTGAAAGGGTACGAACATGCGGCGGCTGACGTCGTCCCAGAGGGCGGTATCCTGCGCAGTCACGCCGAGCTTCGCAACGAGTTCAGCGCGCCGGATGTCGGGGATAAGGTCGAGCACGTCGAGCGCCCTGCGCAGCACCCAAACAGCCATAATATTTGTGTAGGCGTTATTATTGAGACCGGGAGCGGATGAGTCCGGATATCGCTCGTGAAACTCATCGGGTCCGACGACCCCCCGGAGTTCGTAACGTGCCTTTTGTTCATTGAACGTCGCCATGCTGGACCAGAAGCGCGCGATCTCTATGATGAGCTCCGCCCCATAGAACTGCAGGAACTCGTGGTCGTGCGTGACCTGGACGTATTGCCACACGTTCCACGCGACCGCACTTCCCACATGGCGCTGCAGATACGAGCTATCCGGCTTCCAACGCTTCGAATGGGGGTTTAGATTGACTTCCTGGGTTTCCTCCCGTCCGTCGCTGGCGCTTTGCCACGGAAACATGGCGCCGGCAAAGCCGGCATCCCTGGCCGCTGCGCGGGCCTGATCGAGACGGCGGTACCGGTACATGAGTAAAGAGCGTGTGATCTCAGGCGTACGAAAATTGAGCGTAGGGAAAATGAACAACTCATCCCAGAAGATATGTCCCTGGTAGGCTTCACCGGTCCAGCCACGGGCCGGTACGCCGATGTCGAGACCGATCGAATTGAGTGAGACGGCCTGCAGCAAATGAAACATATTCAGACGCAGCAGCATGGGAGCGTTGAGTTTGATCGGGGTCGTCCCTGGCAGCAAATGCACGTCGAATCGGTCCCACAGGTGTTTCCATGCCAGGACGTGGGAATCCATGAGCGTTGCGAAACGTTCCGCGCCATCGATCGCCCTGCGAGCCGCCAGACCGCACTCCGAAATGGCGAAGTCGCGCGAGGTGTACTGAACCGCTATCTTCTCCAGGGAGAGAATCTGGCCCTGCATCAGCTGGACGGTGAACTCCTGCCCGATGAAACCCGGCTCATTGATTACGCTTCGCGGAACGGACTGCAACTCGCCCTGCACAAATGCACGCGTTCGCGCCGCTTGAGCCAGGTGAATGTTCGACTGAAGCGTGCGCACAAGCAGATGAACGCCATCGTTGCCGATGGCCTCTCCCGACAACGGCTCCAGATGCTGCTTGTTGAACCTTTCGTAGAGTTTGGCGCCTTCGTTGACGACCCGGCCATCGATCCCCGAACGGATGGTTACGGGCCCGGACCAGTTCTCGGCCCTGAGCGTCAGTTCGATCGCGCCCAGGTGCATATCGGCCATTGAGACCAGGCGCCGTTCCGTCAACGTGGTGCGCCGTCCCTGACCCTGTTCGAAGCTGATGGTCCTGTGCAGCATTCCACGCCTTAAGTCGAGTTCCTGCCGGTAGGCGAGAATGTTTACCGCTCTTTCGTCAAACCAGTCGTCTTCAGCTAACCGCAACCCTATGGTCAGCCAGTTCGGGAAATTGACGAGATCCTCGTTTTCAACACATCGGCCTTCCACATCGGTGCGTAGCCGATTGTAGCCTCCGGCCAGATAGGATCCGGGATAGTGCACGTCGTCCGCCTTAGCCCACGGCGAGGCCCCGCGCGTGGCGAAGTAGCCGTTCCCCAGGGTACACAGCGCTTCCCGTATACCCTCGCGCTGTGGGTCGAAGTCGTTATAAACGAGGGACCAGGCGGAGGGCGGCTCAATAGCCACCTGTATATATGAGAGATCAGACACGACAACATCGGCGCCTGCCTCGCGCAAAGCCTGCGACTGCCCAACCCGGTCGATGCCTATGACAAGGCAGAATCGGCCCACGCGGCCTGCGGCAACCCCCGCTATTGCATCCTCGACAACAATGGCCCGCGATGGCTCGACCCTCAAGCGTCGTGCCGCCTCCAGAAATGCATCGGCTGCGGGTTTGCCTTTGAGACCCATACGCTCGATCTCGCGTCCGTCCACGCGCGTATCAAAGAGATGCGAAATACCGGCGGCCTCGAGGACTGCAGCGCAATTGTTGCTGGATGAGACGACGGCCGTTTTGATCTCCCGGTCGCGCAAGGTCCTTACCAGCGCAATCGCCGGATCATAGGTCGCAACGCCCCGTTTGTTCAGGTGTTCCATGAAATACCGGTCCTTGAGCTTGCCCAGTGCCCGTACACTCTGCGTGCCCGCCTTTTCCCCGGGGTCACCAACGGGCAGCTTGATCCCACGGGATTCAAGAAAGGATTCGACACCGTCATATCGCGGCTTGCCGTCGACGTACCGCCGATAATCCGCTTCGATATCAAAGGGTGTAAAAAGTTCCCCTGTCCTGTCAGCGCGTTCTTGCAGAAAGGCGTCGAACAGCCGCTTCCAGGCTGAGGCATGGACGCTTTCTGTCTGGGTCAGCACGCCATCCAGGTCGAACAGAACAGCGTCGAAGTCGCGTGGTGAGATGGTTACGATAGATCCCATGATGGCCATGTAGACTCCCTTGGATTCTGGCGGCGCCAGGCAAACCCTTGATTGGTACAAACCCGGAAACGGTATTGTGGCAGACTCTCTTTCTCTGCAGCCGTAGAAATACGGGAAGTGCGCAGCCTGCTATATCTTATTGTACCACCTCTAAACCTGGTCTCTCAAGACCACCCGCTCTCAAAGGTTTGTCCTCGGGCATTTGCGGCGACATTGGCGTGCGGATAAAATGAATACGAACTATACTTAATTAGTGCTGGTGGTCATCTGAATCGGCGGAAGAGGGAGGCACCCGCAGGGTATTCGGAAAGGCGAAACGCCACCTGTCCCCTATGATGGTCACGGTTCCACCAAAGAGAACTGGCCGAGTGGTTATTACGGCCATAAAAGAACATTCTCGAAGCTACGAAAGGAGTCGTTGTCGCAAGAATAGTGTGGAAATGTGAAAAGGGAGGAGAACATGAAACGAATATTGCTCGCTACGGATGGGTCGAGGTTCGCACTGAGTTCGGCTGGTTATATCGCCAATCTTTATGCAGGGATGTCGGACCTGGAGATTATGGTTCTTAGCATCCTTCCTTCAGTACCGCCCCTTTATCTGGAGGAGCATCACGATCCTCTGATCCGGAAACATTACTCAGTCTGGCAAGAGGAAACATTGGAAAAAGCCAGGAAGTACACGAAGGAGGCCATCGACCTTCTCCAGAGAGGGGGTTTCAAAAAAAGCCAGATCCAGGCGAAGCATGCACCGCAGGTTGTGGGAGTCGCCCGTGATATTGTCCGCGAGGCTGATGCAGGACATTACGATGCCTGCGCGATGGGGAAGAAAGGAATGGGGTGGTTCGATGATACTTTTCTGGGCAGTATTACCAGCAAGCTGCTGGAAATCTCTGAAGATCATCCCATCTGGCTCGTGAGCAACAGCGAATGGAAAAGCCGGAATGTTCTCGTTGCTATAGACCATACCCCGAAAGCGGTTCAGCTTTCCCGGTATGTTGGAGAAATGCTTCGAGGGTTAGAAGGCGTTAAAATTCGCTTTTATCATTACTGTAACCCTTCTATAGAAAACTTACCTCTCGAAAAAAGAGAACTCGAGGAAATCGAAAAGCGGATAGCGGACAAGGAGAGGAACCAAATGGACCACTTTTTCGAAGAAGCTCAGAAAGTCCTTGGCGATTTAGGGTTCGATAAAAGAGAGGTGGAATATGAGTTCGAGCTTGGTAAATCCGCTTCCACCAGAAAGGTTTCTCAAAGGATTCTCGAGAAGGTGCAGGAAGGGCAGTATGGAACACTGGTCATAGGACGAAAAGGGGCCACTGCCGCAAGAGAGTTCCGACTGGGATCTGTGGCGTCGCGAGTCTCCACCGAGTCCGAAAATTGTGCCGTCTGGGTTGTTTAGATAGTTGACAACCAACAAAAAGGGACCGGTTTGTTTTTCATGAGCTTTTCCGGAAAAGGCGTAACCGAAGCGTGGAACAGCATTCTGAAGCCGGAGCACGCAGGAGGAACACAGGATGTCCCCTGCCTACCCCCTCTCGGCTCCCAGTTGCCCCTGTGACTCTGCGCGTCAGCGTGTCTTCTTTTCGAAGTAGGACTCGGATGTCGAAACAGGTTTCAGCCATACAGTTTGTTCATCGCCAAGGCCGCGATGAACTTTGATGGTTACAATCCTGTCGTCGGGGAATCGGAACTCCATGATCCGCCACGTCCCGTCCCGGGTGGGATAAGAATCCATGAAGACCCGTACATCGGGCCCTGCCTCATTGACGGCGTTTTCGATGAGAAAGAACAGGTCCTCGGCGAACTGTATCGACTCCTTGTCGGTCCACTCAGTCTTTGGTTCTGCCGCGGTCGCCGCTGAAAAAAGAAGCAATACGATGCATGCGGCCAACAGTATGTTTTTCATCACAGTCAGTCACCTCTGTTCTGTTTGCAGATGCTACGGGGACATCGTGAAACCGGGGTCCTCGTAATAATCTTCCTCAAAGTTCTCAATACTCTTCGAGCCGGACAGGGTTTTCTCTATTCGCCTGCCGTTCCTGTCGTATTCGGAGACCTTTCCGGGCTCCCATCCTTCTCTCCGCTTTATTGCCTCCATAAGACGGTCTCTTTCTTCAGTTGTCAGATCGGCAATCTTCTTGTTGTACACATCCAACCCCGTCCAATCCTCGATATCACGCGCATATTCATCGGGATGATTCTTGTCCTTCGAAGGAGCATAAGCCGTTCCATTGACGAATTTTCCATTTCTGTCTTTCAATCCACCCAATACCTGCCGGATGCTCTCGTAGTTGTAGTACTTGCCACCGGACTCGAACATCCTCCTGCAGGATTCCTGACCTGTCTGCACGTCGGGGTAGATGTCGAAGCCTTCCGCATCCCTGCCAATACGCCTGTTGACAGCCCCTCTTACATTCCCCGGGTTGTTGTTCCTCCAGGAACGACTCCCGCCTTCGTGTGCGATGGTATTCCCGTCATCATACTGGTAGGTTACTCTTCTCTTTCCTTCCTTTGTGCTGAACGCTCCTTTTGTACAGCTCATATGGACCTCCCGCTCGCATGGATCGGTGTTTCTCCCATTATGGTGGTATTACTTTTCGAGCGGGATAAATGACCAAAAAAACCAACGTAATCTACGTGGGAATTTAGAGGTGCAAAGTGGAGCGCAGATCTCCCGTCTGAGGCGTGTCTGGTTGGGTGCGTGATGTGAGGTCCGCGGATGAGATGGCTGTACAGGCAGCGTGAAGGATAAGGAACAAATCTTCATACCCGTGCCATGGTATTCCTGAGAATGTGGCAATGTAAAGGGCGTCGCTGTCGGCCCCCCCTGAAAGGCGGCTTGAATCGCTTGAAAGCCCTCTTTGCCGTCATCCCGGACTCTCCTGCCGTCATCCCGGACTTGATCCGGGATCCAGCTTGTGCGTCTAGGTCTTTCTTCTTCTTCTTCTTCTACTACTACTACTACTACTACTTGTTACGAAAGGTCCGCACGAAGTCCCTCTGCCGTGCAGCCACGCTCCGGATCACACCCGTTAAGCGTTTTTGGCTCGCTCGATGCTCATTGCGGACAGAGGTTGGTTGCAGTGTGCGAGGTGGTCGTCCGCAAAGCCGAGGTATCCGGGTACTGCCAGCATGGTGCTGTCAGACGCATCGGTCCCGTGCACTTTCGTGCCCGGTCCGCGCTCCCCCAAAACACAACGGGTCCCGTGATCCTCCACTAACGGCTGCCCGGCAGAGGGACCCCGTGCTTGGCGGATGAGATGGCTGTTCAGGTAGCGTGAAGGATAAGGAACAAGTCTTCATACCCGTGCCATGGTATTCCTCGGAATGTGGCGATGTAAAGGGCGTCCCTGTCGGCCTGGCGATGAAAGCGGCGGTGGATGACGCAGACTGGGTAGTAGACGGGGGCGCAGTACCTGTCGTATTCCCGGGACCGTGAAAACGCGAAGAGTGTCCCGAAAGTGGTCTATGCGGCGATAGATTCACCTTCGTTCTGTATTATGATCTTTGGATGGAGGTTTTTGGGCGGTACGGGTAGGCCCTGTTCATTCAGTAGCGCCACATGCTCGGCCATTCCCCATCTTGCTTTGTAGACGCAGTCTTCGATGGAGTGCCCTATACCTGTAAAGCCTTCCAGGTCGGGTGAATAGAATCCGAAGTAATCCGGCTCCTTCGTTGCTTCAATTATCAGGGAATATGGCAGATCAATCATGATACACCTCTGTATCCTTCATTTCTTCAAACCCGCCGTTTTCAGGATGGCATTGCAGGTACCCGTCGGAAGTTCTTTTGAGCCATGGTAATCCACCCGTATCAATCTTTCCCATCCTGCTTTTCCGTAATACCTGATGGACCCTTTTTCTTTCACCAGCCTGAAGCCATCCAACTCTAATAATCGGATCAATTCGCTGAATTTCATTGGTCGTAGAAGTCATTATACATGGAATTCTCGTATTTGTCATTGCACTTTGTGTCGAGGTCCGCGCAGGGTCCTTCTGCCGTGCATCCACGCTCCAGTGGATGAGATGGCTCTACAGACAGCGTGAAGGATAAGGAACAAATCTTCATACCCGTGCCATGGTATTCCTCGGAATGTGGCAATGTAAAGGACGTCCCTGTCGGCCTGGCGATTAAAGTGGCGGTGGATAACGCAGAGTATCTTTCGGACGATTGAGTTGTGGCAACCTGAAACCCGGTAATGCTAAGGACCACTTTTCCTGCAGTAATTCTAAGGTGTTATGAAGGATAACTTACTTTCTGAAGAACGTCCCCTCCATTTCCCTCTGATGGCCCCTGACGGCATCAAGCGCTCTCCTTACGGCCTCCGCCAGCTCCTGCCTGGTGAGGGGTTTCATAAGGAATTCACTTATCCCCGCCGCCTTTGTCGTCTCCGGGTCAACGGTCTCGCTGTGCCCCGTGCAGAGTATGACGGGCATATCGGGCCGTATGTCCAGGACCTGTTCGGCTAGGAGTACTCCTGTCAGGTTGGGCATTGTCTGGTCGGTTATTACAAGATCGAAGCCGGAGGGGTTTTCATGGAAGACATCGAGGGCTTTCGAGCTGTCCGTGAAGGCCGTGACGGTATAACCGAGCCTTTCAAGCATCCCCGTGCCGAGTTCGGCGATTATCTCCTCGTCGTCGATGAAAAGGATGTGCTCCTTACCCCCGCGGATTCCCATTGACCCGCCGGTCCGGGATGTTTCGTCAGTTGCGGCCTTCGGGAGAAGCACCCGGAAAGCGGAACCGATACCCGGAATGCTCTCAACGGTAATGTCGCCGTTCAGGCTCTTGACGATCCCGTAGACCACGGCAAGTCCCATGCCCGTGCCGTGCCCCAACCCTTTTGTTGTGAAGAAGGGCTCGAATATCCTTTCCATGACTTGTGCGTCCATGCCCGTCCCCGTATCCTGTACCATCAGCTGGAGGTAGTCGCCGGGGGGGGAGGCCCGAACCCCCGGCATCGGCGTCGGCAAGGGTTATGGAGAGCCTTCCACCGTTCTCCCGCATGGCGTAGGCCGCATTGGTGGCAAGGTTCATGACGATCTGATGTATCCCGGTGGCATTGGCAAGGACTATGTCTGAGGCGGCGGTAATTTTCACATCCATGTCGATCGTGGTCGGTATGGATGCCCTGAGAAGCTTCACTGTTTCCTCCAGAAGGGGTGTTAAAGGCAGGGGTCCTGTTTCGTACTCCGTCTTGCGACTGAAGGTAAGAAGCTGTTTGATAAGGTCGCGCCCCCTGAAGCCGGCCTTGAGCACCAGTTCCAGGTGGTGCCGCACAGGGCTGCCGGCAGGTAAGTCGTCATCGAGGGCCATCTCGGTGAAGCCGATTATACCCGCGAGGATGTTATTGAAGTCATGGGCGATACCGCCGGTGAGGGTGCCCAGGGCCTCCATTTTCTGCGCCTGGCGGAGCTGTTCCTCGAGCCGACGCAATTCGGTGATGTCCTGCAGGGCGATCGTAACCCCGACGACCTGTCCCGTCTCATCCTTCAACGGGTTGATGGTCTGCAGCCAGGCCCCCTTTATCCCCTCCGGTCCCGGTGCATTGCCCCTGAACTCCATGTCCCTGATCGGCTCGCCCGTCTCTATTACCTCACGGAGCGCCGGTTCCACGATGTGTGTCAGAAAGGATGGCAGCAGTTCCCGCACGCTCCGGCCTATGTGTTCCGAAGCCGGCCGGCCGTTCAGAGCCGCCAGTCGCTGGTTGATCCTCAAATAGCGCAGGTTGCGGTCGAGGGCGCACAAGCCTATGGGGGAGGCATCGTAGTAGGCTTCGATCTCTCTCTTCTGCCTGCGGGTTGTCTCCTCGCTTTCCCTGAGCTGGGAGGTCCTTTCCTCCACTCGTATTTCCAGCTCCTCGCGGTACCGCCCCAGCGCCTCTTCGGCCTTTTTGATCTCCGTGAGATCGACGGTGGCGGTACCGACACCTATCACCTGATAGGTGTCATCGTGGATCGGTTCCCAGCAAATGTCGAGGAAGATCGGACCCTGGGGGCGGTTGAACCACATCTGCTCCCTCAGTTCGATATCCTCCTCGAGGACCCGCTGCTTCACCGCCGTGAGATGGGAGGCCTCTTCGGGTGTGAAAATGTCCGAGTCGAGCTTCCCGATAATGTCCTCCTGCCGTGCCGTCCGCTGATTGTAGGCCCAAATGTACCGAAGATCGCGGTCCTGCATGGCCACCGACACGGGGGCATTGCGCAGTGCCAGGCGGAAGCGTGCCTCGCTCTCTCTGAAGGCCTCCTCCGCCGCCTTGCGCTCCGAGACTTCCTGCTGCAGTTGGGCATTGGTACTGATCAGCTTTTCTTCGTTTTGTTTCAGCTTTCGAAAGAGGATCTTCTGCGGTGTCGCAACGCTGGTTTCGATGAAGGCTACATAGACCAGGTAGAATGATGCGATCTGGAACAGGTGAGCGACCATGTTCGTAATGCCGAAGGGGTCCGAGTAGAGGGTGAAAGCCAGGCCGGTGACTATGAAGAGGATTAGAGAGGACACAATGGTCCGAAACACCCGGGGATCGAAATGCTGCCGGTTGACGAACATGAGCCCCATGGCTCCCAGGAGGATGAGGCACACGACGTAGTCGCTGATCACCTTGAAGGGGGTTAGGCCCACCTCCTCCACGATGCAAGCGGGGAATACTCTCCAGTAGAAGACGGACAGGAGGATCAGCAGGACGGCGGCTGAATATGCGGCAAACATAAGGGTTGGGTTGAGCCTGCGGTTGATAAACAGCGGGGCGATGAGCAGCGAAATACTCAGGACATATCTGCCGGCTATGTAGAAAGTGGGTCCGAGGTTGCCGTAACCGGGGAATATTCCCATGTCCTTGTTGCCCAGCAGGTGGATCGAGTTCAGGAATGCGAAGAAAAGGAAGGCGATGCCGACGTAGAGGAAATAGTTGTTGTCGACGAGGCGCCGTGAATTCCAGATTATCGTGAAGGCGCATACGGCTATGACAATTGAGACCCCGTCGGCAAAACTGTGAAAGAGGTTGTAATTGTACCTGGCGACGAGATAGAGCAGGGGCAGTGCCAGCACAGACGCAAAGCGGGATAGGGTAAAGCGTTTTATTATGACCTGTCCTCCTTCCCAACCTGTGCGGTGTTGTCTCCCCCACGCGTACGCTTGTGGAGGGAGCCTCGTGATGCCCGATCGTCAGGAATAATATTTTATCACAGCAGGGTGGACGTTGTCACCGGACACGTCAAACCCGTTGCCCCGATGAGCCACCGCCGGGGTGACGTTATGAAGAAAATAGTGACGACTCGATATGATGTCGCGGAGCATCTTCGTACTCCGGAGGAAATGGCCGCGTACCTTGAAACATGCATTGAGGAGTCGAACGGCGACGCGGCGTTCATTGCCAAAGCCCTCGGCGACATCGCCCGCGCCAAAGGCATGTCGCAGGTGGCACGGGATGCCGGCCTAAGAGAAGAGGGCTTGAACGCCAGGGAAAGGCGGAAGACTGTCGTTAAGAGATTAAGAGACCATTCACTGTTTCCTGCTGTAGGTCTGAGGTGTTATGAAGGAGAACTTGGTTTCGGAGGAACGTCCCGTCCGTCCTTTACGGCCTTTTGCCAGGGTGGAGCGATGTTTCCTCCATTACGGTGGTATTGCTTTTCAGGCAAGAAAAAGGACAGAAAAAAGCCAGGGCCATGAAGGAGAAAGACTGTCTCACGCCCGCTTCGCTCAAGCCCGCAGAGATCGCAGAGAGAAGATGGCGGCCCGATCGCGGAACCCTCCACAATCAGGCCGCATTTGCATCCCGTCTGCGACGGGAGGGAAAGACGGGACGGGGTGCGTGGAGCGTGGTGGGTGGCAATGTAAAGGATGTCCCTGTCGGCCCGCTGAAGAACGTCCCCTCCGTCTCCCCAAACGTGAGAAGGCAAGAGCGTTAAGAAATCAAAGGACTAGTCACAGTTTCCTGCTGTAGGTCTAAGGTGTTATGAAGGAGAACTTGGTTTCAGAGGAACGTCACCTCCGTCCGCTGGCGGGTGGGTCCGCGCGGGCCAAGGAAGAAGTCATGTGGACACCACAACAGTGGGCTTGTTTCGCGAGGGAGCAGCAGCGAATGTGAAGATCCGAAAAGCCCCAAAGTACTCTGAAGTTCGTGATGACGGTCGAGACAAGAAAAATGACTTGATTTTTGCGGGATATGTTATAGTCTATTAGACATAGATAGGCTATACAGAGTATGAATGACCAGCGTATTATAACAAAAGGACAGTTGGGCAGGATCGAGGCCTCTTTCCTGGCAAAGGCGGGTGCCCATCCCACCTTCGACCTTGCATTCGCTCGCCAGGCGCTAGGGCATACAAGGGACGATCCGACGCCGCAGTTTCTTGAACGACTTCAAAGCAAAGGCTGGATAAAGCGTATCCGCAGGGGTAAATTTGCGGTCATTCCCCTGTCTTCCGGCGAAGAACGTTCGCCTCAATTGCACGAATTCATTATTGCCATGGAACTGGCGGACCCTGCAGCAATTGCATACTGGTCGGCACTCAACCACCATGGCATGACGGAACAGCTTCCCCGAACCGTCTTTGTGGCTACCGACCATCTCGTCCGCCACCAACCGGGCACTGTATTGGGAATTACATACAAGATAGTATCACTGAAGCCTGCGAGGTTTTTTGGTGTCGCAAGAGACTGGATAAACGAGATCCCATTCAGCGTTACCGATAGGGAAAAAACGATTATCGACGGACTGGACCTTCCCCAATACGTGGGCGGCACGAACGAAATAGCCAAAGCGTTGAGAAGTTCCTGGCAGGAGCTGGATCAGAAAACGCTGAGAGAGTACGCCGCCAGGATTGGGAATACGGCAGTCGCCAAGCGTCTCGGGTTCATAATGGAGGCATTGGGATTGGGTGATGCCGGGGCGCTGCGCTCAGAGGTACCGATCGCTCCGGGTTTCTCCTCGCTTGACCCGACAATGCCGAAGAAGGGCAAATACAACAGAAGATGGGGCCTGCTGGTCAATACA
>Ga0351950_1085_pt1 | contig 14235 bp, 11 predicted proteins | sample BONcelT113001H13_FD_206835 | JGI IMG/M metagenome (GOLD analysis project Ga0351950, IMG submission 206835) | Enriched cells from coal bed in the Powder River Basin, Montana, United States - BONCAT cells T11 rep3 HSBNCT.T11.300.1.H13 ...
AACTTTCAGCATTTTTCTCAGTGTTTCATTGATCAGCCGGTTGGCCTGATGAAAGAGCAGATGATCGAATTCGCCCAGCTCCCGGCCAAAATGCTTCAGCGTGGTTTTGATGTTGGGCACTACTTCGCGAAGCGAGAAGTTGAACACTTCTATTCCATTCAACGCGATCTGAAGCCGGTTGCGGTATATTCCCTCTCCGATTTTTTTGGTTGCGAACGATTTCTTGCTGGCAAGATTCCGCACACCACCGTCGTAAATAATAATGGCCTCATAGCCACTGCCGTCGGTTTGCAGGTTAAACTGCATGGGTGCAAAGCCGGGTTTCAGTTCCAGCGCGGTTGCTGTGCCGGCATCACCGAAAAGGGGATAGGTGCTTTTGTCGCGGTAAGCTGAGGTAACATTCGATAAATCGCCAACCAGCAGCAATCCTTTTTGAATGCCGGTGGCTTTCATCATGCTGGCAATCACCGAAAGGCCGTAAACATATCCCGAACAGCCCAGATTTATATCTATGGCCAGGCATGATTTGGGAAGTTTCAATCGATCCTGAAGAATTGTGGATGTAGAAGGGATAATGTAATCGCGGCTTTGCGACACAAAAATCAATAGATTGATTTCGTTTTTGTCCCAGTTCAATTCACCAAGCAATTGCTCAGCCGCCTGAAAACAAAGATCAGAAGTGGTTTGCCCGGGTTCAGCCACATGGCGGTTTTCAACACCAATGGTTTTGATTACCTGTTCCCTCTCCTTCAGTTTGATCCATTTGTAGTCGTGGTTCGAAAGTGTTTTTTGCGGAACACAGGCCGAAAGCCCTGCTATGCGTATATCGGGAATTGAAAAAAGAGCCATAATTTGAATTTGGGTATGTGATTGCCTGATATTCAGCTCAGAACTGCAGATCATTCATTCACCACAAAAATACTTTTTTTTATAAAGCGGCTGAAGGTTTTTTGATTTTGAGAATATCGCAACAATTCATACTTTTGATGTATTAATCTTTTTGCTAACCAAATAAAGCATATTTTGTGTTTGCTATCCTGCAAATTTTTAATAGAGGTAAAAAGCAGGTTGAAAAATTGACTTCTTAAAGATGAAAAATATCATAAAATCACTAATATGCTTAATGTGTTTGCTGCCAATATCTTCATGCGAAGATTTTGTTCCCTTTGACAGGGTTTATAGTTTTTGGGTTGAGAACAAAAGTGATGAGTCTATTTCATTTTTGGTAAGCTACAATTATCCTGACACAATTATCCCTGATAACTACAATGAATTAAAAGGAGTGATGCCTGGCTCAAAATCCCCGTATGATAGTGACGAAAAATGGGAGGATGTGTTTAAAAGTTTGCCATCTGATACACTAAGTATTTTCATTTTCAGAGCAAAAACAATTAGTTATTACGACTGGCAACTAATAAGAAATAATTATAAGATTTTAAAAAGGTATGATATAAGTTTAGGCGACTTGAAACAGAAAAAATGGATTATTCCATATCCATAAAGATGTGCCCAAATCGTCGCCGGTAGGCGGCAGTTAATGAAAAATTCGCGTAATTCGCGGTAAATATTTATTGGTGGAAGTGTAAACACTCCCAATACTCAGGAAAGAATTATATTTGCCGTTCTTTAGTTTTTTCAATGGAGCAAAATTCGCAGATTCCTGTTTTCTTTATCATTGGCAGACCCCGCACCGGCACTACCTTACTTCAGTCTTTATTAGATGCACACTCAAATGTTGTTATTCCCTGGGAGTGCCAGTTTGTGCTGAACCTCTACCCGGCTTACGGAAAAATTACGCATTGGACCAGCGATCATCTTGAAGATTTTTATAACGATCTGCTCAAACAATGGCAGTTCAGCGCATGGAACATCGACCTGCTGAAATTGAAATCCGGACTGCTGGCCTGCACGGGTGAGCGATCATACCGCGATATTTGCCAGGTGGTTTATCTGAACTTTATCTCTTTTTATCCCAAAGAAAAGGTGAGCCTGATCGGAGATAAAAACCACGGATATACCATTTATACCGACAGATTGCTGAAATTATATCCGGAAGCAAAATTCTTATACATTCTGCGCGATTACCGCGATAACTTCGATTCTGTAAAAAGGGTGGATTTTGAGGTTCCCATCGTTTCTCTGGTGGTTTATAAGTGGAAATATTTTTATAAAAAAGCCCTGGAAGCAAGTAAAAAAAATCCTGATTCCTTCTTTTTTCTTCGTTACGAAGATCTGGCAACAGAACCGGAACTCTATTTCCGCAAAGTTTCTGATTTCCTTGGAATTACTTATCTGCCCGAAGTTTTCGACTTCTATAAAATGAAAAGCAAGGCAGAGGAAACCTATCCCACGGAAGTGCTCGAAAAACATCACCAAAGCCTGTTTAATCCCATCAATACCAGCCGGCTTGGCCTATGGAAGAAGTCGATGAGCGAAACCCAGGTTCGTATTGCTGATCAGGTGGCGGGAGATTATGCTGAACTTGCCGGTTATAGCCGGAAATACACCGGATTTAGTCTCTGGATTGCCTTGCTTGCTTTGCCGGGAGTTTTGTACGCAAAGTTCATTTACTTTCTCACAAACATTGTTGATCGCTTCCCTTATCGACTTCGCGAAAAAATCCTGAGCAAAGGCCCGTTGTTGCTGGCAAAACTGTTTTCAGGATTATTTGGCAAGCGTGCCTGATTCCAGCTTTTCCATGTCTTTGGCAAACTGCATGGTAAACAAATCTGAGCCTTTAACATTCAAATGATCGGGATCGAAAAAGTATTCGGGGTGGTCGAAGAAAATATCGTGGTAATTCAACATACCCATGAAAACGGAGTAGCGTGAAGTAATGGCTTCAATTTCGGCAAATAGTTTTTCTTCGGGCACTATTTTGATTTCTTCCTCATGAAACTCACGGGTCATGGGGTAACGCACCATAATTACCTTAACATCATTTGCCTGGCACAACTGAAGGATTTTCTCAAAATAAACTTTTATGGATGGGTCGAAGTAAGCGTCCTTCGACAGAAACAGATTGGCTTTGTCCCAGGCCAGTTTCCGTTTGTTGGTTTCGTCTGCAAAATTTTTGTAATCTCTGTGCGGCCGATATCCGTTGTGCATTTCCATCGTTTTCATTTTTATCCGGTAAAGGATTGAAAGCTGCACATCCTTGTAGTTGCCGGCATAGGAGAAAAACCGGCCTTCAAGCCATTTGGTCAGTATGTTGCGGTCGCTTTTAACCTTTGCCAGTTCACGGTAATCGATGTAATCTATCCAGTAGGAATTGTATTCGTAACGGTCGGCAATCTTTGGCCCATAGGTGGAAATATCAGCCTGTAAAATCACATATTCCGGTTTTTTGCCGCTCTTTTCAATGATGTGTTTCAGTTTGTAATAAGATTGAATGTAATTTTCGCTTGGTGACCCATAGTTGAAACTTTTTTCGAGAATATGGGTGTTGATGCAATTGTGCGAATTGCCAAGCGCGAGGTATTTCAGCGTGTCATTGTAAGCAGCAAATTGCTCGTCCATTTTCCGGTTCAGGATGTTGTGCACCGAAAATGCCTTAAACGACTGATCCAATACAAAGTTGACCGCCACAAGCAGGGCAGCAAACAGTATAAAGCGTTTTGCAGTTTTATTTGTCATGATCAAGGTTCGTAATCCGTCATATTCTGTCTCACGCAAAGACGCGAAGACGCAAAGTTTTTTTGGATTCAATAATTGTGAGTCAGGTTATGTCAATGGATTGAAATATAATCGACTATACTTACCCACTGAATTCCCATCCAATAATACGTTATTAATTATTATTCCAATTGGTTTCCAGTCTTGTCGGTATCCATTTTGGATTTGCAAATCATTAAAAATCACCCGATAGCAATCGGGATTGCTGCCTGCCCCCGCATCGAAATAGCGAGGCTGCTTCCACATTTTTGTGGGGTCAAAATTTCTTTGCGTCATTGCGTCTTTGCGTGAGACAATTGTTGAAATTAAAACTGAAAATAGATGAATTTTTCCTGATGCAGCACACCAAACAGCAGCACAAAGAAAATAAATCCGATGTAAGCCGTCCAGCGGATGATCATTGGTTTTGAAGCAATTGTCCTGACCAGATTGTATTTTGCATGAAAATACTCTGCCCACAACAAAATTACAATCATCATTATACCAAAAACAACTTCAAGGTTTTTTAAAATGGCTTTCATTGCTTCGGCCGTATTGCTGAAATCAAATGCATTTGACAACAAAAGCATGCTGTCGCTCAGGTTGTTTGCCCTGAAAAAGAAAAGAGAAAACACCACCAGACTGATCATATAAATGATGCCAAGTGTCTTTTTCAGAACGGGAAATTTGTTGATTCCCGTGCGTTCGTAAAATCCAGCCACGGGTTTTTCGGTGATGGTTTCAAGCACCAGCATAATTCCGTGAAAAAGTCCGAAGAGCACAAATGTCCATGCCGCACCGTGCCATAATCCCATCAGCAAAAAAGTAATGACCAGATTGCGATAGATTTTCGCCTGAACAATCTTTTTGTCTTTGATATATGGCAGCGAATACAGCAAATAATCACGAAACCAGGTGGTGAGTGAGATGTGCCAGCGGTTCCAGAAATCGCGCAGCGAAGTGGCGATAAGCGGCCGGTTAAAGTTGATCATCAGTTCATAACCCAATATGCGGGCTGAACCGCGCGCAATATCGGTATAACCTGAAAAATCGCAGTAAAGCTGAATGGCGAACAGCAGGGTTGCCAGCAAAACCGGGATTCCATTGTATTCGGCAGGATTTTCGTAAATCAGTCCGACAAACATCCCCAAACGGTCGGCAATCACCAGTTTCTTAAAGAAACCCCACAGCATAAGTTTTAGTCCGCTGATCAGGTTTTGCTCACTGAACGCCCGTGGATTGTTGATCTGTGGCAGCAGGCTGGTTGACCGCTCGATGGGGCCGGCCACCAATTGCGGGAAAAACGAAACATACAACGCAAATTTGCCGAAGTGTTTTTCGGGCTTTCTGATGCCTCTGTAAACATCAATGGTGTAGCTGAGCGACTGGAAAATAAAGAAAGAAATGCCAACCGGCAGCAGAATCTGGTACAAAGGAAATGCATATCCGCTGTTGCCTGCTTCAAGCAGAACATTGGCACTTTCCGAGAAAAAGTTCAGGTATTTAAACCCGGCCAGCATTCCCAGATTGACAAGGATACTCAGCAGCAGCCAGTTTTTTTTCTTTCTCTTCGAAAGTTCATTTCCTATTTTAATCGCCACTGAATAATCAACCAGCGTGGTAAAAAGGATTAGAATGGCATATTCTGCCTTCCACGACATGTAGAAAAAATAGCTGGCAACAAGCAGCAGCAACCATCTCCATTTTACCGGCAGGGTAAAATAGAGCGCAACCACAAGCGGAAGGAAAAGCAGGAATTCTAAAGAATTAAACAGCATGGGCAACCATTAATCGAGGCTGCAAATTAAAGCATTTTTGGGTTACGCTATGCCTTAATTTCAGGGTCATCTCCAATAAACGTCTCAAAATTACCATGATTCACCATCCGGGTTTGATTGTTGGGGTAGGCCTTAAGAAATGAATCGGGAAACCTGATTTTTGTATCTTTCCATTTAAATTCAAAGGCATTCAATATCCCATCCTGCTCCTCAATAAAGTCAATTTCAGCCTGATCATGGGTTCTCCAGAAGTAAGTATTCGGGAATTTAGATTGATAGTGATTTGCTTTCAGGCGTTCTGAAAGCAGGAAATTTTCCCACAAGGCACCTTTATCAAACCTAAATTCTACAGGTGAATAGTTGCTGATTAGTACATTTCTTATTCCATTATCATAAAAATAATACTTCTTACCCTTTTTTATCTCGTTGCGCAGATTTCTGCTCAGAGCAGGAAGTTTATATATCACATAAGTCTTTTCCAGCAGATTCAGGTATTTTTCAACAGTATTGTTGTCAATATTACCTATGGTTTTTGATAGTTCGTGGTAATTTACTTCACTTCCTACCTGAAAAGCCAGTGCTTGTAATAGTTTCTCCAAATGGCTGGATTTCCTGATTCCTTCAACCTGAAGAATGTCCTTATAAAGGTAACTTTGCGCAATTTCAATCAATATTTCTTTTTCATTGCCGGGATTATTGATCACTTCAGGATAAGAACCATATATGAGCCTGTTCTCCAGCGTGCGTCGTGCCTCCAGATTATTTGAATTATTTACCAGTTCCTGATAACTTACAGGATAAAGATAGAAAGTACGTTTTCTTCCCGTTAATGGTTCATTGGTACTGTTGAGTAAATCTAACGCAGAGGACCCGGTTGCAATAATCTGTAATTCTGGTTTATTGTCGTGCAGCAACTTTAGTTTTAAGCCAATATCGCTGATTTGCTGAGCCTCATCAATGATTACAAGTTGGGTGTCATTCCCTATAAGTTGCAATAACCGGGTGCTGGTATTGGCTGTTGAAAGTTCATTAAAAATATCAGCTTCATCGGCATTTAACCACTTTGTATTGACCTTAAGGGTATCAACGAGTTTTTTCAGCAAGGTGGTTTTTCCTACCTGCCGCGCGCCCAAAAGGATTATTACCTTATTTTTAAAGCACTGGGATTTTATCTTATCCAATAAAATGCGCTCAATCATGGGATCTTATTTTAAGCAAAAATACGCTATAATTGGTCATTTTCCAAAATTTGAGCCTAATATTTGGATTATAATCGAAAAATCAGGCGTATATTTTGGAATATAATCGAAAAATTGGGTATTAACCTCATTCTAACCCGCTTTTTCGTACCTTTGACTTTAACAAAATTATTGTCACATGAAATTGCCTTTCCGGCGGAGTTGCCGGTTATTTTGACCCTAAGACATTCTCATTTATTATCGGTTATTTTGATATTGACAAAGAAGAAATGCAATGCTACACAAAGAAACAGTTGAGCCAGCCACACTGGATTTGATAGATCGGGCACCGAATCTCATTAGACATTAACTCACCTTTAGCAAGATAACATACTTTACCGGCTTCCCTGCCGGAATATTCCTAAATTTGCTGACTTCACTTTTTTAATGATGTGTTATGAATAATTCTGCGTCAGGGCAGCCGTTGTATTATATCATCGGCCGGCCGCATTCGGGCCCGATAAAAAGATTCGCGTTTAATCAATGCCATACCTGAAAGTAATTGTCTGACACCTTGACTTGTTTCTATGAGAACAAACTGTTTGTTCTCTTTGAAACTATTTACAAATGGTTTCTGGCTTTAAGCTGGCATAAACCATATGTGTATCAACTTATTCCCCAAGCCTGTATGAAACGCCAATGTTCAGAAGATATCCAAATTCCCGGGAAAATTTATTAGAGGTCTGAGGTCTTTTTTTGTCTTCACCAAGGATGAATGTTATTCCTGCTCCGACTTTTTGAAACATATAGAGCGAGTTTACTACTTTAACCCTATAACCTAGTCCAACACTTTGTTCTATCCAGCAGAAAGGCCCAAAATATTCCTTATATTCCTTATAAAGAACATCTCCATTGACGTCGTAGCTGTAAGGTAGGAACATTCGATTCCAGGTTGATGCTCTAGTTAATTGTAAATCATAAAACAAATAAGGTTTCAAGCATTGCCAATCAGATAAAATGGCTCGATGATAATGTGCCTGTATTCCAAAATACTGAGAAAATTCATTAGCAAAAAGTCTTTTGTAGAAAACATTGAACTGATCATCGGGGTGTTTCTCGCTATTAATATTTATTCTTAGGCCTATACCAAAAGTATGGTTATTTTTTACGGTCTTGGAATACCCCAGTACAACATTCCTACCGGCAGGCGTTAAATTGAATGCGAATAGCAAATCATTTTGTCCGAAAACAAAAGAGCAAGTAAAAATAAATAGAATAGAAAAAAAAAGGTTTTTCATTTTTGGCAAAAATAAAGGGTTATTAACCAAACTAAGACGGGAGGGATTTTCCGGAATATTCCTGAATTTCCAGACTATAACCTGACAAACCGGGAAGTATAGGTTTCATTTCCTTGCTTAATAATGAGCTGGTAAATGCCATTTGTTAAATCTGAAACAGGAACCTGAATTTCTCCAATTTGATTTTGGTTGATTGAAGCGTTATAAACCGTGCGGCCGGTCATATCGCAGATAATAATTGTTGCCGGAGAAGTAATGACATTTTTCAACAGGATATTTAATATGTCCACAACCGGATTTGGATATACAACAGGCACTTCTATATTATTACCAGCATTTTCTACCGTCAGGTTATTGAATTGATATACTGTATTTGGTAGGATTGATCCATTCAGATAAAAGAAATCGTCTGATTCAATCATTGAAGGATATAAAGGATTACCCTGTAACCAAAGAGATTTTGTGGAAATTGTATCCATTTCATAATCGTAATCAGGAATCAGGGTAACAGATGGGCCTGATTCGTCGGCATATGCATAGTCGGGATTTAATATTTGAGAAGGTCCGTAATGAATCTCAATATTACCGCTTGCTTCATAAAGCCAAAGCTGGAAATTTACATAATCGTTCAATGTATTATTTACAAGGAACTCAAATAGAAAGCCAACGTTTTTCCATTCCATTTTGAATATTCTGTTGCCAATATCGCCGGTCAATTCTTATGAAAGCGGAGAAAGCGAATGAGCTGTACCAAAACCCCGGTCAACAAGTGAAGCGCCAAAAGGAATAATGATTTTATGAAAACCACCTTCTTCATCGGATGTCGATAGCATTGCCGGTGCAGTTTCGAAAAAATACAAGGTATCAATGGTAGAATGAAAATACCAGAAATCAAAACCTATTGGAATTATATAATCGGGCATTTCCCATACCTGGCCGTTATTGAGCGATACGGGATTGGCTAAATTGGAATAGGTTTCTGTGGTTGTGATCAGACTATATGTTTGTGCATTTAGTAAACCTGCAGAAAACAGGAAGAAAATCGATAATGATAATAATTGCTTCATGGTTGAATGTTTTATTGGTTAATTGACAGTTTGAAAATCAGTTATTTGAATTTTAAGGATACTCCAATCTGCAATGTATTATGACTTATGCCATTATATACGGCTCTGTTCTCATATCCATATTCAGCGAAAACGCCTATATGTTTCGTGGGAAAAAAAGCCATGCCACCTCCAATAAAGTATTGCCAGTAGGCTCCTTTAAAATAATCTGTTTCTTTACCGGAATAATAAAATCCGCCAAATTTAGTGGCTAAGTACAAATCAAAGCGGAAATCTTCCTTTTTTACCAGAAATGGAAGTAAATGTGCATTAACGTTAATTCCATAAACTGGCGCATAAGCATCTCTTAAACCATTATTTGGGGGCATAGAAAACTGAAGGTAATCGCTGCCTCCCAAATATGCACCAATTTCCGCAAAGTCTAAAATACCATAGTTGGCAGAAGCTCGGAATTGATTGGCTTTTGGTATCATATCTTTTCTCGGATCAGGAATAAATCCGACCTGAAAATTCCATCTATTTTTAATATACGATGACTGTGAAAAGACATCCTGCGTAAGTAAAAGCAATGTAAAAGCAAGAGTAATGAGTTGAATAGTTTTTTTAGTTTTCATGATACAGCCATTTGTTGAGTTTCTTTTTAAAGGTCTCTTTGTTTTCATTCTTTGAGTCGAAATATCGTTTATATGAAACCATCGGAATTATCGGGAAAAGGCTTAACTGATACATATTGTTTGGTTTGTAACCAATGCCGCTTGTTTCAGGATTAATTATTTCACCTGATGCAGATGTATTGTAATAATAGTAAACCGGGTTTTTGCGGTTATAGGCGTTATAAACAGAAAATGTCCAGCTTGACTTTACTTTGTTATTGGCTCCGATTTTGTTAACTGTCAGGCCAAGGTCAAGACGATGATAATTTTTCATGCGTGCGCTATTCCGTTCTCCATAAATAAAGGTTTCATAGTAAACCGGTTCTCCATCTTCGCCTGGCTCAAGTGAAATGGTAAGTTGTTTTCCTGCAACCGGAGTATAGGGCAACCCGCTTTGAAACATCCAAGCAGCATTGAACGTCAGTTTTTCTGAAAACTTGTGTTGGATAAAAATTGATGCTGAATGAGGTCTGTCATAATCGAAAAGAAATTTATTGCCCTGATTTATGGCAGGGAATTGCCTTGTCGCATTGCTCCAGCCATAGCCTGCAAATCCTGTCCACGCACCTTTGGTTTTTCTTATAAGCAATTCAACGCCATAGGCTTCACCTTTGCCACCTGAAACTACTTTTGAATGCCAGTTATTTACTCCTTTAAGACTTATGAAACCCTCTTTGTAAGAGGTAAGATTTTCCATAGTTTTATAATACAGATTCATCTCTGCCTGATAACTGCCATCTGCAAAAATTCCTGTCCACCCGAATGTATATTGATTCGACATGGAAGGCTTAATTTCTTTATCAGAGGGTATCCATATTTCATTGCCCATGATATTGCCGGCTGTATAAAGAAGGTGCGTGAACTGATTTATCCTCATATAGCTCATGTTGAGCTGTTGATTTTTGTTAGGGTCTTTGTAGATAATCAGTCGCGGTTCCAGCACAGATGGATTATACCCCGAAGCTAAGAATTTTACGAAACGCAGTCCTGCGTCAACTTTAAAGCCATTTCCTAAATCAAAAGAATTATCCAGATAGAGCGCCGATTCTATAGTTTCCGTCCTTTGTTTCTCAATTTGGAGCAACTGACCCGAATTAAATTCATAATTTGGTAAGTGAATCATCAATGATGTTTTCATCCCGAAGTTTACTGTCCAATCCTTCACCGGCTGATATTTCCAGCCCGATTGAATTGAATAGTCCTGAAGTGAAGAAAGATACCTGCTTTTATTGGTTGTGATGCCATTTTCTGTTTTATAGGTGAAGTTTTGTCTTTCACCAAGTCTGTATCGTGTGTATGAGATGGTCTGCTCCGCGAACAAATTCTTTGAAATCACACGCTTCCAATGCATTGAGAGCAGCCAATTGCCCCAAATTGTAACCATGTGGTTTTTATTATCCGGATTTAGCTTGTCTTTCTTCGACCAGTAATTGAGGTAATCATCACCCTGATAAATATTAAAATGGAAACTGTTTTTTGCGTTTGGTCTCCATGAGATTTTGCCATTCAGGTCGTGAAATCCATACCCCATTATGTAGGAATTCCCTTTGCCGATTGATGAACCAGCGATGGTAAGAATATCGAACAATGTTTTGCGGCCAGTGAATATATAGCTTGCATTCTTTTTGATCGGTCCTTCGAGCAAAAGCGAAAAATCGGTTATTCCTATGCTATAAGAGCCTTGTGGCCCTGATAAACTTCCTTCTTTTTGTGTGATATCCACAACGGATGAAAGTTTTCCGCCATAACGCGCCGGAAATCCTCCTTTATAAAGTGCTATGCTATTTATTATATCAGGATTAAAGACCGACATAAAACCGCCAAGATGGTTGACATATATAACCGGGACATTATCAAATAAATAGAGGTTTTCGCCCGGGTTACCCCCACGAACCAACAGTAAACTCGAACCTTCGCTCTGCGATTTTATTCCGGGTTGTAAAAGCAATGCTTTTATCACATCTGGTTTACCACTTAATGAAGGGATAGAAAGCAATTCATTCATGCTCATTTTTGTGACATTGGGCTTGATAGTGCCTTTTGCCTGGATCACAACTTCCGAAAGCTCTTTTCCAGGAGTCAAAAGTATCTCTATCAAAGTGTCCTTCTCCGATACAATTAGTATATCAGAAAATGTGTATCCGGTATAAGAAATTCTCAGCCCGGCGGGTGTGTTGATAAGAATATTGAAATATCCGTTGTTGTCGGTTATGCATCCATTAAAGGTTTCTTTTTCAGAAACATTCGCACCGATAAGCCGCTCACCGGAATGTTCATCCATTACAAATCCCGATACACGTGTTTGAGAATACCCGCTTAAAGTAAGCAACATTAATGCTGAAAGAAAAGAGAGGTATCTGATATTTCTCATAAATCTTAGTAGTGAGGATAAATTGTGTCAGAAACCACAGCAGAATATCCAATGAAAATACCATAACCGTTTTCAACATTTGAATATAGAGGGAATGCTGTATTTGTGCTTAATCCAAATTCAGGAAACCTGCCTGTATCATATAAATATTTTTGCCTGGCAAACAGATAATAGTCCTTACTTACAGATCGGATTTCAAGCATAAAAGGGTAGAGGTTGCTATAATAACTTCCTCCTGAACTGCTTGACGAACCTCTTATGTAATTAATGGTCATCGTATAGCTTGTATCTTGAATCAGATCATTACTAAAGACGGTAAGCGGAAGCCCTTCATTCAACAAAACAGGATCAACAATATTGATTATTTCGGCGTTGTATTCAGATTCGTACTGAAAAAGCCGGATGCGTGCTTCAAAATATTGTTCTTCTGAGGGAATAGAATGAAAAGTGAATTTTATTGCGGGATAGGTTACTCCCTCAGTATCCTTGCCAGCTACAGAAATATGTTCAATTTCAGTGATTGAAGTTGTTGCAGGAATTTTAGCCTTGCACACTGCCTCTGAAAACCCGGGGATACTTACCTTGATTTCATATTTTATTTTTTGCTCAGCGGTTGTTTCTGAAACAAAGACACCATCCCCGAACGTAGCAAGTTGCTCAATAAACTGATCGTCAGCAAACAAGTTAACCACTGCATTATCAACACCTTTAATTTCCAGGGCATCAAATTTTGAAGCGATTGAAACATGAACACTTATCGGTTCCCCTGCTTTAATAATGCTATTGATGACTGGTGCCGGAGAAAAGCTTTGGTTTTCGGTTTCAACAAGTTTACGGCAGCCAGAGAAGTAAAAGCCTGTGAAAAAGAATAAACTGATCATCAGGCAATTTTTCACTCTGGAAGTGAATGGCATATGAGAGAATTTTGGAAGTGTATTATTGAGGCAGTAAATGTATATCATAAATGGTTACATCTAAAAAGTATTAGTAAGAAGCGTAGGAATTTTACCAACAGGCATTAATTCTTCTTATTTGCACTTAAATTTCCCATTGAGGTCTTGCTTCATTTAAGAAATAAGTATCCCGACCGATCCCTGCCGGAATATTCCTAAATTTGCTGACTTCACTTTTCTTAATGATGTATTATGAATAATTCTGTGTCAGGCCAGCCGTTGCGCGATATTCCCATGTTCTTTATCATCGGCCGTCCGCGTTCGGGCACTACCATGCTCAGGCTGCTTTTTGAGGCGCACCCGAATGTTACGATACCACCCGAAAGTCCTTTTATACTGAGCTTGTTCAAAAAATACGGCAAGGTTACCGTGTGGGATGCTGCCATTATCAAGGATTACTGCGATGATGTTTTTCAACAGCGCTATTTTGACAAATGGCTGATTGATAAAGATGAGCTGCTGAAGCACCTGCTGGAAGAAGAAGGGAAAAATACTTATCACAACATAATCAAAAAAACCTGTCTGGCTTATAAATCCGTTTATGATAAGCAGGAGATCAGGCTGATTGGGGATAAAAACCCGGGATATTCATTGTATATCAGCAGGATACACAAAATATTTCCTGAAGCGAAAATCATTCATATCACCCGCGATTACCGCGACAATTACCTTTCGTTGATCAATGTAAACTTTGAAGTACCCATTGTACCATTGGTAATTTACCGGTGGAAATTTGCTTTGCATCAGGCCTGGAAACTGAAAAAGAAAAATCCCGATCTGGTATATTCGATAAAATACGAAGACCTTGCCGCCGATCCGGAAACCCATTTCAGGGAACTGTGCAGGTTTATGGAGATTGAATACGATGCATCGGTAATGTCGTTTCATGAGAAGAAATCAGAAGTCGAAAAAGCTTATACCGGCTCAACAGAGATCGGCATAATCCATAAAAGCCTGATGAACCCGATTTCCACGCAGCGGATGAATCTCTGGAAAACACAAATGAGCCGGAGAGATATCCGGATTGCCGATCTGGTGGCAGGTAAAACTGCCGAAAAAGCCGGCTATCAGCGCGAATTCACTTCTTTTAATCCTTTCCTTTATTTGTGGATACTCCCAACCCTCATTTATGGTTGGGCGATGTATCGCCTGCTTCTGTTGGGTGATTATCTGCCTTACCGGATGCGAAACTCCGTGATACAATTTCTGGGAATCTTCCTGAAGGTTTATTGGAAAATGAATAAGAGGAAGGTTAAGGCGTTGAAGTAGAGGCTGAGGCTAAG
>Ga0351950_1088_pt1 | contig 13718 bp, 12 predicted proteins | sample BONcelT113001H13_FD_206835 | JGI IMG/M metagenome (GOLD analysis project Ga0351950, IMG submission 206835) | Enriched cells from coal bed in the Powder River Basin, Montana, United States - BONCAT cells T11 rep3 HSBNCT.T11.300.1.H13 ...
GCAAGTCCGCTAAGATTTCCTGCTCCTGATTTAGTACCTGTCTGAGGGACCATTGTTGTAGTGGCGGTGTACTCATTTGGAGTGAAGATTGCGATAAAGAGGCCTATTGCTGCAAATATTACAGTTGTCTTAATAATGAATCTACGTTTTGCCCAGAGCTTGGCAGCAATCTCAATCAGATCTATTTCGTCTTCAGAATGGTTCTGAGTGATTATTTCTTTGTTATTCTCTTCCATAACTATCTTATAATTGCCATTATTAATGCTGCGATTGAAGCAATTGAGGTTGATAGGCCAAGAACTTCCCCTGTTGTCATTTTGTCTCTTTCCGGTTTATATGGCACTATAATTTCACATCCGGGCTCAATGGTTGAGGCTGGCCCTTTGGATACTTTTCCGTTCATGTAAACTACATAGGCCCTATTTTTGCGAGCTCTAAAGCCGTAGCCGCCGGCGTTTTTAATGTAGTCGTTCATGGTCATATCGCGTGAGTAGGCCACTGCATTGGGGTACATAACAGCTCCTGAGATTTTAACTACGTTGTTCATGCCGGGTATTGATATTGCATCGCCGGCTTTTAAAACCAAATCGTCTTCTCCACCAGGGTTTGAGAGTGCTTTGGCAAGGTCAAAACCTATCTGGTAGACGCCGGATAGGTTGAGACTCTCTACTGAGATTGAGTCGCTTCCGCGCCCGCGGTCTCGTGTAAGCTTTAGTGTGGCTTGCATTTGGGCATATTCGTCGGGTGTCATGATGCGGGTGATGCGGGCGCCTTTTATGTAGGCTCCGGTTGTGAGTCCGCCGGCACGTTTGATTACCGATGATATTCTCTCCTCTTTCTCTACAAGAGTGTAGGTTCCGCCAAATAGTACTTCACCATTAATTGATACGTTTTTTTGTACTTCATAACCGGGTGATCGGCGGACCACAACTATATCATATGGTCTTAGTACAAAATTTTTATCTCCATTAACAATATAACCCCGATGTAGATTGAAACTGAATACTTCGCTTTGAACGAGTGACTCCTCTGTGCTGAGTGGGTTTTTGATTCGTCTTGAAACGTCTACTCTGGCCCTTGATGCCGATTCCAGTAGGCCTCCTCCCTGAAGAATTAGATCTTCTATGCTCATGCTGTAAACAAATGGGTAGTTGCTTGGTCTTTTTACTTCACCTGCCAGGGTTATGAATAGTTCGTCACGGAGTTCGTTTTTATTTGGAACAAAGAGGCGGTCGTTTTTGGCCAGGGTAATATCGGGTTTTGTGCCGTTGAGCAATTTTTCGAGATCGATTGATTCGACACGGGTGGTGAGGTCGGCATTTTCGCGGTAGAGTAGTACTCTTGTAAGCATGGCCTCTTCGGTTGGCCCCTCTGCCTTGGTTACCAAGTCTTTGAGTGTCTTAATGCTGCTATCAAGTGCGTAGTCACCCGGTCTGAAGACCGAACCGCTTATTGATACTCTGTTTTCATATCTGCCAAGAATCTGGTCGGCTGTAACTTCGTCGCCATCTTTTAGCATAAAGCTGTCAAAGATTTCGGATTCAATTGTATATACCTTCAACTCGGTGTCGCCTTTTCTTGTGAGACGGATATTTTTCTTGAAGGCATTGCTGGTGAAGTTGCCGGCGTATTGGATGAGAGTCTCAAGAGGTTCATTATCCTTGAGTTCGTACCACATTGGACGTTTTACTGCTCCCGTGATGTGTACGCGTTTCTTATATGGTTCAACTTTTACAAGGTCGCCCTCTTTGAGTATTATGTCGCCTGAGTTGTCACCGCGGAGCAGATAGTCGTAGACGTCGGTTTCGGCGATGATTTTGCCGCCGCGGTACACTTTGATGTCTCGCAGGCTTCCTATTTCGTTAATTCCGCCTGCTGAGTAGAGGGCGTGGAATACGGTTGCAAATGAACTTAGGGTGTAGGTTCCGGGGAGTGTCACTTCGCCCATGATGTTCACCTGTATGCTTCTGATGTTGCCTAACGATGTCTTTATGTATGTTTTTGGTGATGCGGCGGCCAGATCTGAGTAGATTCTGCTGAATGCACGCCTGATTTTTGTTGATGCCTCCTTTATATCTAGGCCGTTAAGAAATACGGGCCCGATATTGGGTATGTGAATATTTCCGTCAGGGGAGATTCTCTGCCTGAAGTTGTATTCGCTGTTTCCCCAGATGTCAACTATGATTTCGTCTCCTGCTCCCAGTTGGTAATTCTCGGGGGTAGGGAGGTTTAAGCTTGGCTGGAAGGTGAGGTTTTTGCTTGAGAAGAGGGTTCTTCCAAAGACTTCACCGGGGCCTTGGGTTGGTGCGTTTACTACAACCACCTGGTCAGGCCCTGTTGCTGCACTTTCGCGAACTCTGTTCTCGGGTGTGGCTACTGTTCCCGATGAGGCTGCTTTTGAGGCATCGTATTGTGCCTTTATGCGTTCAAGCTGCTCTCTGGTTACCCCTTTGGATGCAAGTTCGGTTAGTATCTTCTCCTGGCTTAATCCCGATGTGCTGTAGCGTTTTAATTCTTCAATGAGTTGTTGGTCACTCATTTGCGCAAAGGCGGCAACCACTAAGAGTAGAGCTGCCGTAACTAAAATAAATCTCCTGATCAATGACATATGAATATTTGTTAATTTTCTCTGTAATAGTTGTCAATTAAAATTTTGTCCAATTCGCAGTATTCCGAATTCTGGCTTACAAACTCCGGTATTAGAAGTTTAAGCCTTATTACAACCTCTCTCGGCTGTGTGTATAGAAGTGCTATCTCTATGAGTTCGTCTATCGATGGTTTTACAAAACCATACGCATATGGTCTTACCTTAGCTATTAGCACCTTTTTATGATATGTCGGGAGGGTATCCTCCTCTTTATTCAGAACCTCTTCAAACAGCTTCTCTCCCGGCCTCAGCCCGATATCAACAATCTTAATATCTCTTCCCGGTACCTTTCCGCTCAGGCGGATCATCTTCTCTGCAAGGTCATATATCTTTACCTGTTCTCCCATGTCAAATACATAAATTTCTCCACCGTGCCCTGTACACCCGGCTTCGAGCACCAGTGAACAGGCTTCGGGTATTGTCATGAAAAATCTGGTAATGTCGTTATGTGTAATTGTTATAGGTCCTCCTGATTCTATTTGTCTTTTAAAGAGAGGTACTACCGAACCGTTCGAGCCTAGAACATTTCCAAACCTTGTAGTTACAAAGCTTGTAGGGTTTTCTACATCGTCTTTAACCATTTGGTGATATAGCGACTGGATATATATCTCTGCTGCCCTTTTGCTTGCTCCCATTACGTTGGTTGGGTTAACTGCTTTGTCGGTTGACACCATTACAAAGCGTTTTACTCCGAATTCAATAGAGAGGTCTGCGCAGATTTTTGTGCCTAGTACGTTTGTGACAACGGCTGTTGATGGGTGGAACTCCATCATTGGTACATGTTTGTAAGCAGCTGCGTGGAATACAAGACTTGGTTTGGCACATTCGAATATTTGCCTCATCCTTACTTCGTTGCTCACGTTTGCAACTATTGGTTTAATCTCAATCCCGGTGCCCTTACTATTGAGTTCCAGCCAAAGGTCGTTAAGCGGTGTCTCTGCCTGATCTACAAGAACAAGTTTTTTGCATTTGAATTGAATTATCTGGCGGCATATTTCCGATCCGATTGAACCTGCGGCTCCTGTTATGAGAATCACCTGGTCGGTAAATTGATACTCAATGGCGCTGCGGTTCATCTCAATTGTGTTTCTTCCAAGGAGGTCTTCGATTTTAATCTTGTCAATTTGAGCAGGAATTATTTGCTCTCCGTTGCCATTATCTCCGTTGGTATATCTGCTGAACGAGTTTACGACGAGTAGCTCAAGCCCCTCTACAATACACTTTTCGTAAAATTCGTTTCGGATAACCTGGAGTTCAGATCTGTTGATAAGGAGCGTTCCAACGTTGTATTGCTCCATAAGTTCTGTGATGCTTCCGTTTGCGTATAGAATAGGCAGGCCGGACACATATTTGCCTGCGCGGTTCTCTTCTAATGTAATAAATGCTACGGGTTTGTATGGGTTTGTCTTCTCTCCAAGTGTTTGGGTTGCAAGTTTTATTGCATCAGAGTCTGTTCCAAGAATAAAGACTCTTCTCTTTTTACCCATAAGTGCACCTTCGAATATCTCAAATATGCTCTTTACAATAAACCTCAACATTAATTGCCCTGCAATGATTACAAAGCAGAGTACTATAGGCAACCAAACATTACAGTTGGGGATTTGTGCATCCCAAAAACTGGTGAGATTTATAAAGAGAGTCCCTCCCAGAAACAGAGAGGATGCAAGAAGTGATGATGCGGATACTCTTTTAAGGTCTTGTACTGTAGAGTATCTGACAACTCCCCGGTGTGTTTGAAAGATTAAAGCCGAGATGGAGTAGAATAATAGTATAGCGAGGAGTTTGTATCCGAAGTGGAGACTTCTGTGTTCTGCAATGGTTTCGCGAAAATACCATATCGCGATAAATGATAGTGCAACTATAGCAAGGTCAATTATAAATATAATCCACCTTGGCATAAAGTTTTGAAGTAATATTCTTAAATGAGGTCTAAGATGCTTGATTATTTTTTCCATAGTATGTTCAGGGGAATGAACAGAGAATGTCGGTGACTCACATATTTTTGAAGTTTGGAGGTCACCCATTTAGGTTGCTCAAATATAACAAAAAAGATTTGAGATATCAATAACCATTTTATCAATTGTTAATTATTATTTGTTTGTTTTTAAGGCAGCTAAAAAAAACAACCCTTTGAAATGTGTTATTTTACTACGAAATAGTTAATATTGTGACGATCAGAGGGTTTTTTAATTTCGATTTTTAACTATTTTTGTAAAAACATTAATTTCATCAATTATGAGAAATTTTAAGAAATTGTTACCGATAACACTGTTCATTATCACAATTTTATCGGTCTCTAACCTATACGGTCAGGCGGTAAAGAGGCAATTTGTACGCTTTGCATTCCTTGCCGACCTGCATATTTCTGACGTTGCAACCAATGTAGAGGATTATGAGATTTCTGTGAAGGATATTAACACATTGAAAGATATTGATTTTGTAATACTGGCGGGGGATATAACCGAATTTGGTTCTGACGAGGAGATACTTCTTGCGAAATCTATTACCGACCGCCTGAAAGTGCCTGTTTTTGTTTTGTCGGGAAACCACGATTCCAAGTGGAGTGAGAGTGGTTGCAACACCTTTGCGAAGGTTTTTGGCTATGAGTATTTCAGTTTTGATATGGGTGGAATTCAATTTATTGGGACAAATTCCGGCCCTAACATGCGTATGGCTCCTGCTTTGGTGCCTCGTGAGGCTATGGTTTGGCTCGATTCTGTCACTCGTGCTTTGCCTCGTGAGAAGCCTGTGGTTTTCATAAACCACTATCCGCTCGATGATGCTATGTTGAATTATGCCGATGTTATTGATATGCTAAAGAGGGTGAACATTCAAGCCTCTTTGTGTGGTCATGGCCACTCGAACCGTGAGTTGAACTTTTCTGGTATTCGTGGTGTAATGGGGAGGTCTAATCTGCGTGCCGGCAAGGTTGCCGCGGGGCATGCGGGATATAATATTGTGACTATTTCATATTCGCCATCATCATCTTCTTCACCTTCTGCATCATCATCAGCTTCTGTGTCAGCATCAGCGACAGCTAATTCAGTTACAGTTGCATATGTAGATTCTGATTCAAAAATTCAAAGCAGTTCTGATTACAGCAATGGTACGATTTCGTTTGCGGTGCGCAGCAACGGTGTTACTCATGAGCCTTGGCTCACGATGCCATTACTGAAACATTCTGAGAATCCGGTGATGCATGCCCCGGTGGGTGTTGTGTGGGAGTACCAGGATGATTCGGACATAGGGTCGGCGGCGGCTTTTGCGTTTGGAACTGTCTATATTTCGAATACCGCGGGTGTGATCAAGGCGCTTGATGCCGCCGACGGTTCGCTCAAGTGGTCATTTGCTACGGGTGGCAAGGTCTTCTCTTCGCCCGAGGTTTGTGAGAAGAGCGGAGTTCTTGTGGTTGGCTCCACCGACAACTTCATTTACGGACTTGATGCCCGTTTAGGCAAGTTGCTTTGGAAGGTGGAGGCCACTAAGAGTGTGTTGGGTTCGCCAACCTTTTTTGGTAACTTAGTATATATAGGTGCATCTGACGGAGTCTTCAGAGCAATTGATATTAAGAGTGGTAAGGTTGCGTGGAGCTACAACGGTATTAAAGGATTTATTGAGGCCAAGCCGTGGGCTGATGCCGAGGGTGTTTACATTGGCGACTGGGCTAACAGGGTTTATGCCTTTGAGCCAAAGTCGGGCAAGCTTCTTTAGGAGTGGACCAACCGTAAGGGGAGGGGATTGTCTGCCGCTGCCGTATGGCCGGTTAAGGCAAACGGCAAAATCTTTGTCGTAACCCCTGAGCGACGCTCACACGCCATTGATGCCAAAACCGGTAAAGAGTTGTGGAGTGCACGCGGCGGCCGTGAAGCAATCGGCCTCTCCCAGGACGGCTCTGCCGTTTACATCAAAACCATGCAGGACACCGTCATCGCCTTCAGCACCAAAGATTACAACATTGCTGCCAATGCCAACGCTGCAAACACACCCATCAAGCTTTGGGAATCGCACACCGGCTACGGCTACGAAATCGCCCCATCACCAATGACCACCGCCAACGGCCTCATCTTCGTACCAACCGACAAAGGCAACATCTTCGCCCTAAACGCCACCGACGGCACCGTAGCCTGGCAGTACCGCTTCTCCATCGCCCTCATCAACTACATTCGTCCCATAACATACCAATTACCAGACAGGCATACTAAAACCAATAAAGATTCACATCTTCAGAAATCAACTGCCCAACCCGGCAACCGCCTTCTGCTCGTCACCTCAATGGACGGCAAAGTCGCCATCTTAAGCTACTAGCGAAGCAGCCCCGCAAAAAAATCTCCGTGCCAGTTTGTGGTATAAGATTGTAAATCAATAACATAAAAATGAGCCAATTTTTACTCAAAAATTGGCTCATTTTTAATACACACACAACTAACTAGTTACCACAAACTGGCGCGGAGAACCTTCTTTCGCACCCGCAAATTCTTGCCGCAGGCATTAACCCACGCCGTAGGCACCACATGCTTGCCATAGGCATTAACGCACTCCGTTGGAAAAAATAAATCTCCGCGCCACTTTTGGACAACTATATATAAATGAAATAGTTACAAAAGAGACTTTTTGAAATACAGCGCATTTTTGGCAAAGTCTATTTTTCAATGATTTGAAATACAACGATATATCCAAAAGTGGCGCGGAGAATTATTCGAATTTAAATTTTATATATCTCATTCTAAGCCGGGAACTAACACCCGGCTTTTATTTTTGTAAAAAATCTAATTTGCTGGATCTGGAATCAACTCCTAGAGCGTAAAATATTGTAATAAACTAATATTGAATGGTATAAATATAAAATTAACTTATAAGTTAATTTTATTTTGAAATAATTATTTTAATGAATAGATTTGTAAAAATTATCAGACATAAATTATTCATCAGATTTTAAGATAGAATTATGAAGAATCAAAGTGTAGTATCTCGTTTACGAGAGAGAATCAAACCGGAGCAAAAGTTGTTTGTCAGGAAGAATCTTGCAATTTCTGAGCAGATTTCTTCAATTCTTGAAAATAAAGGTTGGTCTCAGAAGAGACTTGCCGCTGAAATGGGAAAAAAGCAAAGTGAAATAAGTAAGCTTCTATCCGGGATGCATAATCTTACTTTACAAAGCATTGCAAAGGTAGAAGCTGTTTTGGGTGAGGAGGTCATAACGACTCCTCTTGAAGCGAAAGTAAAATATAAAACGTTTCACTTTATAAATAAGAGATCAGTGTCACCTTCGTCTAAAAGCATTTGTACAGAGGAGAGGTTACAGTTTTTGGAGTCTGTTAATAACCACATTAAGTATTTAGCATAATGGCATTAGTTTATCATTTTCAAATATCACTGAGTGATATTAAAATACTCAAATCGTCTGTTGTTACAGATGAAGAGAGAGTCGTCAAACCATCCGATTTTTCTTCAGTTAAGGTAGGCTGTAAGCAAATTACAAGTTTTAATTTGACAGATAAAAGTATAAGAATAATTATGGATATTGGCCTCTGTGGTGTGGACGAAGAAAATTCAGATGTTGGCGTACGTGGTGACTTTAGATTTGAATATGTTTTTTCTGTTTCAAACTTGGGTGACTACATTAGCGATCATGATAACTCCAAAAAAATTGATGGGAACCTGGGGGTTGCTCTAATGAGCATTGCCTACTCTACATCAAGAGGTATAATTTACGAAAAAATTGCTGGCACATTTTTGGCCGGATCAGTAATACCTGTAATTGATCCTTCAAAACTTATTTCGGAAAGTTCAGAGTAAAGAAATTTTCTCCGCGCCAGTTTGTGGTATAAGATTGTAAATCAATAACATAAAAATGAGCCAATTTTTACTCAAAAATTGGCTCATTTTTAATACGCACACAATTAACTAGTTACCACAAACTGGCGCGGAGAATCACTCAAACCTCTTAAACTTCACCTCAATTCCGGCAATATTCAGTATTCGCCGCACAAATGTGTTAATGAGTTCCTTCATATCTTGCGGATGTGTATAGAATGATGGTGAGGCGGGTGCTATTATTGCTCCGGCCTCAGCTAGTGTTGTGAGGTTGCGGAGGTGTATCAGGTTGAAGGGGGTTTCGCGGGGTACGATTATCAGTGGGCGACGCTCCTTAAGCATTACATCGGCAGCGCGTGTGAGGAGGTCTGATGTGGCTCCCGAGGCTATTCGGCCTATTGTGCCCATCGTGCAAGGCATGATAATCATTACATCTGCCGCATTTGACCCCGATGCATACGGGTGGTAGTAGCTGTTGTTGTCCAGCGCATTAGCCGGCACCGGCACTCCCAACTCATCCTCCCAAACCACCTTTGCCGTATCGGTAAACACCAAATCTAGCTTTATCTTCTGCCCACCGCCAATACCATTAACCACTTCCATCATTTTGGAAGCGTATATCTGACCACTTGCACCCGTAATGCCTAATAGTATTTTCTTCATACCTATATATATATATGATAATGTTGAGCAAAGCTACACATTCAATATTGTACATTCAATACAACAAATGTATTAAAGATTTTGTTTGCGCGGAGATTACAGTTCGAAGTAAACGTTTTTGAGCCAGGTTTTGAAGAGTGGGTCAAGGAATTCCCATTTGCCCTTTTCCTGGGTGAGTATCTCCTTTTTCTGGAGTGCTTCTTTGAGGCGGTTGACGTTGGCCGATGAGTTGAAGCCGTAGCGGAGCATTACCTCTGCGGAGCTCAGTTTTTCGGCGTCGTCCAGAATTGCTTTGAGAAAATTTATTTGAAATCGGCTAAGACGGCCGGTTACTGTGAGAAAGCGGTATGAGTGGAGTTCGATTAGCGAGGTGAACGATTGCATTAGTATCTGGTCGGTGAGGAAGCCTCGGGTGAGGAGGAAGGAGATGTCGCCCAGTTGCTGTGTGTACCATGGATGGCCGTCGGTCAGTTCGTAGGTTTTGTCGGCCAGCTCTTTTGATACCACCCGGCCGGCTTTGAGGAAGCTCCTTATAATGAAGTCGGTAAAGCTCTTTTTGTCGATTCTGCCGAGTTTGATTCTTTCGGCAAAGTTGTAGAAAAACCTCTGCACTTCAAAGATCTCTTTCATTGCGTTAACCTGCGAACCTGTTATTATATAGGTGCTTGCAGTGTGGCTTTGAAGAATTCTCTCCAGAAGTTTGAGCACATAGTAGTTGTCGTCCAGCAGCAGCAGCTCCTGAAACTCTTCAAGATATATAACCGGATTTGTGTTGTACTTGTTTGCCATGAATTCGGGCATATTCAAAATCTGCTCGGCGATGGAGTCCGGAATCGGGTCTGTTGCTGTTTCGTACTTAACCTCGCCCTCCCCAAATACTCCGGCAATACCGGAATTGATCTCGGCAATTACCTCCTCTCTCTCCTGCGGACTGCTACAAAAAGTTTCGAGTAACGAGTCGAACACTTTGTATAACAGGTGTTTCTGGGTTCGCACATTAAAGAGGTTGATTTTGCAGACTGTGTAGCCGTAGCCCTCCTGGCGAAGTTTGATGAGCCCTTGTTGTATAAGGGAGTGCTTTCCGCTTTTTGGGGGTTCGTAAATTAATATGTGCTGTTTTTGTCTTACGAGGTTGGTGAAAAGATCCAGTTCCTGATGTCTTGAGATGAAATCAGTGCCGGTAACATATGTGTTGTATGTAAAGGGAGAGTCCATGTTACACAAAGATATTAAAAAATGTAAAATAATAGTGTAAAGCCCAGAAATTATTTAACATGAAAACGTGTTTTTTGCGTTGTTTTGCGCAACTTATAAATATACAGGTGCTTGCATTCGTGGCAAACACACTAATGCGCACACAACTTTGCCACGCGAAAAAATCTCCGCGCCAGTTTGTGGTAACTATTTAAATACGAGGCACATAAAAACAGGCCAACTTCTCAGGTAAAAATTGGCTCATTTTGAATACGTTAATAACCAGTGTTATACCACAAACTGACGCGGAGAAAGTCTCTCTCCCTGCAAATTTTCACGTAAAATTTTGTGGAATAATAATATTTGCATATATTTGCGTTCCAAAAATATTAATAGAAGATTGTCAAGCTATTGAATAAGAGTTGTTTAGATAACAGCCGCTTGCAGTCAATAATTTTTAAAAATTATTTTATGTACGCAATTGTAGATATTGCAGGACAGCAATTTAGAGTAGAGAAGGATAGAAAACTCTATGTAAACCGTCTGAAAGCCGAGGAGGGTGCAACGTTGAATTTTGAAAAAGTTCTTCTGGTTGACAACGATGGAGCTATTAAGATTGGTGCCCCCTATGTAGAGGGAGCTTCTGTTAAGGCAACGGTTCTTACTCACCTTAAAGGTGAAAAGGTTATTGTTTTCAAAAAGAAACGCCGTAAAGGTTATTCTAAGAAAAACGGTCACCGTCAGTACCTTACACAAATCAAAATCGAAGAAATTGCTTAATTTTTAATCCGGAAAAATTTTAGATTATGGCTCATAAGAAAGGTGTCGGTAGTTCGAAGAACGGACGCGAATCACACAGTAAACGATTAGGCGTTAAATTATTTGGCGGTCAAGTCGCTAAAGCCGGGAACATTCTGATTCGTCAGAGAGGAACAGTTCATAACCCCGGATTAAATGTAGGTATCGGTAAAGATCATACTCTGTATGCACTTACTGATGGTATTGTTTCATTCCGTAAAAAGAGCAACAATAAGTCATACGTATCGGTTTTGCCAAGAGTTATTGCTGAAGCATAAGCGAAACGAAAAAAGATTCAAAACAGGGAGATCCAACACGGTCTCCCTTGTTTTATCTCTGAAATATTTGTTTTGTTTCTAAAATGCACTATATTTGCTGCATAATAGAAATAAAACAAAGAATGACCTATTTAGAATTTAAGGATAAATTGTTTGATTTGGCTTGCTTTAATATCAATCAGATATATGCATGGCAGCCGGATTTCGATAGAAACAATTTGACCCGATGGGTTAAAAAGGGATATTTAATCCGTCTTCGACAAGGGTACTTTACTTTTGATGAATACAGGAGTAAACCCGATTATTCTCTTTATTTCGCTAACCTCATCTATCGCCCCTCATATATCAGTCTCCACACCGCTCTCTCTTTCTATGGAATTATACCGGAATCCGTTGTTCAAATTACCAGTGTGACATCTTTAAAAACTGAATCTTTTTTAAACGATTTTGGTGAGTTTTCCTACAAGAATTTAAAGGAAGATCTTATGTTCGGGTATGACTTTAAACCATTGGAAAATAAGAGTATTATAAAAATTGCGTCTCCTGAAAAGGCTATCCTCGACCTTTTGTACTTATACCCCTTTTATAATAGTGTTAAAGAGATGGAGGAGCTGAGGTTTGATGAAGATTTCTTGTACGAAAATCTAAATATTAGATTGCTGGTTGAGCATTGCTCACTATTTGAAAGTAAGGCCTTGAATCAGCGTGTAGGACAATTCTTTAAAGCATACGGATTATGATTCAAATTGAACAAATTAAGAGCTATTTCCCCCCTTTTATAAGTGGAAGTTCAAATTATGATAAATATATTTTAAAGGAGTATCTGCAACTTCTTATACTTGACTACCTCTCTACAACCCGGTATATCAGAAAGATGTCGTTTATTGGAGGGACCAACCTACGGTTGATAAAAGGAATTGATCGTTTTTCTGAAGATTTGGATTTTGATTGCAAAGAGCTCTCTAAAGATGAGTTCTTTGAAATGACAAATGGAGTAATCCAGTTTCTTGTTCGTTCGGGATTGAAGGTGGAGGTTAGGGAAAAAGAGAGTTCCAGGTTATCAGCTTTCCGAAGGAACATCCATTTTCCCCAGCTATTGTTTGATTTGGGGTTAAGTGGCCACAGGGAGGGGAGATTCCTTATAAAGATAGAGAGCCAGGATCAAGGTGTGCAGTACGATTCGATTATGGTTAATATTAAAGGTTGTGGATTCTTTTTCCCATTTCCGGTTCCACCTGATGGAGTGTTGTGCAGTATGAAGATTGCTGCAATGCTCTCCCGTTCAAAAGGTAGAGATTTTTATGATTTGATGTTTTTGATGGACCACTCAGCACCCGATTATGATTTTTTGGCTAAAAAAAGCGGTGTGCACAATCTGCAGGAACTTAAGTTAAAGGTGGACGAGCTGTTGCAAACAATTGATTTGAAAAAGAAGAAAATGGATTTTGAACACCTTCTGTTCAATAAGGCTAACAGTGATAAAATTTTAAGATTCCCGGACTTTGTGAAGTCCCTGGTTGATTAATATCTACTTGAAAAAGATATAAATCTTTACATTTAACAGTTTTCATTTCTGCTTTGAACGGTTATATTTACCCGTTCAGACCTCATTATGCTACATTGAGCCATATTCTCTTGGTTTTGAGCTGTATCTATTTGTTTAATAGTCAATTATGTTTTATTTTTGGTTTACAGCGAGTTCTGCAACTGCCACAATTTTCTGCTCCCGAACAATCTTTTTGCACTTGATTACTTTTCTGCTCTTACACAATTGACTGCTCCTACATAATCTTTCTGCTCCTATTCAATCTCCTTGTGGCTTATGCTCCTTTTGCTGTGAAATCTGAATTTTAAAATACATATGAAGACAATTAAAGTATTTTAAAAAGGTATATGAAGAGTATTAATGTATTTAATGAAGATATATGAAGACAATTAAGGAATTTAATTCATTTAGGGTATTTAGAGTACTTAAAGTGACAAAATGGGTAATTGTTTTTTTGTCACTTTTTGCGATTTTGTCACTTCTTGGAACAGCTGGCTGCGCCTCATTATCTAAGGGGCAGATTAATGCTATTGACAGTTTTACCGCTTCGTGCGACTCGTTTTCAAAGCACCCGACTCTTTTTTTTGAGGAGATGGCGCAAATAAGGGCTGAGAGAGCTTTCTGGTACTCCTCTTCGCTTAGTGATCCGGAGCTGAGGGTGGCGGAGCTTAATTCGGTATATGGAGCATACGTTAAGGATATGTCGCTGGCGAAAAAGGCTGGTGTTTCGGTGGAGATTTTGCTGACTTACAAGAGGGCGCTTAAGGTTCTTGCGGGA
>Ga0351950_1089_pt1 | contig 13679 bp, 13 predicted proteins | sample BONcelT113001H13_FD_206835 | JGI IMG/M metagenome (GOLD analysis project Ga0351950, IMG submission 206835) | Enriched cells from coal bed in the Powder River Basin, Montana, United States - BONCAT cells T11 rep3 HSBNCT.T11.300.1.H13 ...
ACTACAAGGAAATGATGAAAAGCGATTTCGCCGATATGAAAAACGCAGCCGCCAACCGGTGGGGCGGCGCCATCACCGCTGCCCTGTTCCTGGCGGATTTTGTCGGCAATACCCGGTGGGCGCACATTGATATCGCCGGTCCGGCGTATGCCCGAAAAGAGGGACCTTATTGTCCGGCCGGCGGCACCGGTTTCGGGGTCCGCCTGGTGGTGGAAACCCTTAAGCGGCTGATATAAGCCTTTTCACTGGATACATGAATCAAAGGCAGGTGTGATCAATGGATTTAAATATCAACCATGCGCTGGTGACCGGCGCGGCCGGTTTTATCGGTTTTCATCTGAGCCGGTATCTGCTTGAGGCGGGGGTGCGCGTCACCGGCATCGATAATATGAACGCCTATTATGATGTCGGGTTAAAAGAGAATCGGCTGGCGCTGCTTGAACCTTACCAGGGGTTCACCTTTTTCCGGACGGATCTGTGCGATCTTTCCGGGCTTGAAAAAATTTTTGCATCCGAACCCGTGGACGTGGTGGTCAACCTGGCGGCCCAGGCCGGGGTAAGATATTCCCTGACCAATCCTCATGCCTATGTCAGCGCCAATCTTGCCGGCTTTGTCAATATCCTGGAATGCTGCCGGCATCATGGCGTCAAACACCTGGTTTTCGCCTCATCCAGTTCGGTTTACGGGGCCAACACCGCCATGCCCTTTTCCGTGCATCACAATGTCGATCACCCGGTCTCCCTTTATGCGGCCAGCAAAAAAGCCAACGAGCTGATGGCCCACACCTACAGTCACCTCTATGACCTTCCCTGCACGGGTCTTCGGTTTTTCACGGTTTACGGGCCGTGGGGGAGGCCGGACATGGCGCTTTTTCTTTTCACAAAGGCGATTCTTTCCGGACAACCCATCCAGGTCTTCAACCACGGCAACATGAAGCGGGATTTCACCTATATCGACGATATTGTCGAAGGTGTTGCCCGGGTCATGAAACAACTGCCTGCTCCTGATCCCGGCTGGTCCGGAGACGCACCTGACCCGGGAACCTCGTATGCGCCCTATCGCATCTACAATATCGGCAACAACCGGCCCGTGGGCCTGCTGAAATTTATCGAGACTATCGAGGAAGTCCTGGGCCGGAAAGCTGACAAGGTTTTTCTTGATCTCCAGCCCGGGGATGTGGCGGCAACCTATGCCGATATCGACGATTTATATGAAGCGGTCGGGTTCCGGCCGCAAACACCCATTGAGGTAGGCATCCGGCGGTTTATCTCATGGTATAGGGAATATTACGGGGTATAAACGCAATATAACCGGGTTATGAACCGGACTCCGGGTCCCGGTCAGCCCGACCGTCCTGATACCGTTTTTTTCCGTACCAGTCGATCTGGCGGCAGATGCCGCGGATCACGGCAACTTCTCTGGCCCGCAAGGGGAGACCTGCGCGTACATGCCGTCGAGTTCGTGTCGGGTGGCCAGACGGGGAACAAAGGTCTTTGTTGCGGGCCGGCTCGCGTTAAACAGTGCATAACAGACGATCATGACGGCATGGGCCAGGTTGAGAGAAGAAAAATCCGCGGTGGGGATGTTGATCAGGGCATGGCAGCAACGGATGTCGTCATTGGTAAGACCCCGGTCTTCGGACCCGAAAACGATGGCTACATGATTTTCCCTGCTGACGGGAATCAGCTTTGATGCAACTTCCGTCGGCGGCGATACCATCTGCCGCTGTGATCCCATCCGTGCGGTAGTGCCCACCACATAATGAAACGACGACAATGCCGTCCGCAGGTCTGGAAACAGACTGATACCATCGACCACATCCCGGGCCGCATGGGTGGCCAGTCGTTGCATTTTTCCCATGTCGAAATTTTCCGGATCCACCACCACAAGACGGCAAAATCCCATGTTTTTCATAGCTCTGGCCGCGGAACCGATATTTTCCGGATATCGCGGGCGGTTAAGTACAATGGCGACATGGGCCGGATTTATTTTTTCAGTCATATGCCTCGATCGGATGCGGGCCGCATCACCGGAATTATCTTGCGGGAGCCCGCCCATTGTAAGGGATTGAAATTGATGGCGAGGCTGTCATCCCCGCCGCCATGGTTCTGAGTTGATCGTATTTTCAGTCTTCATGCCATATTAACCTGTTGCAGGGAATCATTTTTTGACGCTTTCATAAAAAACGGAAACAATTTTTTCTTTCACCAAGCCCAAAAAAATGTAATATTTACACAAAAATGTCATTTCTTCCGGCATTGAAAATATGGCGCATTTCTTTACAAAATTCTGAATTATATGATTAATTTTAACAGGATATCGCATGGCAAAAAAAGCCCTCATCATCGGCCTTGCCCTTATCTTATGGATGCCGTTTGACCACATAGTCGATGCCGAAGATACGGACAAGGTTCTTACGGTATACTATTTCCACAGGTCGCCGTATTACATAACGCAGGATGATGGCAATGCGACGGGTTTTTTAGTGGAAATAACCCGGATGATATTGGACCATGCGGATATATCTTATGTGTTTGTTGATTTTCCACCCAAACGTATTCTGAAAAATATTAAACGGACTGAATATTCATGTTCCATCGGCTGGTTCAAGAACGTAGAACGCGAAACCTTTGCCCGGTTTTCCGACCCGATCTATCAGGATATGCCAACAGGAATCGTATTGCGCCATTCATCTTTATCGTTGCTGGGGAAAAAACCGGCGTTAAGGGAGTTGATGCAAAGCGGCCTGATGCTTGGCGTCGTTGACGGCTTTTCCTACGGCGCACGGATTGATGAGGCGATTGCCCAATTAAAGCCTTCGATATACGCTATTAGTGGTGAATCTGAAAACCTGCTTAAAATGATACAGAGTGAGAGAATTGATTATGCCTTTATGGTACCCGAAGAGTTCAGGTATATGCTTAAGAGAGATCCGTTAATAACATCGGATTTACGGCTTATCGAAATTGCGGATGAAATAGAGGGAAACAATCGTTATTTGATGTTCAGCAGTGGCGTGGGGCCGGAAATTATCGAAAGCATTAATGAATCCATCAGAATCGTAAAGCAGACGGATAAATATGCCGGTTTGATAGCACTTGAAGTCCCATGAGACGATGAAAATACATGCGATAGCAATGTAGGCAGGCGTGGTCGAACCATTTCCCGGGGTTCTTATGCCATTTCCCATTCAAACGCTATTTTAGCCGGCTGGGATGTCGGCTCCTTGCCGCTTCGGTATACAACGGAATATGGTATGGCAAAGCACGTTCATGTTATCACGCTGAAGACGACTGTCTTAGAAAATCCGTGAATGCCGCACACAGCGGGGATGCGGTGCGGTCCTGGTGTACGGTCAGATAAAAATGCCGTTTCAATCGCATCCCGTTTACGGTAAGGGCCTTTAGGGTGCCGGCGGCCAATTCCTCCGCCACCGCTATAGGGGAAAGGATGGAGATGCCGATGTTGTTCTTGATCCCCTGGATTACGGCGGCGGTGCTTCCCATTTCGGCCATGATATTCAGTTGGCTGGTGTCGATGCCTATTTCCGATAAACGCTGTTGAAGCGTTTTGCGTGTTCCCGATCCGATTTCCCGCATAATGAAGGGTTCCGTGAGCATCATATTCAGGCTGACCCGGTTTTTTCCTGCCCATTTATGGCTTGCCGGTACAATCAGTCGCATGTCGTCTTCGATCAGCCGGGTTTGGATGATTCGACCGGTTTCGATTCTGGCGCCCACGATCCCTATCTCGATCCTGGATGAGAGGATATCCTCGATAATCTGCTCCGTATCGCCGACAATCAGTGAAATATGCACGTTCTGATGCCGATTGAGAAACTGGCCGATGATTCGGGGCAGTATGTACCCGCCGGGAATGGTGCTCCCGCCGATGGTCAGTCGACCGCTGATCTTTCCCAGGAATCCGGCCATGGCTGTTTCCGTTTCCTGGAACTGGGCCAGAATTTTTTCGGCATGATCGAAGAGCAACTCTCCCGCCCGCGTCGGCAGAGCCTGTCTGCCGAGGCGATCCAGGAGCCGGCATCCGAAGTGGGTCTCTAATTCCTTGATATGAGTGCTGACGGTCGGCTGGGTCAGATTGACGGCCTTGGCGGCATGGGAAAAACTTTTAAGTTTTACCACCTGCTGAAAAATTTTCAGATGCCACACATCCATTGTCAAATCCTCCTGTGCTGCAAATATTGAAAATTTCGATGATTTAGAAAAAAGCGATAGAAATTTTAAATTTGAAATATAGATGCTTAACATATATATAATCTGTCCGGACGGCAAGGTAAAATCGGATTTTTCAATAAAGTTTACAAAAATTTTGTTGTCGTGAGGCTATAGAGGGCGGCGAAGCGCACAATCCGACTTTTTGCGCATTTACGAAACAGTCAAAAAATGGAGAAAAATAATGACAGAAATTAACGCGTGCAAATTGGCATGCCCGGCGCCGGTTCTGCTGGTAAGGGATATCGTCGAAAAAGAAGGCCCGGATCAGATCAGGATCATTGTCGATAATGACGCGGCCCGGCAGAATGTCACAAGGTTTCTTGAATCCCGGGCTTATGCGGTCAGTGTTGAAATCGACGGCGAATTTTTTCGTATCACCGGTCGCCGCGGTTCTGAGCTGTTAAAGGAACCGTCTCTGGAGCGGTCCCCGTCCCAGGCTGGTTCGGTTTTGCTTTCAAGATCACCGGATCATGCGGATAAAAAGGTGATGGTCATGATCACTACCGACCGGATCGGGTTCGGCGATGATGAACTCGGCAAGAAGCTCATGATCAGCTTTATCAGAACCTGCAGGGAAATGGGTCGGGAGCTTTGGCGCCTGGTATTTTTAAACAACGGCGTCAAGCTGGCGGTTGATGACTCGGCGGTGATTCCGGAGTTGACGGCCCTTGAGAAAGAAGGTATAACCATACTCGTGTGCGGCACCTGCCTGACCCATTTCAACCTGCTGGATCAGAAAAAGGTAGGCCAGACCACCAACATGCTCGATATTGTCACTGCCATGCAGTTGGCGGACAAGGTCATCGGCTTCTAATCAACAGGATTTGGTGTTTTGCCATTATGGCAAAATTTACAGGAGTTCACCATCTGGCGTTTGCCACCGGCGACATGGATGCCACCATCCGTTACTGGAGGGACCTGCTGGGCATGCGGCTTGTGGCCGGTCTTGGAAACGGCAAATATCGGCATTATTTTTTTGAATTATCCGAAACCGACATGGTCGCTTTTTTTGAATGGCCGGAAACTGAAAAAGCCATTCTCAAGGATCACGGCGTTCCGGTTGCCGGGCCGTTTGTCTTTGATCACGTCTCCTTCGGCGTTCCGGATTCCGACACCCTCTGGGAATTGAGGGATAAAATCGAAGCCGCTGGATTTTGGGTCTCGGAAGTCATCGATCACGGCTTCATCCACTCCATCTATACCTTTGACCCCAACAACATCCCCATTGAGTTTTCCGTGAATGTCAGAAACATCGACCTGCGGATGCGTCCCGTCAACAAAGACAGATATCCTTCCACAGAAGCGGAAAAAGGCCCCGATTCGCAGCCCGGTCGCTGGCCTGCGCCGACCCGGAGAACATCCGTATCCGAACGTATGGTTTTCCCGGGTGAAGGCCTGATTTTCTCTGAGACAACAGATAAAGTTTGAGAAGATCGCCCGTCATCAAACCAATCCGGTCGGAAAAAAATACGGACAACTTGGCAGAGGCGCCTTGTTTTTCAGGGATATAACTGTTATTTATGTCATTAAGAAATGAAAATCTGAGATCCTTGCAGTGACATATATCCGGCTCTGTAAACCCATCGGGAAAGGATACAAAGAAGTGAAGCTATTGATTGTCGGCGGCGTGGCCGGCGGCGCGACTGCTGCGGCCCGCGCACGACGCCTCAATGAACATGCGGAAATCGTTCTTTTTGAGAGAGGGGAATTCATCTCATTCGCCAACTGCGGGCTGCCGTATTATATCGGCGATATCATCAAGAAACGGCAGGATCTTCTGGTGACCACCCCCAAGGATTTCCAGGAACGCTATGCCGTTGATGTCCGCGTGTTCTCAGAGGTGCTTTCCATTGACCGATCTGCGAAAACCGTGACGGTGAAAAATCTCGCGTCCGGAAAGACCTACACCGAGACATATGATAAACTGATGCTTGCCCCCGGGGCCGAGCCCGTCAAACCACCCCTTGCCGGCATTGATCTGGAAAATATCTTCAACCTCCGCAACATTCCCGACATGGACCGGATAAAAGCTTTTGTGGATCAGAACAGGCCGGAGTCCGCCGTAGTTGTGGGCGGCGGCTTCATCGGGCTTGAAATGACCGAAAACCTAGTCCACCGCGGTGTTGGTGTCACCATTGTGGAACGGCAGGAGCATGTCATGCCCCTGCTGGATCATGAAATGGCCGGTCTGGTGCATGCCTTTCTGGAAGAAAAGGGCGTGGACTGCATCCGGTCCGACGGCATTAAATCATTTGCCCGGGATGGTAAAAGACTGGCGGTGGAGACCGAAAAGGGCCGTCGTCTTGTTTGCGACCTGGCCATTGTGTGCGTGGGCATCAGACCGGAGAACCGGCTGGCAAAAGAAGCCGGTCTGGAAATCGGCCCCATGGGCGGGATCCGGGTGGATGCATCCATGCGCACGTCAGACCCGGATATTTATGCGGTAGGTGATGCGGCCGAGATTTTTGATTACCTCACCGGCAGGCGTACCATGACCCCCCTTGCGGGTCCGGCCAACAAGCAGGGAAGAATCGCGGCCGATAATATCATGGGGCGTTCTTCGATCTTCAAGGGAACCCTGGGGACGTTGGTGGTCAAAATTTTTGACGCGACCCTGGCGTCCACCGGGCTGAGTGAAAAAATCCTTAAGGCCAGGGACATGCCCTACATGGTCAGCTACACCCACTCAGGATCCCATGCGTCATATTATCCCGACGCGGAGATGATGGCCGTCAAGCTGCTGTTCACCCCCAATAACGGCAGGATACTGGGTGCGCAGATTTTCGGCAGGGAGGGGGTTGACAAGCGCATCGACGTGATCGCCACGGCCATACACGGGTCCATGACGGTCTTTCATCTCGAGGAATTGGAACTGGCTTATGCCCCACAATACTCATCGGCCAAGGATCCGGTCAATATCGCCGGATTCGCCGCAGCCAATCTGATCCGGGGCGATGTCCGCAGCATCAACTGGGGGGCCCTTGACGGGCTTGATCCTGAAAAAGATGTTCTCATTGACGTCAGAACCAGGGCCGAGTTGAAACAATCGGGGGAAATAAAAGGAGCGCTGCATATTCCGGTGCATGAACTTCGCAGCCATCTTCCCGGTCTGGACCCGAAAAAGCGTTACATTGTCTTTTGCTCCATCGGCTTCCGGGGATATATCGCCTATCGGATTTTGATGCAGAACGGATTTGATTCCCTGAATCTGAGCGGCGGGTTTCGGACCCTGTTGGGCGCCCGGGAAAAAATGATGGCCGAATCGCCCGGAACCTCTCTGTGGCTCGGAGAATAGATGCCGTTATTTATCGTACATATTATAATATATTTTTTTTAATGCAGATACTAATATCGATGATCCTGTAAAATAAGGTGAGAGATGACGGTTTTTGCTTACGGGGTCCTGGCCAGCCTCCTGGCCGGACTGGCAACGGGGATCGGGGCGCTGCCGGTACTGTTTCTCAGAAATGTTTCCCGCAATCTGTTAAACACCATGCTGGGCGCATCCGCGGGTGTGATGCTGGCCGCCACCGCTTTTTCCCTCATTGTTCCCGGTATCGAATCCGGCAATCTGCTCTGGCCCGGATACGGCGTATTCGTGGTCATGGCGGGAATTCTGGTCGGCGCGATTTCACTCGATTTTGTTGACAAATGTCTTCCCCATGAGCATTTTTTTAAAGGACCCGAGGGGCCGTCATCCAATATAAAACGGATATGGCTCTTTGTGTTTGCCATCGCCATACATAATTTTCCCGAGGGCATGGCTGTAGGTGTGGGATTCGGCACCGGCGATATTGCCGCCGGAACCACCCTTGCCATCGGCATCGGCCTTCAGAACATGCCCGAAGGACTGGCCGTTGCTCTGCCGCTGATCGGTCTGGGCTATTCCAAGTGGAAGGCCTTGGGGATTGCGACGCTGACCGGGCTGGTGGAACCGGTGGGCGGGCTGCTGGGGGCAGGCGCTGTAACCCTATTTCAACCGATTCTGCCCTTTGCCCTGGCCTATGCGGCCGGCGCCATGCTTTTTGTCATCAGTGATGAAATCATCCCCGAGACCCATTCACAGGGGAAATCACGTCAGGCCACATACGGCGTTATGATCGGTTTTGTCATCATGATGGCCCTTGATAATCTGTTCGGATAGATCATGCGCCCGATTACAGCAGGATTGAAGGAGGAATGAAACATGTCTTTTGATGTCACCGTCACCATCGGCGGCGAAGCCGGTCAGGGTATTCAAACCGTAGGGGATCTTCTGGGTCTGGTCTGCCACGGGGCCGGCCTGTATGTCATGGCCATCAATGATTTTGAATCGCGCATCCGTGGCGGACACAGCTTTTTCCAGATCCGCATCAGCGACCGGCCGATAAAGGCCCCGCGTCGGCCGGTTCACCTTCTGGTGTGTATGGATGCGAAAACATACGATGTGCACCAACATGAAGTCGTAGCCGATGGCCTGATCCTGATGGATGAGGAAATATCCTCGTCGGCCGAATCTGCTGTTCGTTTGCCCATCACCTCCCTGGCAAAGCAGGCAGGGGGACGGATCATGGCCAATACCGTTGCCGCGGCCGCCTGCCTTGCGCTGCTGGGCGCGCCGTTTAATCTGCTTGAAGCGGTATTGAAAAAACAGTTTGAAAAAAAGGATGCAGCCGTTTCGGCAGACAATATTAGTGCCGCCAAACTCGGTTTTCAGGCCGCAGCCGATATCTCCTTTAAGTTCAAAATTCCGGGTACATTTCCGGCAAAATCCGAAGGAAAACTCCTGACCGGCGCCAGGGCTTTTGCTCTGGGCGCGGCCGCAGCGGACTGCCGGTTCGCCGCGTTTTATCCCATGTCGCCGGCCACGGGAATTATTCAACATCTGTCCGAATTCACCAAAGATCTGAATCTGGTGGTGGAGCAGGCCGAAGATGAAATAGCCGCCATCAACATGATCATCGGGGCCTCATTTGCCGGCGTGCGTTCCTTGACCGCCACTTCCGGCGGCGGATTCAGTCTCATGACCGAAGCGCTCGGTCTTGCGGGCATCACCGAAACCCCCATCGTTGTCGTCAATGCCCAGCGACCGGGTCCGGCCACGGGCATGGCCACCCGGACCGGCCAGGGCGATCTTTTGTTTGTGATCCGGGCCGCACCGGACGAGTTTCCCCGGTTTGTGTTTGCCCCGGCTACGGTCGAAGATGCTTTTGAGATCACCCGAAAAGCATTTGAACTGGCCGATAAATACCAGGTGCCGGTGATCATCCTGTCCGACCAGTATCTAAATGACTCTGTTTTTGTAACAGCTTCAACGTTTTCGATACCGACGACGGTTAACCGGTTTATCGTCACTGATGCGGACATGGACGACCCCGGGTCTTATGAGCGGTACGCCCTTGCATCGGACGGGATTTCCCCCCGGGCACTGCCTTGTAACGGCAATGCCCTTGTCATGGTTTCCGGAAACGAGCACCATCCTGACGGCCATTCCAGCGAGGCCATATCGGTTCGGGTGTCCATGGTGGACAAACGCAATTCAAAGCTTGCCGGCATGATAAAGGAGATGAAACCGCCGCGCCTGTATCATGAAAACAGCGATGTTCTGCTGGTGACCTTGGGTTCCAACGCCGGAGCCGTCATCGAAGCCGTGGATCTCCTCAGAAGCGGGGGGGCGGACGTGGGGTGCGCCGTGTTTACCGATATCTGGCCGTTTCCGGCCGATACGGCCAAAGAGATTCTTAGCAGGGCAAAACAGTTTATCACAGTGGAAAATAATTCACTGGCCCAGTTCGGTCAATTGATCCGTGAACAGACAGGGCTGTTGTATGCCGGCGCCGTTCTAAAATACGACGGCAGGCCCATGTTTCCGGAGGATATTGTCGAGGGTTTTAAAAAGAATAATGAGGTCGCGCATGGTTGATATAAAGGATTATCATTCTGATTTTGAAAATAAATGGTGCCCCGGGTGCGGTAATTTCAATATCCTGGAGGCCATGAAAGACGCCCTGGTCAATCTGGGCCTGGTCCCGGAAAAGGTCCTGATTGTCTCAGGCATCGGCCAGGCCGCCAAAACTCCGCATTTTCTGAAATGCAATTTTTTCCACGGCCTGCACGGGCGTGCCCTTCCCGTAGCCACGGGCGCAAAAATTGCCAACCATGACCTGACCATCCTGGTTAATTCAGGAGATGGCGACGCATATGGCGAAGGCGGAAATCATTTCATGAACGCCGTCCGGCGAAACATTGATATTACGCTGCTTGTGCATAACAATAAGGTTTACGGCCTGACAAAAGGTCAGGCATCGCCCACCTCCGACATGGGTTTTACGACCCGGATGCAGTGGCAGGGGGTGATTTCCGAGCCGTTCAATCCTTTGGCAGTTGCCCTGGCGCTGGGCGCGGGCTTTGTGGCCCGGGGATTTTCCGGAGATGTGGAAAGTTTGAGCGCAATCATTCAGGAGGGGGTTTCATACCGGGGATTCAGCCTCATCGATATTCTTCAGCCCTGTGTTTCTTTTAACACGGTCAACACCCATGCATGGTACAAGAAACGGGTTAAACATCTCGCACGTACCGGATATGCCCCCGACGACCTGGAAAAAGCCCTGAAGGTCGCCCGTCAATGGGGAGATGAGATCCCCACAGGCGTAATTTATAAGCGCGAAGGGGTTTCTTTTACGGACCGGATTCCACGGCTTGATTCCGGGCCTCTGATTTCAGGGACATTCAATCCGGAGGCCGTGGTATCGTTGATATCGCAGATATGATGACGAAATTATATTTCTAAAAAGGGAGAAAGAAAAATGGCAAAAAAAATTCTGATCGCACTCGATGATTCGCAAAACGCCATGCGTGCCGTGGATTTTGTCGGCACACATTTCATGGGGGATGCCGAGGTCACGCTCATTAGCGTACTGCCGGATACGGAAACGCTTTGTGCCATGCAGAGTCCTGAACTGACACCCTATTTTCTGGATCAGCAGGCTTCATTCTGCGCCCTTGAAAACAAAAAGAAGGAACTGATTGATCTGACGCTTCAGGAGGCGCGGCGTCGGCTTGTCAATTGCGGATTCGCCACCGGTGCGGTTATTATCAAGGCTCAAAAACGGGAAAAGGGGATCGCACGGGATATTATCCAGGAAGCCAAAGCCGGAGGATACGATCTGGTCGTAATGGGCAAAACAGGCTTGTCGGGCATCCGTGAGTTTTTTATGGGAAGCACCGCCCAGAAAGTCGTCCAGGGGGCCAAGGGAATATCCGTGCTGCTGGTGGAATGACGGTTTTGAAGCCGGAGGCTACGTCCGGCCAGGTCCTATCGTATATAGTAATTTTTTTGAATTGATCAGCAGCAAAAGGCGATTGCAGGCTGCCCGGTGGAATTTTCAGACAATAAGCTTTCTTGAAATTTGTTGAATAAGACCGCAGGGAGAGTGCTCCGCGCCTTTTATGTAGCAGGTATACGGGAGGGATAAATGAAAATATTGATTACAGGTGCATCAGGATTTGTGGGCCGTCATCTGGTAAAGCACTGCATCGGCCTCGGGCATCAGGTGACGGCCGTTGATCTTGCGCCTTTTCCCGAATCGGTTGATCCGGACCATTTAAAGGTCGTTCAGGCGGACACCACCCGCCCCGGCTCCTGGCAGGATGTGGTATCCGATTGCGATGCCCTGATTAATCTGGCCGGCGTCAATATTTTTCACCGCTGGAGCGCACACTACAAGGAACTGATTTACGACAGCCGGATATTGACCACCCGTCATCTGGTCAATGCCCTGCCGCAAAAGACATCCGTGGCCTTCTGCTCTACGTCCGCGGTCGGCTATTACGGCAGTCGCGGGGATACGCTGCTTGAAGAAGACGCGCCGGCGGGCGACGATTTTCTGGCCCGGGTCTGCGTTGACTGGGAAAAAGAAGCCATGCAGGCGCAATCCAAGGGCGCGCGGGTGGTCATCCCGCGGTTCGGCGTGGTTCTGGGTCGAAACGGCGGGGCTTTAGCCAAGATGATCCCGGCCTATCGCCTGTTTGTGGGCGGTCCCTTAGGAAACGGGCGGCAGTGGTTCGCCTGGATTCATATCCAGGATTTAATCGAAGCAATGCTCTTTGTCATCGGCAAAAATGACATGGAGGGGCCGGTCAATTTCTGTTCGCCGGGGCAGGTGCAAAACAACGAATTTTCCAGAACCCTTGCAGCCCGGTTAAACCGTCCGGCGGCCCTTCGGGTTCCCGGGTTCATGCTGCGCCTTGCGGCGGGAGAACTCGGAAGCCTGGTGCTAAACAGCCAGCGGGCCGTGCCCCAAAAGCTCGAACAGGCCGGATATATGTTCCAATACCCGTCTTTGGAATCGGCGCTTGCGCAAGCCGTTGATTGAACTATTGAAAAGGAGGTAAACTCATGACCGAAAAAAAATTTCATATCCTGAATATCTCCTGCGGACACTGTGTGCGGACCATTCAGAACGAGCTGATGGAAATTGCGGGCGTTAAACAGGTATCCGGAGATCCGGCATCGAAAAATGTGTCGGTGGAATGGGAAAGTCCGGCCACTGAGGACGCCATTCGCAAGGTGTTAACAGAAATCAATTATCCGGCGGAATAACAGGTCATGCCGCAGCAGAAAGTCCAGATACCGGTCACCGGCATGACGTGCGCCAATTGCGCCGCCAATATCGAGCGCAGCATCAAAAAGCTCGACGGGATTGAAAACGTCAGCGTAAATCTTGCCACCGAGCGGGCTGATGTGGCCTTTGATGATGCCCGGGTGGCCATCAACGATATTATCGCCCGCATCCAGCATGCGGGATACGGGGCCGTCGTTCAGGATGACGATGCCCCGGACGCGGAATCGGTCGCCAGGGATGCCGAAGTCCGGGATCAGAGACGCAAATTTTATGTCGGCCTGGCTTTCACGCTGCCGCTGTTTGCGCTTTCCATGGGCCGGGATATGCATATGCTGGGACCATGGGCCCAGCTTCCCTTCATGGACTGGCTGTTCTGGGCACTGGCCACGCCGGTGCAGTTTTACACCGGCTGGGATTTCTACGTGGGCGGTTACCGGAGCTTGAGAAACAAAACCGCCAACATGGACGTCCTGGTGGCCATGGGCTCATCAACGGCCTATTTCTATTCCGCGGCGGTGCTGATCTTTCCCGAAGTCGGGACCCATGTCTATTTTGAAACCGCCGCGGTCATCATCACCCTGGTGCGCCTGGGCAAACTGCTGGAAGCCGGAACCAAGCGGCGGACCGGCGGGGCCATACGCAAACTGATGAACCTCCAGCCGAAAACCGCCTCAATTCTTCGAGACGGCGTCGAGACGCGGATCCCTTTTTCCCGGATACAGAAAGACGACATCCTGGTGGTGCGGCCGGGCGAGTCGATCCCCGTGGACGGCATTGTTGTCGAAGGCCGTTCATCGGTGGACGAATCCATGCTCACCGGCGAGTCTTTGCCGGTGGACA
>Ga0351950_1093_pt1 | contig 12881 bp, 13 predicted proteins | sample BONcelT113001H13_FD_206835 | JGI IMG/M metagenome (GOLD analysis project Ga0351950, IMG submission 206835) | Enriched cells from coal bed in the Powder River Basin, Montana, United States - BONCAT cells T11 rep3 HSBNCT.T11.300.1.H13 ...
GGGGAAGCTCCCCCGGCACCGGCGGCGCAGGTCCGAAGACGCTCAATTACCTCGGTTCCGGCGGCGCCGACGAGCGGAACTTCTCCTTTATCCGCGACAGGATCATGCAGGGTATCGTTTACCCGGAGCGGGCAAGAAGAATGGGATGGGAGGGGAAGGTGACCCTTTCGTTCACCGTCCGCGAGAACGGTTCCATCAATGATGTAAAAGTCGTCGGCAGCTCCGGTTTTTCTGTCCTTGACGAAAGTGCCAGGGACTCGATAGCGAAAACAAATCTCAAGAGAAAGGTGCCCGTCCCGCTTGTCGTCTTTTTGCCAGTGGAATACAGGCTTCGTTAGAGACAGGCCTGCGGAACCTGCCGCGGCGGGACGGACTTAAGTGAACCCATGAAGACCATTGAAGACAACCAGTTGATACTCCTTATCTGGCGCGGCAGGAAGTACCTCAAGCGGATGGCCGCGGACCAGTCTTTCCACGGCAAAGGCGGGATGCTCCGCTACGGCGACCTCATCGGCAAGCCCTACGGAATACGCATCGGTGACTACGACATCTTCGAGCCGACCATCGAAGATATCGTCATGCTCGGCCTGAAGAGGGAGACCCAGATAGTCTTTCCCAAGGAAAGCTTTTTCATAGCCTTCCGCCTGAGTCTCAAGAAGGGCTCCCGCGTCCTCGAGGTGGGAACAGGCAGCGGCGCCAACACCTACATCATGTCCCATGCGGTGGGGCCCGAAGGCCTTGTTGTCTCCTTCGAACAGGAAGAGAGGCATTTCAGGAACGCGAAGCGCAACATCGACCGCTTCGGTGAATGGGGGAACGTGGAGCTTCACAACGAGGAGTTCAACGGTTGTGACGAGGGTGATTTCGACGCCGCTTTTATCGACGTGAGGGAGCCCTGGACGGTCCTGGAAAAAGTGAGGGACGCCGTGAAGGGAAGCGCCCCCATAGGCATGATAGTCCCCACGGCCAACCAGATATCGGATGCGCTGAGGGCCCTTGAAGAGGGCTTCGGCGATACCGAGGTCCTCGAGATCCTGATCAGGAAATACAAGACCGTAGCCGAACGCGTCCGCCCCACCGACAGAATGATAGCGCATACGGGGTATCTAATTTTCACGAGAAAATTAGATACCGTTAGCACCGTTTGAACCGTTAGCACCGTTTGAACCGTTAGCACCGTTTGAACCGTTAGCACCGTTGGAACAGTAAAGACAAAGGCACCTCATACCGAAGCAAGAAGGTTTCGCCTTTCTAACGGCTCTAACGGTGCTAACGGTCTTTACAGGATTACAAACCTCTTCACATACTCCACGATCTCCTGGGGGTCGTCGCAAATCTTGAAGATATCGAGATCTTCCTTGAGGATCCTGCCCTGGGTCAACATCTGGTCTTTCATCCAGTCGATGAGTCCATTCCAGTATAATGAATCGTAGAGGATGACGGGGAACGGCCTCATTTTCCGGGTCTGTATGAGGGTGACGGCCTCGAAGAACTCGTCGAGGGTACCCAAGCCGCCGGGCATGACAATATAGGCCATGGCATATTTGAGGAACATGACCTTGCGCACGAAGAAGTACCGGTAGCTCAGCCTGACGTTTGCGTAGGGATTGGGTTTTTGCTCAAAAGGGAGCTCGATGTTGATGCCGATGGACTTGGCTCCTCCGTCTTTTGCCCCTTTGTTCGCCGCTTCCATGACGCCGCCGCCGCCGCCGGTGATGATGTTGAAGCCGTTCCTGGCGAGGAGCTTGGCCAGGGCGTACGTCTTTTCGTAAAGATCGCTGCCCTTCTGACAGCGGGCGCTCCCAAAAACCGTGATGGCGGGGTTGATCTCATTGAGGTTTTCAAAACCCTCGACGAATTCCGCCATGATATGAAAGAGCCTCCACGATTCCTTGAGGGTCATGTCGTCTATGACGTATTGTTTCTCCATCGGTTCCCCTTTTTACCTTGAGATTTTGGGCGTTGACATATATTATTTACATACAAATAGCTTGTCAAATTAAAACGAAATGGGCGAAATATTGGTCGGAACAAGCGGGTTTTCCTTTGATGATTGGATAGGCGAGGTTTACCCACAGGGCACGAGGAAGCAGGACATGCTGCCTTATTATGTCAACAATCTGGGGTTTAAGGCCCTGGAGGTGAATTATACCTACTATTCCATGCCTTCCCGCAGGACCATGGAATCCTTTGCGCGCCGGACCGCGTCTGATTTCTCCTTCGTCGTGAAGGCATCAACCCCCTCATCATGGAAAAACTCCGCAAGGGCGAATTCTCCGTCCAGCAGGTCATAGACCTCCACGGCCTCTCCATAGAAGGCGCCCGGGAGACCTTCGAATATTTCCTCAGCAACGCTGTCAAGAAAGGTCTCAGATGCGTTAAGGTGATCCACGGCCGCGGCCTCAGGTCCAGGCGTGACCCCACCATCAAGGACTACTTGAAGTCATGGATCCTCCGCGCAATGCACCGCAAATGGATAACCGCCTTCTCAAACGCCACAATGTCCGACGGCGGCCCCGGCGCCACCTGCATCCTCCTGAGAAGCAAGCCGGAGAAGAAGAGGATAAGGATAGTGGGGTGAACACGGCTTGAGCGGCTTGAATAGCTTGAACCGCTTGAATGTGCAGGACTACAGAAAGAAACCTATCACCTGTTACCTCGAACCCGCAGTCTCCTTTTTGAAGTCAAGACCTGAGGCAGTTTTGACTTTAATTTGGGGCTTTGTTCTGTTATAAGGTACAAGGAGGAAGTCATGGACAAGGTTGGGATCGTGGGCGTGGGGAATATGGGGGAGTCTGTCCTCAAGGCCCTGCTGAAGAAGGGGGTGAAGAAGGATAACCTTTATTTTGTTGAAGCAAAAAAGGATCGTGCCCTCTACATCGGAAAAACATACGGCGTCAAGGATGTAAAAAAGGTGTCGGAGCTTGTGAAGAGGTCCGATCTCATTGTTGTGGCCGTCAAACCCCAGGATGCCCGAAAGATGCTTCCCGACACAGCCTCTTCCATGGATGGATCGAAGATCCTCATCTCCATCATGGCCGGCGTCACCATGGCGAATATCCTTGCGCTCGCGGGCAAGCCCGTCAAGGTCGTCAGGATGATGCCCAATATCGCCGTCAAGGTCGGTCAGGGCGTCATCGGTGTCGCGGCGGGCGCCGATGTCTCCGTCGAGGACGTCGCGAAGATAAAGACGCTCTTCTCTTCCGCCGGCCTTACCGTCGACGTAGGGGAAGAATTGATGGACGCCGTTACCTCCCTCGGCGCCAGCAGCCCCGCGTTCTTCCTTCTCTTTCTGGAAGCGATGATCGATGCCGGTGTCAAGATAGGCATCCCCAGGGACAAGGCAAGAGCGATCTCTCTACAGGTCGTCAAGGGAACCGTCGCCATGCTTGAGGAAGAGAACCTCCATCCCGTCGTGATGCGCGAAATGATAACATCTCCGGGCGGCACCACCATCAGTGGCCTGGCCGCTCTTGAAGACAAGGCTTTCAGGGGAAGCGTCATCGAGGCCATAGAGAAGGCCGCGCAGAGGGCAAAAGAACTTTCCCTATGATAAACCAATATCAGAGCAAACGGCAGTTGATGGTGGAGACGCAGATCGTCTCCCGCGGGGTGACGGACAAGCGCGTCATCAACGCGATGTTGAAGGTCCCGAGACACCTCTTCGTCGATGAGGCGCTCTGGCCCGAGGCATACGAGGACCACCCTCTTCCCATCGGAGAGAAGCAGACCATCTCACAGCCTTATATCGTGGCCCTCATGTCGGAGCTTCTTCATCTCACGGGCGAGGAAAAGGTCCTCGAGATCGGTACGGGATCGGGTTATCAGTGCGCCATCCTCGCCGAGCTTGCCGACCAGGTCTTTACCGTAGAGCGCATACCCGCGATCGCAAAAAGGGCACGCAAAATCTTTGACCAGCTCAAGTATTCCAACGTGATCATTCACATCGGCGACGGCACCCTGGGCTGGAAGGAACACAGCCCCTATGACGGGATCATAGTGACCGCAGCCTCTCCCCACCCTCCGGCGGCCCTTCTCGAACAACTCGCCATGGGAGGCAGGCTTGTCATTCCCATCGGGGATGAGTTCTCCCAGGACCTCATTGTCTACACCCGCGAGGAAAAGAACAATTATTCGGAAGAGAACTATGGCGGCTGCAGGTTTGTAAAACTCATCGGCACACAGGGGTGGAGAGAATGAACGGGGAAAAGGACACGGTAGATTTTGTCCGTTATGACGACATCCAGGTAGAGCGCCTCTACATGAGGGATCTGCGTAAGCTGCCCGTCATAACTGTCGAAGAAGAGAAGATGTATGCCCGCCTGGTCGCGGAAGGAAACGCCGAAGCCCGCAAGAAGATGATAGAGGCAAACCTGCGGCTCGTCGTTAAGATAGCCCGCAGATACGTCAATCAGGGTTTAAATCTCCTCGACCTCATAGAGGAAGGAAACATCGGTCTCATAAAAGCGGTGGAAAAATTCGATCTCGCAAAGGAATGCCGGTTCTCCACATATGCCACGTGGTGGATAAAACAATCCATCGAGCGGTCGATTGCAAACCATTCGCGGACAATACGCCTGCCCGTCCATGTATCATCCCGGGTGAACAGGATATCGAAGATCATCAGCGCCGCCGTGGAGAAGTCCGGCCGCGAGCCGTCGCTGGAAGAGATCTCCGCAGAATCGGGGTACCGCATCGATTTCGTCAGAAACCTTTTCACTATGGCGATAAAAACATACTCCCTCGAAAGCTATATCGACGAGAACTCGAAGCTCACCCTCGAGGAGGTCATCCCCAACCCCGACAACGAAGAGCCGCTGTCCATCCTGGAGCATACACGGCGCATGGAGGAAGTGGCCTCGTGGCTCGATACGCTTGCCTCCGATGAGAGAAAGGTCATAATGCTGCGTTTCGGCCTTGACGGGGACGAACCGCAGACCCTGGAATCCATCGGGAAAACCTTTGGCGTGACACGGGAACGCATACGCCAGATCGAACAAAAAGCCCTCAATAAACTCCGTAAAATTGTCAAGAGACGGAACATTGGAACAGAAAGCATCTGAACCTCCCCGCCGAAACCCGGCGCTGGACATCATACGCAAGGGTTCCGTCATCACCATAATAACACTTGTCTCCAGACCGCTGGGCTATGTGCGCGAGGCGATACAGGCATATCTTTTCGGGGCCACCCTTCTCGTCGATGCCTTCATCGTGGCATTCAATTTTCCGGAGCTTATCCAGACGCTCTTCTTCTCCGGGGCAACGAGCGCCTTTCTCATACCGGTATGCACAAAATACGTTAACGACCGCAAGGAATACTCCCGCATATATTCAACGTTCATAAACATCTCCGTGGTCCTTACCCTGTTCGTCTCTGCCGGCTTCTTCCTTTTCAGCAGTACCGTGGTGAGGATGATCGCCCCGGGGTTCACCGACGAGGCCAGGGTAATCACGAACAACCTCTTCCTCATCATGATACCCGTCATCGCCTTTCACACGGTCCTTTCCGTGATGAAGGCCTTCCTTAACGCGAAGGAGCACTTCGCCGCCCCCGAACTGTCAGGAATACTCTGGAACCTCTTTTTCATCGCCTCCGCGGTCCTCCTGGCAAAGAAGCTCGGCATCTACAGCCTAGCCATAGGTGTCAGTGCGGGAGCCCTTTTGCAGATCGTCATGCAGTACCCTTACCTCAGGAAATTCGGCATCCGCTACCATCTCACCCTCGATCTCGGCCACCCCGCCATCGCCACGGCCAAACGCCTTTTCACGGGTGCCCTTATCGCAACATCCATCGTGCCCATCAACAGCTTTGTCGGGAGGATCATCGCATCCTACCTGCCTCACGGCGAGGTGGCGTCCCTTTCCTATGCCTTCAGGATATTCATCCTTCCCTTCAGCCTCTTTGCGGTCCCCGTGTACACGGTAATGTTCTCGAAGCTCTCGAAACTCTTTCACGATAACGACATGCAGGATTTCAAGGCCCACATCGACAGTTCCGTCGTCCTTATCTGCGTCACCCTCATTCCGGCGACTATTCTGCTTTGCGCCACGGGCGATCTGTGCGTGAAAATCCTCTACGAGCGCGGCGCTTTTACGGCTACCGATACGGCAATGACCAACCGGGCCCTCTTCGGTTACAGCGTCGGCCTTCTTTTCTATGCCCTCTCCATCTCCTTCGTAAGGATATTCAACGCCATGCACGACATGAGAACACCTGCCCTTATCGGCATCACTGCCATCGTGCTCAACGCCTTCATCGCATCCATACTTATGGTCCCCTTCAGGAACCTCGGTATCTCCCTGACCACCTCCATCGTGTCCCTCTATAACTTCGTCTTCCTCTATGTCGTCCTCAAACACAGGATCAGATACACCATGACCCGCTCCGCTGTGAGAGACGTCATCAAGTCCCTTCTTGCCGGGATACTGCTGACCCTTCTTATTGTCCTCACCCGCCGGCTTCTGCCGGGAGGATTGCTCGTCCCGCTTTTCATCAGCGTTTTATTGACAATTGCAGTCTACGGTATAGTGTTCAAGAATTACTACCGAAGACTCTTGCGCCGGAGATGATGCCATGCCCGTATTCTCGAGAAACGAGCTGACACCCGAGAATATCCTGAAGCATATCGTAAAAGTCCATGACGAGAGCTACGGCAACCATGGCATCCCCCTCGTCTCCCGGGTCTTCAAGGATGTCTTCGACCTCTTCAACGGCAAATGGCCCGGTTATCACCGGTGCGACACTCAGTACCACGACCTCCATCATACCATGCAGACCGTGCCGCCTTTCTTGGAGATCATCAGCGGGTGGAACAGGAGCGGAGCCTCTCCGAAGGTTTCAGAGGATTTCTTCGCTTACGGGACAATGGCGGTCCTACTTCACGATACGGGGTACATCAAGGAGGCCGGCGACGACGAAGGCACCGGCGCAAAATACACGCTCACCCATGTTCAGCGCAGCATCGACTTCGCCAACGTCTATCTCCGCCAGATAGGCCTGCCCGTTGCCGGAGTGCATCACGTCCTCAACATCATCCGGTGCACCGGCGTCACCATCGACCTCAATGTCCGCTTCCGCAATGACGAGGAACGTATAGTCGGATGCGCCCTCGGGACCGCCGACCTTCTGGGCCAGATGTCGTCCCCCGATTACATCGATACCCTCCCCGTCCTCTTCGACGAATTCGCCGAATCCTACCGCTTTGAAGGGGTCGAGAAGCTTCACAAGAAGGGTTCCACACTGTATGCCGACGCCGACGACCTCATCAGGTCGACGCCCACGTTCTACGAGAAAGTGGCCCTCAAGCGCTTCAAGATGATGGGATCCATGGAGAGATACATCCCATACCACTGCGGCGAAAAAAGGAATCCGTACATGGCTGCCATCGAGAAGAACATCAAAACCATCAAACGAAAGTGGGAGTAAAGACAGTTCCGGGTTCCGGGTTCCGGGTTCCGGGTTAAGCACCTGAATGCAAAGGTTCCAATCTTCCCGAACAGCACGTCCCTCTTTGGCCTTTGACTCGAAACGCGCAACTCGCAACCCGGAACCGTCTTCTCTTTCTGAAACCTCAATTGACTGAATTCCCCTGCTGTGTTAGCATTGCCTTTATGAATGGGACCGCCGGTGTGAACGTATGACGAAGACCATCAGAGAATTTCATGTATCGCGAAAGGTCAGGGACACCTATCACTTCAGTGACTCCCTCTTCACACTCAGCGGCAACGTCATCTTTACCAACTTCCTTGCGGCCCGAACCTTCGCGCAGAAGATAAACAGCAAACGTGACCTCCTCCACTATCCCGAAAGCGCGGTACGCGCGGGCGCCCTCATTGCCATGGGTCTTATTGACGAGATCCTCCATTACGTGGTCAGCGTCTATGCGGAGTCTACACAGAAGGATACTTTGGCCCGAGCCCTTACCCACCTGGACGCAAAGTACGGCCGTGAGGAAATAGAAAAGCTTATACACCAGTTCAGCGACGAATTTCCGCCCCTCGCAGTATATCAGAGGAGAACAACGCTCGATGAGTACTTAAGCGGCAGAACGGGCGACACCTCCAACCGGCAGATAGTGCTCGAGGAGATGCTCCTTCTGTGGCTTGCGAACATGAACCATGCTTTCTCCCCTTTCACCGAGCTCTTCGACGATTCCTCCCTGAGGAGAGAAACCTCATTCCTGAAGATCATCGCCGAGTTAAGGGTCTTTTTTGACGCTCAGCCCCCTTTCGGTCCGGAGGGGCAGAATCTGATCGACATGCTCCGCAGCCCCGCCATAGCCGTGCCTCACTCGCTGTCGGGACAGCTTGAATACATCATGGAGCACTGGGGATACCTCCTTGGAACCAAGTTTATTTCCCGTATGCTCAAAAGCCTCGACCTCTTCAAGGAAGAGGAGAAGATGCCGTTTCTCGGGCCCGGCAAAGCACAGGTCTATCGTTATGCCGGTCTTGAATTCGAACCGGAGAAGTTCAGCGCCGACAAGGACTGGATGCCGCGGCTCATCCTCATTGCCAAGAATGTCTACGTCTGGCTGGACCAGTTGTCAAGATCCTACGGCCGGCCGATAGACAAACTCGACGAGATACCCGATGAAGAGCTCGACACTTTCCGAAGGCGCGGTTTCACCGGCGTCTGGCTTATCGGAGTATGGGAGCGCAGCGCCGCCTCACAGCGCATCAAGCAGATGTGCGGCAATCCCGAGGCCGTCCCTTCCGCTTATTCCCTCCATGATTACATCATTGCCCGCGACCTCGGCGGCGAAGAGGCTTTCCTGGATCTCAAGGACCGCGCGACACGAAAGGGTATCCGCCTTGCAAGTGACATGGTGCCGAACCATGTCGGGATATACTCACGCTGGGTCATCGAGCATCCCGAGTGGTTCGTTTCACTCGATCATAACCCTTTCCCCTGGTATTCCTTCGGCGGAACCGACCTGTCTCACGACGACCGCGTGTCCCTCCAGATAGAGGATCATTATTACGATCGCACCGATGCCGCCGTGGTATTCAAGCGCCGCGACAACTGGACGGGCGACGAAAAGTTCGTCTATCACGGGAATGACGGGACGAGTATGCCCTGGAACGACACCGCCCAATTGAACTATCTCAATCCCGAGATGCGAGAGGCGATGATCCGCACCATTATCCACGTGGCCCAAAAATTTCCCGTCATTCGCTTCGATGCGGCAATGACGCTGACAAAAAAGCATTTTCAGCGGCTCTGGTTCCCCGAACCGGGGACGGGTGGGGCCATACCGACACGGGCGGAACAGAGCCTGACGTATGACGATTTTTCGAAGGCCATGCCCAATGAGTTCTGGCGAGAGGTCGTGGACCGCGTTGCCGTTGAGGCCCCCGACACGCTTCTGCTCGCCGAGGCCTTCTGGCTGCTGGAAGGCTATTTCGTTCGGACCCTTGGCATGCATCGCGTTTACAACAGCGCCTTCATGAACATGCTTCGTGACGAGGAGAATTCCAAGTACCGCCTGGTCATGAAGAACACCCTGGAATTCGACCCCCAGATACTCCGCCGTTTCGTCAACTTCATGAACAACCCCGACGAACGGACGGCGGTGGACCAGTTCGGCGATGGCGACAAGTATTTTGGGGTTTGCACGATGATGGCCACAATGCCCGGCCTGCCCATGTTCGGTCACGGACAGGTCGAAGGCTACGCGGAGAAGTATGGCATGGAGTACCGCCGGGCCTATTGGGACGAAACACCGAACCAGTATCTTGTCGAACGCCACGAACGGGAGATATCCCCTCTTCTTCACCGGCGCCACCTCTTCGCCGATGTGGAGAATTTTCTTCTCTACGACTTCTTTACCGTCGAGGGAGGCGTCAATGAAGACGTCTTCGCATATTCGAACCGTTTCGGGGAAGCCAGGACGCTTTTCGTCTTTCACAACAAGTATGCGCCGGCAAAGGGCTGGATCCATAGATCCGTCGCATTCTCCGTCAAGGAAAGCCACGGAGAAACCCGCCGGCTCGTTCAGAGGGACCTCATGGAGGGCCTCGGCTTCGAAAGGGATGGCGGCCATTTTACGCTCTTCAAGGACCACGTCTCCAGCCTTGAATACCTGAGAGAAAACAGTGAGCTGGCCGAAAAAGGTCTTTTCGTTGATCTTCAGGCCTACCAGTATCACGTCTTCTTCGATTTCCGCCAGATCGAAGATAACGAATGGCACCATTACGGGCAGTTGTGCAGGTACCTGGGCGGCAGGGGCGTTCCCAGCATCGAAGAGACCATGCGCGAGATATTCCTGCAGCCTATCCATCAGTCTTTCAGGGAGCTTGTCAATCCCGGGTTCTTCAGACGTGTCCTTGCCACCCACAGGGACATGGTAAACCGCGAGTTCTTGCTGCCGCCGAAGGCATTGACCGATGAGGTCATGCAGAAACTTGCCGGTCTCCTTCGTGAGATAAAGACATACACCGGCTCATCGGGGGATGAGCAGATCATCATCCGTGAGGTGATGAGGAAGCTTACCGCACTGATCACGTCCCATCCCTTCACGGAGAATATCACCGAAACCGAGACGGACATCCATGCCGTCCTGTCCCAGGAGCTGTCGGCCGCTCACATGGCATGGCTCTTTGTCCATGTCCTCGGAGGTCTCATAGATGGCGCAGAGATGCGCGAGGAGGTAAGCAGGAGCTGGATTGACGAATGGCTCTTCAACCGGATCATCGGCGAGACGCTCGGGGAACTCGGCTACGACGAAAAGGAAACGCATTCCGCCCAGCTTCTTGTCAAGATCTTCACCACCCACCAGAGATGGTGCGACGAACAAAACCCCCGGTCCGTTCTCACATCGCTCATGGCCGACGGTGATGTCCGCTATTTCCTGGGCGTCAATCGTTACCAGGGCATTCTGTGGTTCAGCAAGGAAGCCTTCGAGGACATGCTCGCCTGGATGCATTTCACCGCCGCCGTCTCCATACTCTCCCGGGAAGAAGGAGAGGAAAGGAAAAAACTCGAGGAGCTCCGGGACAGCTTCAAGGCCATCGACATACTCCACCAGGCATCCCTGTCATCGGACTATCAACTGGAAAAACTCATGATTCTCTTAAAAGAGAATGACCAACTGACCAAATCCCAATAACCAGTTTATTTCTTTGTGTTCCTGAGCACTTTGTCTTTGCAGGGCATATTCTTGTGTACGAGGCTCTTCTTAAGGGCGCACCGGATCGCCACGAAGGTCCTGCAGCTTCCCGACCCGTCAACGCCGGTCTCCTTCGGCATTGATGCGTACCTGCAAAGGAGGTCGCAGAAAGTCGTCAGTTCCTTCATGGAAGCTTATTTACCATATCACGGAAGAAGGTACAAACTTTTTTCCCGCTGTCAGACAGCCACGATCAAAACAATGGCGAGGAACAAACCCGCCAGGACGAGAAGGATCAACCATGAAAGAGCGCTGGTCTTCGCCCGCGCCTTTGCCGTGGGCGCCGAATCGTCCTCATCCATGCGTCCGGCAAGAAGACGGGAGGCGGCAAGGAAGACGGCAAGGCCGATGACACCCACCAACGCCCAGACCAACGCACCTCCCCAGGACGGGTCCGGTCGTCTTGTGAGGACTATCACCGCCCCCCCAAGACCTCCGACGGCCACAAGGCCTCCCGCCAGCTTCGCCAGTATAGAGGGGAGCTGTTTTGCCTCAGACCTGAATTGTCCCTTCATCCATGTCCTCCTTATGCCTGGGATGCTGCACACATGGGGGTCTGCCCCGGTTCACCCCTTCATCAATAACAGGCTCAACGCCATGACCGCCATTCCGCTGATGAGACCGAAAAGGCTGTCGTGTCCCTTTCCGTAGGCACGGCTCGTCGGAAGCAGCTCATCGAGACTGATATATACCATGATGCCCGCGACAGCGCTAAAGAGTACGCCCATGAACTCCTCGGGGATGGCACCTGATCCACCGACCGTGAACACTCTGAGGGCCAGGTACGCCACTGACGCTCCCAACGGTTCCGCCAGCCCGCTAAGAAACGAATACAAAAAGGCCTTTCTGCGGTTTCCCGTGGCATAAAAGATGGGTACGGAAACACTGATACCCTCGGGAATGTTGTGCAGGGCAATAGCCACCGCTATCGCCAGACCGAGGCTGGGATCCTTCAGTGCCGCAAGAAACGTGGCCAACCCTTCCGGCAGATTGTGTATCGTGATGGCAAGGGCCGTGAACAGACCCATGCGCATAAGCTTGCTATCGTGGGTGTGATGACCCTGCGTCGGACGGGAACCTTCCCCTGCCCGCGCACCTTCCAACAGAGGCCCCGTTGAGTCGTGGAGAGGGACAAACTCGTACTCTGCGTGAGTTTCGTGGGGGTTTTCCGACGAGGGGATAAGATTGTCGATAACACCGATGAACAGGACACCGCCGAAAAAGGACGCCACATTGACCCAATGGCCCGCCGGATCGCCGAAGCACTCGACAAGAATACCGGACCCCCTGAAAAAGATCTCCACAAAAGACACGTATAGCATCACTCCGGCGGAGAACCCCGTGGAAACCGACAGGAAACGATAATTGGTCCTGCGGGCCGTAAAGGCGATGACACTGCCGACACCCGTGGCCATACCGGCAAATGCTGTTAACCCGAGCGCCGTCCATACATCTGTCATTACCCTTCAACCCCCATCCCGTTCAACCATGGCTGCTTGTAAAATACATCGTTGCCCTGATTTTTTCAAGAAGGGAGGTCGCAGGTCACAGGAAGTGATTCAGTCCGATGACCTGCGACCCATCACCCACTACCTGTCGTCAAAACTTTATCGTCAATCCGCCGATGTAGGTGTTGTCGGCCTCTGCCTTGTTGAGGCCGCGCTTGTAGCCGAGGTCGAGGTCGATCTTATCTGTTATGGAGTACATGAG
>Ga0351950_1095_pt1 | contig 12596 bp, 14 predicted proteins | sample BONcelT113001H13_FD_206835 | JGI IMG/M metagenome (GOLD analysis project Ga0351950, IMG submission 206835) | Enriched cells from coal bed in the Powder River Basin, Montana, United States - BONCAT cells T11 rep3 HSBNCT.T11.300.1.H13 ...
CGTTCTCCTGGAAGATACGGACCGCTTCCGGAGTTGAGGGCATGTTTGAGCCCTCCGCCACGCAGATACAACCATTCTTCACCAGGGCCTCGGCGTGGCTCGTATCGATCTCGTTCTGGGTAGCGCAAGGCAGCGCTATATCGACCGAGAGTCCCTGGTTCTTGATGACGTCCCAGACGCTCTCGCCTATGTAGCAGACCGCGCAGCCGAACTTGTCGGCGTACTCGCTTATACGCGCTCTCTGCACATTCTTGAGGTCCATGACATAACCGCACTTATCTGCGGATATCCCCTCATTGTCGACGATCGTCGAGCTGGAATCGCAGAGGGTAATGACCCTCCCGCCGAGCTGGTTAACCTTTTCAACGGCAAACTGGGCGACATTGCCGGAACCGCTGATCGCCACCGTCTTGCCCTTGAAGTCAAGCCCCCTCGTGGCGAGCATCTCGGCGGCGAAGTAGACACAGCCGTACCCCGTGGCCTCGGGCCTCACGAGGCTGCCGCCAAAGGAGAGGCCTTTTCCGGTGAGCACACCCGTATGATCATTCATGATCTTCTTGTACATTCCGTACATGTACCCGATCTCCCGTCCGCCCACTCCGATGTCACCGGCAGGCACATCGCAATCCGGGCCGATATGCCTGAAAAGTTCCAGCATGTAGGCGTGGCAAAAACGCATCACTTCGTTGTCCGTTTTCCCCTTCGGGTCAAAGTCACTGCCGCCTTTTGCGCCTCCCATTGGAAGAGTGGTCAAAGAATTCTTGAATATCTGCTCAAACCCGAGGAACTTGAGAATGCCAAGGTTTACTGAAGGATGAAAACGGGTGCCCCCCTTGTAAGGACCGATGGCGTTGTTGTATTGGATACGGAAACCCCTGTTCACCTGTAAATCGCCCCTGTCGTCCGCCCAGGGAACACGGAACATGACGACACGATCAGGCTCCACAATCCTCTCGTAGATCTTCGCCTTCACGAACTCCGGGTGCTTCTTCGCCGTGGGCTCCAGACTCTCCAGGACTTCCTCTGCGGCCTGGTGAAACTCAAATTCATGGGGGTCCTGTTTTTTTATCTTTTCTAATACTTCACTGGTCACTGACATAAAAGAATCCTCCACCTTCCTATGTGTTTTTCCGCGCGCTCCTAGTAGACTGTCAGGGGAGCCGAACTCTGCTCATATACGTTAAGGTCTGAGCCCATGACAAGGAGTCCGTCGATGTTTTCGAGGCTTTTCGGGAGAGGCTCTCCCTCGGAAAGAACGATGGTCTCCAGGTCAAAACCCTGACCCCTCAGGGCCTCTTCGAGACCCCTGGTGTCACCCGTTTTTCCTCTCTGTAAAAAGACTAGCTTCTTTTTCATATCCTTATGGTTTCTCCTTTTGCTGGTATGAGCAAAAACTAGTATATAAAACCCGATAAAAGCAGGATTTTCAATCAGGGGAGAGATGTTTTTACCATCAGGGAGTCCCCTATGAGTGCCATCGGGGTTTGCCCCATAACGTCCGTATATCCTTGGCCTGAGTTCGTTTTCGAGGTATCAGCTTTTGCGGGGACAATCTGGAAAAGTTGTGAGAGTGGCTTGGTTGATTACAGATCTTAAGGGTACGTGCCGGGGTCGCCCCTACTTAAGGAGCGCTCTGGACCCATTGAATGGCGTACTTGAGCAGGTCCGTTCCGTCCCCCAGCTTCAATTTGTCTTTGATGTGGGCGCGATAGGATTCCACGGTCTTGACGCTGAGGTGGAGTCGTTCCGCTATCTGTCGGGTCTTGTGGCCCTGCCCGATGAGCCTGAGAACGGTAAGCTCACGGTTGCTCAGCAGGTCTATCGGGGATGCGGCCTGGCTCACCCTCTCGACGGAGACAATTTTTTCAAGCATCTTTGTGGTGACCCTGTCGCTGACGAATATCTCGCCTTCGAGAACTTTCCTGATTGCTACGAGAACCTTCTCCAACGCCTCCTGTTTCATGATATAGCCCCGTGCCCCGGCGCGCAGCGACCGTTCGGCATAAAGGCTCTCGTCGTGCATGGACACCACAAGAACAGGCATATCCTTGTGGCGCAGGCGCAATTCCTTGATCAATTCGATTCCGTCGATGCCCGGAAGGGATATGTCAACTATCGCCATATCGGGAACGACGGTCTCCAGGGACTCCAGGGCCATCTGCGCATGCTCCGCCTCCGCGCAAACGACAAGGTCAGGTTCCTGGTTAACGAGGAGGGTCAATCCCTTCCGCAGAATGGGATGGTCATCGACGATCAATACCTTTCTCTTGTTCATAACAATCCTCCCGTCCTGTTCTCAAAAACCTCAAGGCCCGTCATCACGACCGTCGTCTTCAGATCACAGGCCTGTTGGAAAAGGTGCAGCTTATGAGAATTCCCCCGGTTCCCGCCTCTTTTATTTCCAGGACAGCTCCGATCATGGAAGCCCGGTATTGCATTATATTGAGGCCCATGCCTTTCCCCTGATTCTGTGTGCCGCCCATCCCGAGGCCGTTATCGCTGACAGAAAGCACACAGTTCTCGCCGTCTCGTCTCATGGCGATGGTCACATTATCTGCCTTACCATGTTTTATGGCATTATTCAATGCCTCCTGGGCGATACGGTAAAGATGGGTCGCCGCGGCGTTATCGTTCATGAGAACCGGGGCGTCGTATTCAAATCTGCAGGTGATGCCGAAGAACCTCTCCACATTTGACGCCAGTTCGATGAGCGCCATCATGAGACCGTCCGCTTCGAGCCTGACCGGGTTCAGCCCCCGGGCGAACCCCCGGGTAAGGGTTATCGCCTGATCGATGAGATCCACTATCTCGGTGACATCTTCGGTCCTAATCGGCTGCCCGGTGGCGGTCTTTCTTTCGAGGACCTTGCCCATGAAGCCGATGCCCGCAAGGTGCTGGCACAGGCTGTCGTGAAGGTCCTGGCCTATCCTGCGCTGCTCGCGTCCGCTGATTTCCAGGATCTCCCTTTCCAGCCTCTTGCGCCTCGTCGTGTCCCGCACGATACCCAGAGCCTTATTGGGACCGCACATGACGATGCGGACCTCGAAATCCCTCGTTTCGCCGCCAAGGGAAAGGTGTTGTTCGAAAACCTGTGCCTTTCCTGTCGAGATGGATTGCCTTACGCAGGCCATGGCCTGATCGAGAAGTCTTCGCGGAAGGAGTCCCTTCCTGTCGGATATGCGATACACGCTATTTCCGACAAGTCCCTCGGCGATGCTCTTCAAAACCGAAAAATCACCGACATGCAGGCCGAGAAGGATCCCTGTAACATCTACCTGGAACATGAGGTCGGGAATGGCCTCCAGAAGCGCACGGTTCTTCGATTCGCTTTCCTTCAGCGCCTCTTCGCCGAACTTGCGCTCGACGATCTCGCCGATGTGCTTCGCTATGGCATTAATGAGGCTCCTCTCCTCCTTGAGAAAAGGCCCCTCATCGGCCGTTCTTCTCTTTTCCAGGTAGAAGACCTCCAGTGAGCCGGCTTCCTGCCCGTGGACAACGATGCACTGCGACTGTTTCCACCGTTTCTCGGCGAATCCACGGCTGACGAAGGAGAGATCCCCCAGTACGATGCGGCTCGTGGCGATGCCGGGATATTGCCAGGCATCAGGAACGATATCGACGGTTTTTTGCAGGATCTCGTCGAGTGTCGTACCTTCTTTATCGACAATAGCCGCTATAGTATAGAGGCAGTTGAGTTCCTTGACCCTTTCGTTGAGATCGTGGGTCCTTTTTTCGAGTTCTTTCTGTGAAAGCTTGTGCTGCCTGTCGCGTTCGGTAAGACGCCGGATCTTCTCCTGTGCGCGCTTGAGATGGGCGGTAAGGGTTCTTTGAGCCCTGTCCTCCCCGACGGCAGGTATCTTCCCGTCTCCTGAGGTCATGGTATCCATTTTCGCGTCATTATATCACATTTAAGACAGGTTATGGGTTATGGGTCATAGGTGATGGGGGAAAAGGCCGTGTTCGTATTACCTGTGACCCGTTGCCCCTATTTCTCCTTCATACTATTCTTTTGTAATTGATCAAAAAAAGTGGTATATTGGGGAGTCGTGTTTTCATTTAATTCTTTTCCTTTCATCTTCAATAATCCAGGCGGAAAGTGATTCACGGCATAAAGGGATGATGCTGCCAGAACTCACCATCAAGGGAAAAACCGCAAGAGTGCCGATTATCCAGGGAGGTATGGGCATTGGGGTTTCCTTGTCGCCTCTCGCAAGCGCCGTGGCTGGCGAAGGCGGCATCGGCATCATCTCCAGCGCCTGCCTCGACAGACTCCTCGGAAAGCGCAACAACAGGGCGTACAGCACCTATGACGCGGTGTATGAGGAGGTCTGCCTTGCCCGGGAAAAAGGAGGCGTCTCAGGCATCAATATCATGGTCGCCATTGCCCGGGACTACGATGTTACCGTCAAGGCGGCCATCGACGCAAAGGTGGATGTCATCATTTCCGGCGGCGGGCTCCCGCTTACCCTACCGGGCATAGCGGATCCGGGGGAAACGGCTCTCGTTCCCATCGTTTCGTCGGTACGGGCGCTGGAGGTCATCTGCAAGAAGTGGGAACGCCATGGCTACCGACCTGACGCCGTGGTGCTGGAAGGACCCCTTGCGGGCGGCCACCTTGGTTTCAAGGTGGAGGACATCGGCCTCGAATCCAATAGACTGGAGAACCTCTTTCCCCTTGTGAAGGAATTTGCCTCGCGGCACGGCGATTTTCCCGTGATTGTTGCCGGCGGGATTTATGATCGTGATGATATCGCCCGATTTTTGGCGATGGGCGCAGACGGGGTCCAAATGGGAACGCGTTTTCTCACCACCGTCGAAAGCAGCGCCACCGACGAATACAAGAATGCCGTCATCAACGCCGGCCCCAAGGATATCGTCGTTTGTACCCGCCCGGGCTCGCCTTGCGGCCTGCCGTTCATGGTGATAAAGCAATCTCCCATGTTCGTTTCGGCGCTTCAGAACAGCCGAAGGCCCCGCTGCGACAAGGGCTATATCATGACCAAAGACAAGGAAGGCAGATACGCCGTATGCAGGGCACACGAAGATACCGGTGAGTGTTTCTGTATCTGCAACGGACTTCTCAGCTCCGGGGGCTATAACACCGACGCGGAGGAACCCCTCTACACGGTGGGCGCCAACGGCTATCGCGTCGACCGCATCAGCACCGTACGGGACGTCATGGAGGAACTCAAAGGCATCGTCTCCACCAGACAACTCGTATCACCCGAAGCAGCCTGAAAAAACCATTAAAATCGTTCAAGGTTAAAAGAAGGGAACCAGACTCTCTCGTGAACCCGGAGCAATCTTTATGCGTTCTGTTGCAAAGAGGGCCGGGGTTTGATAACGTGTATAAAAACACAGGAGGTATCACCACTATGAAGAAAGGCGTGGCTGCGAGGGTTGCCCTTTTCCTTCGGGCAGGTCTCGTCCTGTGGTTGCTTCTTCCTTTGTGCGCAGCTGCCGCCGATAACGTCAGGGGCCGCTTCGTGGACATCAGGGAGCATGTTTCCTCCGTCGTCACGGATGTCCGCTATTTCGGTCTCCACAACTTCGTCGGGGAACGTATAGACGGCTACAATGCCCCGAAGTGCCTGCTCACCCTCGAGGCCGCCGAAGCGTTACAACGTGTCCAGGCGGACCTGGAGAAATTTTCCTTTTCCCTGAAGACCTACGATTGCTACAGACCGCAGCGGGCAGTCAACCATTTTGTCAGGTGGGCAAGGAACGTCGGCGACACGCGGACAAAGAAGGAGTTCTATCCCACCGTCGACAAGAACCGTCTCTTCAAGGATGGCTACATAGCCGAAAGGTCTGGCCATTCCCGGGGAAGCACCGTGGACCTCACCATTGTCCCCGTGCCGGTCCCCGAAGAAGAGTCATACCGCCCCGGGCAGGAACTCTTCGCCTGCTTTCTACCCTCAATCAAGCGATTCGGAGACAATTCGATCGATATGGGCACCGGCTTCGACTGCTTCCATACACTCGCCCACACGGCAAACAAGGACGTCGGTCCCGATCAGCGAGCCAACAGGCTCCTCCTGAAAACTCTCATGGAAAAGCATGGGTTCGTCAACTACGACCTGGAATGGTGGCACTTCACCCTGAAAAACGAGCCTTTTCCAGACACCTACTTTGATTTCGTAATAGAGTAGGAAACGGAAGGAAGAGTCTTGTCTCAAATAGGACCTACAGGTCCAATTAAAGAAAAACCTCTTTTAAGAGGATAGCATGGCGCATCGAGTGCGACTGGCCCGCCAGATGCTTCTTTGGGGTTGTTTTTGGGGGGGGGTTAATGGGGGCCAATTTCGACACGCCATGCTGGTGGGGCTTGTAAAGTGCCACGGCAAGGCTCATGATTCCCTCCCCTGGCATTCAACAATGTGTGACAGGACAGGCACGAGGTCATTTCTCATCACCCATCACCCGCAAAAACAGCCTCAGCTGTTTTTGTATTCCGTCAGTCCGTGCATCAGGGCGTAGCGGATGAGGCCCTTCGTTCCTCTTACGCCTATCTTTTCCATTATACGCACGCGGTATGTCCTTATGGAGTTTATGCTCAGGTTGAGTTCGTCGGCTATCTCTTTCACGGTCTTGCCGCTGCCGAACATGCGCATTACCTGGAATTCACGGTTAGAGAGCTTCTCATGGGCGGGCCTTTCGGAATCGGACTCAAAGTCCACGACCATGCGCAGGGCAAACGCCGGGTTCACATATCTCTTGCCCGACGCTACCCTGCGCACGGCCTTCACGAGCTCTTCGGAGGCGCTTTGTTTTGTGAGATACCCCTGAGCACCGGTACGCAGGGCACGCACGGCATACATCTCCTCGGGATACACGCTGATGACGAGAACAGGCAGTCTTGGCCGTCTCTTTCTCATGTCACTGAGGACGTCGAGACCGTTCGCGTCGGGAAGAGAAATGTCGAGGAGAACCAGGTCGTAGTTGTTCTTCCTGATCTTCTCCATCAACTCCCGGCCCGTGCCGGCCTCATCGACCATGACTTCGTCGAAGTTTTCCAGCAGGATTTCCTTGAGGCCCTTGCAGACAACCGGATGGTCATCGGCGATGATAACACGTTGCATCATCTGTCCTCCGTTATTGATAAATGATCAAAGACAAAAGGTGGGTCCTGTGTTCAATCCTGGTGGAACAGAAAATCCAGAGAGGATCGTTTCTTCAATCGTGCATCATCCACAATCATACATCGTGCACCATGTTTACCTCGGGGAGACGGGTGGTGAAGATGGCTTTGCCTTCGTCGATGGTGCGGCGGATGGCTCCCCCGTCGGCCGGATGGTTTCGCCGATGGGCAGCGGGGGACCCTGAACCCCCCCGGGGGTTTGCGGCGCTGCCCGAACAGGCCTCGCCGGGGCCGGTGGTGGTGTCTGAACGGGCCTCGTCTGTGCCGGCTGCTGCGAGACAGGCGAAACGTCTGTCGCCTTTCGCTTGTCGGGAGCGGAAAGCATGACCGTTATGCTGTCGTCACCCCTCGCAAGTACGATCCTGTCGCGGGCGATCACGGTGACCGTGTACCCGCTTACCACCTCGCCGGTCTTCACAACCCTTTGGCGATTACCTCTGCCGGGTGTCGCCAGCGGATTCTTCTTATCTTCTATGAAGGCGAGGTTCACCGTATCCACCATCGTCCCATAGAGCACGATCTCGGGTCTCGGCACCTCCGCCTTCCTGTCAACGGGAATCACCCTGTCGGGGTGGAAGAGATTCGCCTCTCCTATGACGGCGTAGTCCGAAGGCAGTCTTGTCTGGGGCTCCGCCTGCAATCCCTCGTCTGCAGGCGGTTTCGCCTTGACCCTGGGCAATGAATAGCTATGGCGCATGCTGATGAGAGGGATCACGGTCCCGACGACAAGACCGATGATGACAGCAACGAGCGCCATGTTTATCACGGTGGCATTGCGGATGAGATACCTGAAGGCCTTCATTCTATTTCCCACTCGTAAGGGCTGACACCCGCAGCTTGACCATCAGGTCCCTGGGATCTTTGAAATTCCTCACACGGGTGTCCACTTCCCTGACGACGAGGTAGGGCACATTCGTTTCCAGGGTGTACAGGGCATCGCTGAGAGCCCTGGTATCGGGTAGCACCGCATCGACGCTCACGTTGACTATCCTGAACTTTCCCAGGTCGTCGGGCTTTTCAACCCGTTCACTGGCCACAGACCCTCCCCTGCCCGTTATGGATCCCTTCACGATGTTCTGGAGCGTCGCGGCGGCGATGCCGAGAGTCTCGGCCGCGATGACCTTGGCGGTCTCGGCGCCTCTTTTTTCCTTTAAGGTTTCGAGCCTTTTTTCCAGCAAAGGTCTTTCGGCAATGAGATTCACGTATCGTTCCAGGGTTCCCCATCGCGCCGCCTGTCTTTCCCGCAGTAGCGCTATTTCACCCTTCACCGCCAGGTACCCGTACTGGTAAGCGACGAGCCCGGCAAGGACCACGATGACCGGCGCGGCCACAGAGGCAAGTCTACTTCCTTTTTTCATCAGCCCCCCCGGTCTTCTTCTCTTCGAAACCTTCCATTTGCATTCTTATCACAAAACGGTCGGCATTGAGCCGCGTGTCCCGGATCGTAGGCGAAGAAAATTCCACCTTCTTGAAGAGACTTGATTGCTCAAGCTTGGGAAGCATTTCTGTCGCCGAACCGGCGTACCCCTCGGTTTCAACCGTCTCGCCGGTTATCCTCAGGCGGGTGAGCCACACGGTCTTCGGCAGGACTGTCGTCAGTTCTTTTGTCACATCCAACACCATCGGAACGGATTCCTTGAATTCCTTGATTTTGCCCATGTCCGCTTCGATAGAGGCGATCTCCTGTCTCAAGGCCTCGATTGCCCGGATCTCGCCCCTTCGTATCTCTATCTGGTGTTCGATCCCGTCCAGCCTTGATTTCTCCATCTGAAGGGGCACGACGAGGTAGAGGATCGCTGCGGCGGCGATCAACCCGAGTAATCCGTAAGTGACAGAGGTGACGAGGCTTTTCCGGTCTGCCTGAAAACCCTTGCGCGCCAGGTCGAACCCTCTTGCCCCCGGCCAGATCGTTTCGACCAGCCCCCCGAGGGGACCGGCAACGCCGTCTTCGACATCCGTCTTGAGAACCTTCCTTACATCATCACGGTCAATGGTCTTCACGGGGACGCCCAACTCCTCATCGAGCCGGGCATAGCGGGCAGACCGGTAGAGAAAGACACTGGGCGGTATGCCCTCGGAATCAAGCCTCGCAAGCATGGGTGCAAGCCCCTCCCTGATCCGTTCGAGGTCCTTTTCCCTGTCTTCGCCGGCAAGACCTCCCGATGAACCGTAAAGAAAGCCGCCGTCCTTCATCAGGCACCCCCCGTATCCTTCTTCATCGGCGGTCACGCACAGGTATAATCCCCGTCCGTCTTCCAGGATACCGCACAGGGTGCCAAAAGCAGACATATCCGTCGTTATCCGCTGCGGACTCATACCTTTCGCGGCGAGGGCATCGATATAGGGCCGGGCCGTCTCAGACCTCACCGCGATGATGACCACCTTGAGTTTCCCATTCTCCTCAGAGGTTATCGCGAAATCGTACATGGCCTCGGCGGGGGTGAAGGGGGTAAACCGGTCCAGTTCATATGCTATTACCGACGCTATATTTTCCTTCACCACGGCTGGCAGTTCCGCAACCCTGGTCAATACCCAGGGCCGTGGAACAGAAAGAACAATGGCCGTTTCGCGGGCCCCGAAGACATCGCGGGCCTCAAGGATCGCCGAGACCAGCTCTTCCGGACGGGGGTACTTCCCCTCCTCGAAAACAAAGCGCCTGAACCCGATAACCCTGGGCCGCGAGAGGAATTGCGTTCCATAGGCAACGGAAATATACCCCTTCCCGATGGCGGCGCAGAGACATTTTTTCGGGATGACGATGCCTTCGAGAATATTCAAGCCGAGGATGTTCCTCAAACCGCCGAGATAGACCTTCGCCCGCCCCTGAAGGGCTTCGGCGTAAGACTTGATCCGTTCGGACAGTTCATCAACCGTCATCGGCGCATCTCCGAAGGGGTCTTGTAGTAGAGGAACCGGGGTATGGTACCCGGCACGGACACAATTGCCCGTATCCCGTACCCCTGTTTCGAATCTCCGTAAAAACCGACGGATTCTATCGTGTAGACATTGGTCTCGCTCATATCTATGTATTGCGCCAAAATGGGGAAATTAAGCCCTGTAATGGCCTGGATGTCCTGGGTGGATGTGAATTCGGCAGCCTCTCTCTGGTCCACGATCCTCTTGAGGGTATCCTCCGTCAATCCCGGCAGGGCCACGAGAACCTCGACGGGGGTGGCGTTGATATTGACCTTCGAGGACGTCCCGTATATTGTCAGATAATGGACGATGCCCTTCCGTTCACTGTCACCGAAAAGGATATCGGCGGACATTCCCTTCACCAGCAGGAGCTCTTCGACGGTGTCGAAGGGACCGTTCTTCGCCCTGTAGGGAACGGAGAGGGAAAGGTAGTACTCATCCTCCGCGCCGTTGAGGCGCCGGAGGTTGTCCTTGTCGGTCCAGTCGAGGATCGAGTCTACGATGACGGCGGCGTCCTCGTCGGGTGTCCCCTGGTTCACGAGAAGATTCTTCAATACGATACCGGTAAGGTCGGTCATCTTGTTGATATCGATCTTGCCCGACTCGGAAAGCAGCCTGAAATCATAACGGCCCGACCCGATCTCGCCGCTGTATGGCCTGCCGTCGATCCTTACCACCTGGTTCCCCTCAACCACCACGGTCTGGGTCCTGAACGTCTGCCGGTGGTAGATCTCCATGATGGCCCTTTCCATGCCTGCTTCGGCAAAAAACTTTTTCTGAATTCCTTCCTTGAAGAAGATCGTCGAATGGGCGTCCGTCCGTGTCAGGAAGGAGAAGGAGATCACCAGAACCATAAGCATGGTGATCACCCACAACACCATGAGAAGAGCGATGCCTTTCTGCGAGAGGATCATGTGGTCACCTTCTGCGCCCTCACCGGAACGATCAGTTCGATCTTCCGGCCTCCCCATGTAACGTGAACCCGGATCTTCCGGGGAAAAAGGAGTTCATCGGTCCACGCTTCGACCCATTCCCCCCGGGTATCGTCCAAATCGTTCTCCTTGCGGAAATATTCGAAGCGTATCTCCTCCACTCCTTCAAGAAGTTTCATCTCTCGGGCATTCTCAACCCCTATGTTGTTTTCCTGTACATAAAGGGTTCGCCGACCTTCGCCATTCGATTCAACACGGTAGGCCACGGCTACGTACCCACTCTGTCCCCCCGTCAGTGAATAGTTCGATGCAAACTTCACCGACTCCCCCGATCCTTCGAAGAACAACCGGCCCGCTTCGTCATCCGCCCTGGCAAGGGGGATTGCCGATTGTATCTGGGCGTCGAGGACAAAGAAGGATACCTTCACCCGTTCGAGATACTCCGACTTTCTCTCGCCCCTGTCGATGGAGCGGTGTGCGAGGCGCATGGCCCCGGCCATGACCACCACGAGCATACTGATAAGGGCGATGGATACCATGACCTCGAGGAGCGTAAACCCCCATTGTGGTCTTCCGTTCCCGGAGTTCTGTGAATGTATGGAGGAGTCTCTCATATCCTGCCGACCGTTTGTTTTTTGACCATCTTCATGGTCTTGAGGGTCATGGACCTCTCCGCCGCAATCCCTCTCCAGGACAATGTGACGCCTATCTCCAGCACCTGGAAGGGCAGGTCCCGCGTCCTTCTCTCGTAGACCTTCGATACCGTGGTTTCCATGCGGTATCCGTCGGGGGTGGTCTCACTAGACGCGCCCTCCGTTATGGTCTCTTCATCGAGGACATCCCTCATTTTCGCCTCCGCCCGTACGACGGCAGAAATGTAATCCTCCGATGTCGACAAAACCCTCAGATTGGACGAGAAGAGCTGCAATATCACCGTCACCGCCGTCGCCAGAAGAGACAGCGCGACGATGACCTCGAGGAGTGTGAAACCCTCTGTTTTCTTCATCAGCTTTCTCATTACCCGTTCCTGTCTCTTCCGGGCTCCCGCCTCACTGCCTCAGAACGACCGCCCCCAGAACGGGGTCGAGCTCAATATAGAGAACTCTCCTGCCCCCCGACAGGGTTAGGCGGCGCCATGGCACGCCGCCGTACTCATTGAAGAGGATCGAATACTCCCCCCGTGTTATCTCACCTTCCAGGGCATCGGTAATCTTCAGCGTGATGCCCTTCGGCATGTTCCTCGTCTGCACCCCTTGAATACCGTAGCGGCCCGTGTCGAGATTGAAGAAGACCGCCCGGGGTTCGCCGCTGTCCTTCGCGAGCAATCTTGCGAATCGCAGCATTGCCGAAAGCTCCCGTCCCGAGGCATTCAAATTCTGGGAAGGAAGCATGTTTGCAAAGAATACCGTCGACACCCCGAGGATGACGAGAATGAGGACCATAACCATGATGATCTCGAGGAGCGTGAACCCGCCGCCGGACAGGATCGCCTCCCTTTGTCTTCTGCATTCCATCGTTCTCAAAAGGGCAACTCCAGGATACTGAATACGGCCATCAGCATGGATACGACGATAAATGCGATCACGATCCCCATGGTAAGGATTATT
>Ga0351950_1098_pt1 | contig 12113 bp, 10 predicted proteins | sample BONcelT113001H13_FD_206835 | JGI IMG/M metagenome (GOLD analysis project Ga0351950, IMG submission 206835) | Enriched cells from coal bed in the Powder River Basin, Montana, United States - BONCAT cells T11 rep3 HSBNCT.T11.300.1.H13 ...
CAGAAACCTGTATTTCAGGAATTCACACCAACCTTCCGTTTTTATCCGGATTGGTCGAAAGCATTGCATTTCAGGAGAATAAAATTTACACTGGTTATATCGACGAAAATCTTGAAATAATCAACCGCAAGGTTCAGGAGAAAAGAGAAAATATGAACAAACACAAGTTGGTGATCGCCTTCCTGATTTTCCATTTTCAGCAAAAAAATTTCACCAAAAATTCTATTTGGAATCAGATTGGTTTCTGGAGAGTGATGCCCCAATTTGAGGTTTCGATTGAAGGAGAAAAATACAAATGCGGAATTGAGAACGGAAAGATTTTCAGAATCAATCATCAGGAATATCTGGTGGATAGCTGGAAACTGACAGGCAAAAAACTTGAGATAAACATTGATCAGCAAGCGGAAACGTTTCTGATTATTGAAAAAATTGGCAAAACACTGATCGGAACAAACGGTTTCACGTACGAATTGCAAAGCAACAGTTTGCTTCAGCAAGCCAGGGTTGACCGTAAAAATCAGGAAACAATAAATATTTTTGAAAACCTTATTTGTGCCGATTTGTTTGGTAGGGTATTGAAAATAAATGTATGTGAGGGAGATGCAGTCAGTTCGGGACAAACCTTGCTGACCCTGGAATCGATGAAAACAGAAATTCATGTACTTTGTGCGGTTGATGCACGGGTTAAAAAGATTCACATCAAAGAAGGGAATACAGTGATTGAAAAGCAATTACTGGTAGAATTAATAGCCCCCTCCAACTCCCCCGCAGGGGGAGAGTAAAAAAACGCAGATTTACAGAATAACAAAAAAAGGCATTGTAGATTCTGGAATTTTGACAAATAGAGTACAAATAAAAAACGATACAATCCAGGAAGTCCCCCTAAGGGGGATTTAGGGGGCTCATAATTTATATATATGAATGCATTATTAAAGGAAAAACATCATCAGATACGAGCGAAAGTCCGTCATTTTGCCGAGAAGTTTATAAAACCGGTGATCGATGATTTTGACGAAAAGGAGATATTTCCGGTTGAACTGGTTCGCGAAATGGGTAAAACAGGCGTACTGGGGATGCAGGTTCCTGAAGAATTTGGCGGACAAGGGACTGATTATCTTTCGTACATCATAGCCATTGAGGAAGTCGCGCGGATCGACAGTTCGATGGCTGCAACGCTGGCTGCACACAACTCGCTGGGAGTTGGCCCAATCCTGGAATTCGGCACACAAAAACAAAAGGAAAAGTTTCTTCCGGCATTTTGCACCGGTGAAAAACTTTGGGCTTTCGGACTTACCGAAGAGAACGCTGGCTCTGATGCACAGGGGGTTGAAACAACTGCTGTGATTATTGGAGATGATTTTCTGGTAAACGGTTCAAAAAAATACATCACCAACGGTACTTCTGAAATTTCGGCAGGAATGACCACATTGGCCCTCACCGGTGAAAAAGATGGGCGAAAAGAATTTACTGCTATTCTGATCGAAAAAGAACGCGAAGGTTTTATCCGTGAAACCATGAAAAATAAATTGGTTTGGCGTGCCGCGGATAACGGAATATTGTATTTCAACAATTGTCGGGTTCCGCTCCAAAACCAGTTGGGCGAGCGTGGATATGGCTTTAAAATCATGCTGAAAACGCTTGATTCGGGTCGGTTATCGATTGCAGCCATTGGTCTCGGATTGGCACAGGGAGCCTACGAAATCGCCCTTGCATATTCAAAATACCGCAAACAATTCGGAAAATCCTTGAGCGATTTTCAGGTCATCGCCTTCAAACTGGCCGATATGGCCGTGAAAATTGAAAATGCACGAAACTCTTTGTACAATGCCTGCTGGCTGAAAGACAACGGCCATTCTTACGCGCAACAAGCAGCCATGTCGAAACTGTATTGTTCTGAAATTGCCCGCGAAGTGGCCGATGAAGCGGTTCAGATTTTAGGTGGTGCCGGACTATTTAAAAACCGGGAATGGCCGATCGAACGCTTTTACCGCGATCAGCGGTTGTTACAGATTGGCGAAGGGACATCCGAAATTCTGCGGATGGTAATTTCTCGAAATATTCTGAAAGAATAAAAAAGTTCGAAGTGAACTATCCGCCAACTGGCGGACGGAGTGCCTAAAGTTATTTACCGATGATCATTATCAGAAAAACAGTAATTTACAGCAAATTTTGTCATTCATAATTCATCATTCAACATTCCAAATGGCTTCCGACCGAAAACTCGAACACATCAAACTGGCGCTTGATTCGCAGACCAAACTGACAGAACAAGACCTGCGTTTCAACTACGAACCCATGCTGGCTGCCCATCCTGAAAATTTGGATTTGAGCATCAATTTCCTCGGAAAAACGATGCGAAATCCCATTTGGGTTTCGAGCATGACCGGCGGAACCGGTGTTGCGCAAACCATCAACAGAAACATTTCCCGCGCATGCCGCGAATTTGGAATGGGAATGGGACTCGGCTCCTGCCGCAAATTACTATTCGGAAAAACCAATTGGGACGATTTTAATTTCAGGGATGAAATTGGCGACGATCAGCCATTTTGGGCCAATCTGGGAATTGCACAAATTGAAGAATTGCTCGCATCAAATAATGTTCAGGCAGTGGTTGATCTTGTTGGAGAACTTCGCGCCGACGGATTAATTGTGCATGTAAATCCGTTGCAGGAATGGTTTCAGCCTGAAGGTAACCGACTGAAACAATCGCCTTTGCAAACGATTCAGCAATTGCTCGCACAGGTTGATTTGAAGATTATTGTGAAAGAAGTCGGTCAGGGTTTTGGTCCAGAAAGTATGCGGCAATTACTTGCCCTTCCGATAGAAGCCATCGAATTTGGAGCCTACGGAGGAACTAACTTCGCTAAACTTGAAATGTTGCGTGACGATCCCCATAAACTCGAAACCAATCTGCCATTTGCTTTTGTCGGCCAATCAGCCAGTCAAATGGTTGATTCCGTCAACCAAATCCTGAAAGAAAATCCGAATCCGGCTTGTCGCCAACTGATTATTTCAGGCGGCATTCAAAATGCGCTTGATGGTTACTATTTAACGTCAAAAAGCCAGCTTCCAGCTGTTTTCGGAATGGCTTCTGCCGTTTTGAAACATGCCTCGGTAAGTTACGAATCGCTGTCCGCTTTCCTCGAAAATCAAATTCAGGCGCTTGAACTTGCAAATTCCTTTTTGAAAATCAATCCCGATTATCATGGATAATTCCATCATTCAAGGATTTTCAAAATACACCAAACAGCAACGGATTGACGCGCTGATTCAGAAATATGGCTTTGATGCGAATTTGGCCGACGGGCTCGGTTCTTTCGAAGCAACCGACGAAACTATCCGCAAAATCATCGCAGATTTGAGCGAAAACCCGGTTTCAAGTTTTCATCTCCCTTTTTCCATTGCTCCTAATTTTGTGGTAAACGGCAAAAATTTATTTTTTCCTCTGGTTTCAGAGGAGAGTTCAGTCGTTGCCGCGCTGGCCAATGCTGCAGGATTTTGGGCGAAACGGGGCGGTTTTCATGCGGAAGTTTTGGGAACCGAAAAAAAAGGACAGGTTCATTTCAATTGGAATGGCAATCCGGAGTATTTGCAATCGCTTTTTCCTGAAATCAAGTCGAAGTTGCTGGCAGAAAGCGCTTTTCTGACAGCAAAAATGGAAGAGCGCGGAGGCGGAATTACCTACATTGAACTGAAATCAATGCCAACTATTTTGCCCAACTATTTCCAATTGGATGCTGGTTTCGAAACCTGCGATGCAATGGGCGCAAATTTTATCAATTCCTGTTTGGAACAGTTCGGAAAAAGCCTTCAAAACTATTTCCTGACCAGCGAAAAGATTTCAACCGGCCAGCGCGATTGTGAAATCATCATGGCTATTTTATCCAATTATACTCCTGAAAGTCGGGTTCGAGCATGGGTGGAATGTCCGGTTACTGATTTGCCTGAGGGGAAATCTGTGGACGAAAATATACATTTAGCTGAGAAATTTGAGCAGGCAATCCGTATTTCGCAGGCCGATATTTCTCGGGCTGTAACGCACAACAAAGGTATTTTTAATGGTATTGATGCACTGGCGGTCGCAACTGGAAACGATTTCAGGGCCATTGAAGCTTGTGGACATGCATTTGCTGCGCGAAATGGCCATTACAGCGGACTGACCGATGTTCGGATTCAGGATGGAATGTTTCGGTTTAGCATCGAAATTGCGATGGCAGTCGGGGTCGTTGGCGGGGTAACAGCAGTTCATCCACTTTCGAAATTGGCGATGCGGATATTGGATAATCCATCGGCTCCGGAATTAATGATGTACCTGGCAGTGGCCGGACTTGCATCCAATTTTGGTGCCGTCAAGGCGCTGGTTTCTGTCGGAATTCAACAAGGACACATGAAAATGCATTTAAGCAATATCCTGAACCAACTGAATATTCCTCAAGAAAAACGGGCTGAAATTCAAAGCTATTTTCAGGATAAAACAGTATCGTTTTCGGCAGTTGAAGAGTATTGGAAAAGGCTTGAATCTATTATCTAAAATCTATTGACTAATCCTTCATCATATTACGCCAACGGCAAGTTACTTTTAACAAGCGAGTATTTCGTTCTTCACGGGGCAAAGGCAATTGCTTTGCCTTTGAAAGTTGGACAGAAGCTAACGATTTCAGAGGGATTTTCTTTTGATTCTCTGACCTGGCAGGCTCTTTATGATGGGAAAATTTGGTTTTCGTGCGAAGTGAATCCGTCTGATTTTTCAGTAATAGATACAAATGATCCTGAAAAAGCAGGAACACTCAGTAAAATATTTCAAACCATCAAAACACTGAATCCAACCTTTCATCCAAAAGCCGGAACAAAACTTGAAACTTCGATGGATGCCAATCCAGAATGGGGTTTTGGCAGCAGCAGCACATTGATAAGCCTGCTTTCTCAATGGACCGGAGCCGATTCTTTTATCCTGAACGAACTGGTATTTAAAGGTTCAGGATTTGACATTGCCTGCGCAAATGCTGACGGACCGATTTTTTATGTCAGAAATAAACCAGCGCAACCAATTGTGTTGGATTATCCGTTTTCAGACCAACTGTTTTTAGTGTATTCAGGAAAAAAGAAAAAAACAAGTTCCGAAGTCAGTACATTCCTGAAAGAAAAAAAGGTTTCGGATAATTTAATTCAGGAGATTTCGACTTTATCGGATGAGTTTGCGAATTGCCCCGATCAAAATAAATTTAATAAATTAATCAGGCAGCACGAAAAAATAGTTGGCGCGCTGATTGGCCAAACACCTGTGAAAGAACAGTTTTTCAACAACTTTGACGGCGCGATAAAATCGTTGGGGGCATGGGGTGGTGATTTCTACCTGATTTCGACCGCACAGCCTTTTTCAGGAGTAAAAAAATATTTTGACAATAGAGGATTAACAACTATTTTTAGATGGAATGAACTGATCTTAAAACGGGAAAATCAATGACCGGAACAACAAAGCATGTCCATTGGGCAAGTAAATGGCGATGTCCGTCGAATATTGCGCTGGTAAAATACTGGGGTAAAAGTGATTTTCAGAAACCAATGAACCCATCGTTGAGTTTTGTACTTCAGAATGCTTTTACCGAAACATCGGTGGAGTTGCTGAAGGAAGGCGAGCAGAAAGTGGAGTTTTATTTTGAAGGTGAGCCCAGCGCTTTTGGCGATCGGATTGAAAAATACCTTTTTACCATTTCTGATCAATTGCCGTGGATTCACAAATACAATTTCAGGATTCACAGTCACAACAGCTTTCCACATTCAGCTGGGATTGCTTCGTCGGCATCGTCGTTTGGCGCTTTGGCATTGTGCATTACTGAAATCGATTTTGCAATTTCAGGAAGAGAGCCTGACCATCCTGATTTATGGTTAAAAGCTTCGGAACTGGCGCGCCTGGGAAGTGGAAGCGCCTGCCGGTCGGTGTATCCCGGTTTCGCAATTTGGGGTCAGACACAATTGTTTGAATCGTGCAGCGACAAACATGCGATAATGATATATGAAGGAATTCACCCCATTTTTTATGGTCTTCGCGATGCCATTCTAATGGTTGATTCAGGAACCAAACAAGTTTCAAGTTCTGTTGGGCACGAGTTAATGAACGAGCATATCTATCAACGTTCGCGAATTGCACAAGCGCATCAGAATATCAATGAATTGTACCTTGCATTGCTTACCGGAAATCTGGATAGCTTTATTGAAGTGGTTGAAAACGAAGCATTGAGTTTACACGCCATGATGATGACTTCCAATCCATCGTTTATATTGCTGAAACCGAATAGCCTTGAACTTATCAGCCGGATCAGAAGGTTTCGTGAAAGAGCGAAAATACCGGTTTTATTTACGATTGATGCGGGGCCAAATATTCATTTGCTCTATTTCAAAAAGAATGAGCTGGACGTGAAAGCTTTTATTGAACGTGAATTACTGGAATTTTGTGAATACGGAAATTGGATTGACGACCGGATCGGAAAAGGGCCGGTAAGGATTGTAGCCCAATAGCCTCCCCCAATAGCCTCCCCCGACCCCTCCGAAGGAGGGGAGAAAAAAAAAGCATTCCTTGATTATCAAATTATTCAAATATTAAATGAGAAATTCTCCCGAATATGAAGATCTAAAGCCTCTCCCTTTTGGGGAGAGGTTGGAGAGGGGCTTTGCTGTTTCTTTCAACTCAAAACTGCTGCTTTTTGGCGAATACGGACTGTTGTTCGGTGCAAAAGCGCTGTCGGTTCCGTTCGGGCGGTTTTCGGGGTTTATCGATTTTGATACCGAACACACCCATCAGGAAAGTTCTACCGAAATCCGAAAGTTTTACGAACATCTGAAAACGGACGCTGACAGCCATAAACTGCATTTTTCGTTCGATCTGGAAAAGCTGGAGATTGATCTTGAAAGAAGATTGTATTTCAATTCAAATATTCCGCAGCAATATGGCGTTGGAAGTTCTGGTGCATTGGTGGCGGCGCTTTTCAGCCGATATGCTGCAGGTTCTGTTTCTGGAAATGAACTCACACCCGAATTGCTGAAAGTTGATTTTTCAATTCTGGAAAGCTATTTTCATGGCAAAAGTTCGGGAATTGATCCGCTGATTTCATTTTTGAACCGTCCTTTACTGATCGATTCAAAAAAAATGATCAAGCATGCAAAAATAAATCTGGATGAAACAGATTTATCCTTCGCGTTAATTGATACCGGAACGACCGGAGCAACCGGGCCGCTGGTTCAGCATTTTATCGAAAGTTTTAACATTCCGGAGTTTAAACTAGCCTTCGGGAAACAGTTTATTCCGGCCAACAACGGTTGTATCGAATCGTTACTGAACGGCAATCAACAGAACTTCTTCCTTTTTCTGGATCAGCTGATCCACTTCCAATTACAGCATTTCCGGAGAATGATTCCCGGAGATTTCCATGCTGTTATTTCTGAAGCGCTTAGCGAAAAGATTTATATTAAACTGCTGGGTTCGGGCGGTGGTGGCTTTTTGCTGGCCATTTCAGCAACTAAAAATAGCCTGAAAAACTGGGCCGACAAAAATAAAATTGGACTGTTAATGGTTAACTAAAACCAACATTTCGCCACTCATCGAAAAATCGGCTGCCGAAGTAATTTTCACATCCACAATCTTTCCCATCAATGATGCATCGCTGTGATCGAGACGGACAATAAGCTTTCCTTCGGTTAGTCCGGTCGAAAAGCCCGTTTTACGGTCGGTTCCGTTGATCAGAACACGCATTGTTCTGCCAACCAGTGTTTGGTTGTATTCTCTCGAATGAATTTTCAATATCTCTGTAAGCCGATGCAGACGGTCCTTTTTATCTTCCGCAGAAACCTCGTTTTCCCACCTGAAACTGGCAGCTCCGGGGCGTGGCGAATACATGGCGATGTAGGCCATGTTGAAATGAAACTCGTTCATGGCAGTCACGGTATTCTGAAATTCGGGTTCGCCTTCACTTGAAAATCCAACAATAATGTCGGTAAACAAGGTGGCATGCGGAATCAGTTCGCGAATATCGGCCACAATCCTGCGGTATTTGTCCATCGAATGCCGGCGGTTCATCTTGATCAGCACACGCTCGTCGCCACTTTGCATGGGCAGGTGAACCTGCTTGGCCAGACAATCGTACGCGGCAATTACCTCAATTACTTCGCGGTTCATGTCCTGCGGATGTGGCGAGGTAAAATACACCCAAAATTCTTCGCCGGAAGTGATGCCGTATTCGCCAATCTGACGAAGCAATTCAGCAAAATTGATTTCTTCGCCATTTTTATCCAGTCCGTAGGAATTTACATTCTGCCCCAAAAGCGTAATCGATTTATAGCCCTGATTCACCAAATGGCGGACTTCTTCGATGATTTCAACGGAAGGACGGGAAACTTCGCGTCCACGTGTATAAGGAACAGCGCAAAAAGTGCAAAATTTATCGCATCCGTTTTGTATCGGTACAAAAGCTTCGTAGCTCGATTGGTATTTGGGTTTGATGTGCCACATTTCGGCAATGTGCTCGTTTTTAGGCATCACCGGTTGTGGCGACCGAAGTCCGGCAGGAGTCACAACTCCGTATCCGCGAATCATTTCCGGCAATTGCGCCAGTTCGCTCATCTGAAATGTCAGGTCAAACGTTTTCAGGAATTTCTCCTTATCAGCAGGCAACAAACATCCTGAAACAAAAGTGATCAGGTTGCGCTTGTTCTTCCACCGGTTCCACTGGGCGATTTTGTTGTAAACTTTATCGATGGGTTTTTGCCTCACCGAACAAGCCAGCATACCAAGTAAATTGGCTTCTTCCTCGTTTTCAGTTCTTTCGTAACCCATATTTTCGAGCACGGCACTCACGCGCTCGCTGTCCGAAAGGTTCATCTGGCAACCCAATGTAATCAGGTGGTATTTCATTTATAGAACATTTTTATTTTGAATGGCAAGTTGCTAGCGGCTAGCCGCCAGCAGCTTGCTAAAAGTAAACTTCGCAGTGGATTTGGTCGCGTTCAAAACCTTTTTCTTTCAGGATTTCAAGCGCGTCGAAAATCATGTCGCTGTTGCCGCAAAGGTAAAAATCCGTTTCGGAAGCGAAAGTACAGTTTTTTAAGTAGCCAGTCACACGACCTGGATAAGTTCCCTTCGTGTCGCGGCTTGTGCACAAAACATAGCGGTCGCTTGCATATTCATGCCGGTCGTAGGCTTCGCTTGCAAGGCGAACACCGTGAATCAGCGTATAATCAATTTCAGGATAAGTGCGAACCATGCTCCTGAATGGCGCAATACCGGTGCCACTGGCGATGAAAACAAATTTTCCGGTTTCGGCAGCTTTCGTTTCCATCCCGAATTTTCCGAAAGGGCCATGAATCTCCACCAAATCGCCTGCTTTCAGTTTGCGGAGTTTGGGGGTGAAATAGCCATTGTCAACTTCTTTTACCAAAACTTCGAGGTTGGAATCGTTCTCGCCGCTGTAAATCGAGTATTCCCTGCTTTGATAATCGCCGTGAATACCCAGCGAAAGATGCTGGCCTGCCTGAAATGGAAACCGTGCCCGTGGTAATTTCAGCGAAAATGTCTCGCCTGTCAAATGCCTGATTTCTTCAATCTTGTAAAAACTTTCGTCAATCTTTATGTCGTGCTTAATTAGACTCATCATGCTTTTAAAATTTGGAGGACAAAAATACTATTTATTTTTATTTCAGACAACTAAGTCTTTTGTTAATGCGGAAAGATAACATTGCAATTGATTGTCGGTTTAGATTGTTGTTTGGCTTTTTTAACAAAAAACATTGAAAATTATGACTAAACTTACCTGATTGTTTGATCGCGTTTCCGTAAATTTGGGAAGAAACAAAAAAACGGAAACATGAAAACAACTATTATTTACAGTACGTCGCACGGATGCACCGAAAAAGTGGTGCAGGAACTTTCCCAAAAACTATCAGGTGAAGTCGTAACCATTAATTTGCGTAAAGATCCATCACCTTCAGTTGCCGATTCCGACAGGGTTATTATCGGCGGATCCATTCATGCCGGACAAATTCAGAAAAGGGTCAGAGATTTTTGCACTGCCAACCTGGAAGCTTTGGAAAACAAGGAAATAGGCCTCTTTATTTGCTGTATGTACGAGCCTGAAGTTGCCCGCGAACAGATCAAAAACGCGTTTTCGGAAGAATTGCACCAAATGGCAAAAGCCGAAGCTATTTTTGGGGGCGAATTCAATTTCGGGAAAATGAATTTCGTTGAACGGATGCTTGTTAAAAAAATTGCGAAAGTGAACGAGAGTGTTTCGAAAATTGATCACAACTCAATCGACCGGTTTGCCACCAGAATGGAAAAAACATACAGTTCGTTTATGTTTCTGGTGTAATTCAAGTCAAAACTTCAGGTAAAACTCCTTTGTCAATTCTTTGTATTCCGGGGTATAATCGTGGTGTTTCTCAAATTCAATCATCAGGTTTTCCTCCTGAAAAATACATTCTGATTTGGTTAATTCCACCAGTATCCGAAAAAGCTGCTTTTGCGGATTTGGCTTGACATGGCAGATTCGGGAAATGTGCAGGTTATTCGAATCGGCCAGTTGAGCTAACTCCGGCAAGCCATCGATTGGCAAAACCAAAGCAATTTTGCCTTTTTCATTTAGCAAACCAATTGCTCCTGAAATTAACGCACTCAGTGGCAACGAATCAGAATGCCGCGCCGTCGCCCGATTTTCGAGTGGCGCTTTGTGCCCGTTGGTGAAATACGGCGGATTACTCACAATCAGATCGTATTTCAAATCGGTCTTTTCCACAAATTTCTGAAACGAACACAATTCAATCTGAATCCGTTCATTCCAGGGCGATTGCTGAATATTGGAAACAGCTTCCTGAAAAGCATCCGGCTCAATTTCCACCGCATCAATTCGGGCATCGGCGTTTCGCTGCGCCATCATCAGGGCAATCAGTCCGGTGCCGGTACCAATATCCAAAATCCGTTTTGCTCCTGAAACATCTGCCCAGGCGCCCAGCAACACGCCGTCCATACCCACTTTCATGGCCGATTTATCCTGAATAATCCGGAATTGTTTAAACTGAAAATAATTGTTTCGAGGCATAATTGTGAGTACAAATCGGCTGTCTAAAAAGTCATAAATCCCGTCATCCTGAACTTGTTTCAGGATCCCATCGCATTGGATATCAGACCCCGAAATAAATTCGGGGTGACCCGATTCGCGATTGTTTTGACTTTTGAGACAGCCTCAATAGATCATGTAAAAATAGTTGAAAATGTTCAGTTCCGAATTACCTGAAATATTTTCTGTTTTTATCCCTGTTTTAATTCACCAAGCGCTTTTTCAACACGGACAAGGTAATTGTCAATTTGCGCTGTATTTTCAAACCCGACGATCATCATGTTTACAGTTCCCAAACCCATTACAAAACGTAAAGTGTTGTCTATTTTTTGGCTGTCGTTGCTATATTTTCCATCGCCAATCACTTTCATTCCAATCACACCTTTTCCCGAATCATGCAATTGTTTGATCACTTTTACAACTTCTTCAGGCTCCGGCTTGTCCATGGCAATTCCATAAGGATTAATCCGCACATGAATGACATCAACCCACGGACTTTTAACCGCAGCTTTCATGGCTTCCAGCGAATGAACCGAAACGCCATGCGCCTTGACAATTCCCTTCGATTTCAAATTTTCCAGAATATCCATCTGGCGTTTTTGGGAATCTGTCCAGTCGGCATCCACCATGCAATGTATCTGAACCAAGTCAATGTAATCTGTTTTCATTTCTTTCCTGAAACGATCGACAACGATATTTGCATCAGGTCTGTCGGCATCAGGAATACCACCGCTCCGAACCCAAATTTTTGAAGTGATGGTAAGTTCTTCACGGTTCATGTGTGGCAATACATCGGCCATCATCCAATGCGTTCCGTAAGTGTCGGCACAATCGAAATTGCGAAATCCTTTATCGTACGCATACCTCAATAATCCCAGGCTTTTATCCTTTTCCTGTTTGGTGAGAAACGAAGAGCGGTTTGAAGCATGCACACCCGTTCCGATGCCCAGCAAAGTAGTTTCAATTCCTGAATTACCAAGCTTTACCTTTTGCAACGGATTTAACGAGTTG
>Ga0351950_1104_pt1 | contig 11644 bp, 5 predicted proteins | sample BONcelT113001H13_FD_206835 | JGI IMG/M metagenome (GOLD analysis project Ga0351950, IMG submission 206835) | Enriched cells from coal bed in the Powder River Basin, Montana, United States - BONCAT cells T11 rep3 HSBNCT.T11.300.1.H13 ...
TGGCCAGCCCTACCCAAACCTGATTTTGTTCAGAGCGGCGGGCAATGCTGAAAAGCAGGTAGGAAACCAGCAGAAAAATACTGATGATCACCAGCTGAATTACCGGGAAATACCTGAGCTGGGTAAGCAAAAATGAATCTTTGTAAAAGATAAAGTGTTTACGGTCAGCGATGGTAATTTCGATGGGAACATTATGAGCTGACATTTCCAGAATGATGTTCCTTACAAATGCAGTATCATCAAGCCGGGTTGTGTCAATATCACCCCACGAAACAAGTTTAGTGCGGGTGCTGTCGGTAATAATTACAGGAACCGAAGCAGAATTATTGACTACTTCATTGAAAAATGACTCCACCAGATCGTCAAGAACTACTTTTAGCTCAGAAAATAATCTGGAATCTTTGTAATAAAAGTAAATGATGTTGCCTGAATAGTAATCAAGTTTTAGCGGAGGATATACTGAAAACTCTTCTAATAGCTCGGGGGTGAATAGTCTGACTGTATCCGGATCAAAGTCAACGTTGCGGGCTTCTTTTATTCTGCCCTGCGGATCGGCCAGAATTACAGGAATTGATGTATTGTTTGAAATTATGCTCAGGTAAAATAGTATGTTTTCGTTGTCGTCGGCCATTACCATTCTCTCGGTAGCTTCGGCCAGTATTTCAACGCGTTTACGTTCTTCGGCCCGAATCTGGTCGAAGAAATCTTCGGTATAATTCACCAGACTGACTCTTTGCTGAATGGCATTTGCCCAGGTTGTGATTTTATCGCGCTCATCCCGGGCTATGTTTTTTACCAATAAGTTGGTGTACCAGAGCGAAACTCCGACTATCAGTAAAGCCATCAGGAACAACCAGCGTTTCCAGGTTTTTTTTTGTTCGTAAATGTTGGTTACTTTTGGTTTGATCAGTTTACGCAAGGTCATAAATGCAAGGCTTTTTTTTACAAATATCGGCATTTTAGTCTATAAACGATATTCAGATTCAATTCATTATTCAAACCTCAACCCTGTCTGACTGGCGAAATTAATGTAACCACTCAATTTGATTTGTCCGCCAGGCAGGCTCAACCTCAACCTCAACCTTAACCTTAGCCTCAACCTTAACCTCAATCCTCATCCCATTCAACTTCAAACTTCGGGGCTGTTTTACTTTTATTGACTACCGGCTCTGTTTTGTTCTTTCTGAATTCTTCTCTCAATACCTGTCGAAGTTCTTGTTTCTGGTTTTTGAAGTCATCGGCTATTTTTTTTGCAACTGCCTGGCTATCGTATCGGAACTCAGGATTGTCAACAGTGCCTGTCATGTGCAGAAAAAGTCTGGTTTTACCTGAATTGTCCGTTTCAAAGGCATTTGCCGGTGGAATGTTTCGGCGGTTTTTCTTCCTCCCGATATCTGAGAGCAGGACATTGAAATGGTAATCAATTTCATTTCCAAAAGTATGAGAACCATATCCTTTAAGTCCCATGACCGATGAATTAATGTCCATTGAAGGAATGATAACCGTTCTGCGGGCAATCTCAATCCGATTGCTCAGGGTTGAGAATTTTACATTTTTAAGTTCATCGGCATCCAGAAAGCGTGAGAGCTCCTGTAGTGGTTCGAATTTCAGCAACTCACCATCGCGAATTACTACATCTGCAACCGCATTAACGCTGCCTGCATCGGTTTCGAAACGATTGTTAAGTGTTGATCCGTATTGAACTACTGCATCGCCACGTCCCCGGATATGTTTGCTTTGCAGGCTGGATTGTCCGAAATCATTGAACTCATAAAACATACGGCTGATGTCCACATTGCTGAAAGTGGCATTACAAACAACCTGGGCATTACTTCCATAACGACCATTCAGCAATCCGTTGGCTGTAATGCTGCCATCCAGAGCTTTAAATGACAATTCATTAGCCCTCAGCACATTGTCACTCAGGCTGAGCTTGCCTATTATCGATTGAGCTGTGAACTTCTGGTATGAAAAGTTGTCGCAATTGATTTCTGCATTAAAACCGAGTCTTTGAGGAAAGATTCCGACTTCAGCGCCGCGTGTGGTTTTCTCTGCAGATGCGGTCAGGGTCAGATCTTCAAGTTTAATATTTCGTGATGAAACATTTGCTTCAAAATGCATAGATTGATCTGCATTTAATAAATATCCGAGCAGATTCTGTATTCTTCCGTTCATTTTAAAATCACTTTCACCGGTTTCGAAACTGAGCTGATCAACCATAACCGAGCCGTTGTTTAATTCGAGCTGTGCATTGATGCGTTTGATTTCGCGGTTCTCCTGTTTCAGGGTAATGCTGGCATTGGATAGCGAAATCAGCCCAGAGGTTTTTTCAGCGGCATTTAAGTGATTTGAATAATTGCCATGATATTTTACATCTGCAAGTAATTCTCCCCCGATTTTATCGATATTACTTTTATTGAGGTAACCACTTATATCGTTAAGGTCGAGTTTGGTACTGAGATTGAGTGTCAATAATGGGTTTTTAAAGTCCTGAAGCACAAGACTTCCTTTAAAATTACCTTGCCCGATATTTCCTGAGAATTGCTCCAGTTTAAGTTTTTCAGGTTTCTTACCACCAGGATATGTAATTGTGCCCTTAATTTCAATATTGCTGAGTTTGGTTTTGCCCGGGAGGTGTGTGATAATGCCACGGTCAACATTGAAGACAGCAGAGATTTCGGGGAAAATATTTTTCCCGAACGGGCCGTTAAGGTTTGCCTCAAAAGTAATACGCCCCGAAGGCTTAAAGTCACTGAATTTGCCGGAAACTGATTCAGGCAGCAATACAGCAATGCTTTCAATGTCAGCTTTTTGGGAAGAAATGCTAAGATTCAGTGCTGTATTCTCCTTCCCGAAATCAATTTTCCCGGAAGCCAGAAAAGTATTGCCTGAGAGACTAATGTTGCAGGTTTCAAGATCGACGGAACTGGTTTTTTCATTTACACTGAGTCGTGCAAAAACTCCGGCATTAATCAACTCAGGATACCCGGAATTGTTGATTATCAGTCGTTGTGCAGAAAAGCCTCCATTTATATTCAGGTTGTAAATTCCATCAGTTATTTTACCTCTCAGAACCATTTCGGGAAAAAGAATTGCAATGTCGGTATTTGAGGCGATGTCGCGGTAAAACACTTCGGTATTTTTTATCTGGATACGCTGCACATCAAAGTTCACTCCATCGCTGCTGCTGTCAGTGCTTTTCTTCCATACATTGAAGTTATTCAGGCCTTTGTCGTTTTTCCAAAGCGTTACGGAAGCTCCGTCAACGGCAAGGCTTCTGATCTTGTAATTATTGGTAAGCAGGCTGAAAATTCCGAAACGGAGCGAGACACTCCGCGCATGCAGAAGTCCGGGCGCTTCCGCAAGTTCAGTTGATGCTTTCATTTCAACATTCCTGAAAACTACCGATGCATCCGGAAAACTCCTCAGGATGGTAAACTCAACCTGACCAATTTCAACAGGGACAAGAAGGTGACGGTTGATTTCATCAACGATCATTTGTTTTGCCTTATCGCCATAAGCGAAACCAGCAATAAGCAATGCTGTTGCTGTCGTTGCTATAATCAGCGCGATGGCAATTGCAATTTTTATAACACGTTTTTTTTGATCAGATCCCGGCAATTTCAGTTTCTTAATGGTTTAAGTGATAAACTAACGGGGTAATTATAAGTTCATTGCATGGAAAAAAATGAAAACTGCAAATTGAACTTGAATTTGATTTGCTCAGTGAAGACCTGGGGCAGGTTTTGCCAGCAGATTATATCGGTTTTTTCTTAGAAACCAGCATCTCTTTTGCGGTTTTTACAATGCCATTTGCATCAAAGCCACATTCAGCAAATAACTCATCGGGTTTGCCATGGGAAATGTACCGATCGGGAATGCCAAGCCGGGTAACTTTTGCATGATAATCGTGGTCAGCCATAAATTCAAGAATTGCTGATCCGAATCCTCCGTTGACGGTTCCATCTTCGATGGTGATGATATGGCTATATCTGCCGAAGACTTCATGCAGCAATTTATGGTCGAGGGGTTTCAGGAACCGCATATCATAATGCGCTGCCCTGATCCCTTCATTCTCAAGTTCGTTGCAGGCATCGCTGGCAAAATTTCCGGCATGACCGAGGCTGAGAATGGCTATATTTTCACCATCGCGGAGTTTTCGTCCGGTGCCAATGGTAATTTCAGTAAAAGGTTTTTTCCAGTCGGTGGATATTCCCCTGCCGCGCGGATAGCGGATTACAAAGGGGCCTTTACCATCAAGTTGAGCTGTAAACATAAGATTTCTCAATTCCACTTCGTTCATGGGTGCCGAAATGGTAAGTCCCGGAATAGCCCTGAAGTAAGCCAGATCATAGGCTCCGTGGTGAGTAGGCCCATCTTCGCCGACCAAACCACCGCGATCGAGGCAGAATACGACGTTTAGCCCCTGAAGTGCTACATCATGTATTACCTGATCGTAAGCCCGCTGCATAAACGAGGAGTATATGTTGCAGAACGGAATCAATCCGCGGGCTGCCATTCCGGCCGAGAAAGTAACTGCATGTTGCTCAGCGATACCCACATCAAATGCGCGGTCGGGCATTACACTCATCATCATATTTAACGAACAGCCTGAAGGCATGGCTGGTGTGACACCAACAATCTTCGGGTTTTTCTCTGCTAGTTCTATAATGGTTTTGCCAAATACATGCTGATATTTAGGAGGAAGACTTTTGCAGGGTTTTTCAATGATTTCGCCGGTGGTTTTATCAAACATTCCAGGGGAGTGGTATAAGATCTGATCCTGTTCAGCTTTTTCAAAACCTTTGCCTTTAACAGTAATAACATGCAGCAATTTGGGCCCGGGAATATTCCTGATGTCCTGCATCAGCTTGCTGAGCCTCACCACATCGTGTCCGTCAACGGGGCCAAAATACCTGAAATTGAATGCTTCAAAAAGGTTGCTCTTTTTCAGGATGGTTGATTTAACTGCATTTCCGATCTGTTTTACAACAGCTCTTGAGTTTTTTCCGTAGCGGGAATTGCCTCCCATCAGCTTCCACACCTTGTCCTTGAGCTTATTGTATGCCCTTGAAGTAACAATATCGAGCAGGTATTCGCGCAAAGCCCCAACGTTTTTGTCGATGGCAATGCCGTTATCGTTCAGGATAACCAGCAGGTTTGCATTAGAGACACCTGCATTGTTAAGCGCTTCCATAGCCATGCCGCCGGTCATGGCGCCATCGCCGATTACAGCAATGTGATGTTCGTTTTTGCCGTTCAGCATTTTTGCGGCAACGGCCATTCCCAGGGCTGCAGAAATGGAAGTTGAGGAATGCCCGACTCCAAATGCATCGTATTCGCTTTCGCTTATTTTGGGGAAGCCGCTGATTCCGCCGGAAGTGCGGTTGGTATGAAAGCTGTCGCGACGACCGGTGATAATTTTATGGGCATAAGCCTGATGCCCGACATCCCAGATAAGTTTATCAACCGGAGTATTATAGGCGTAATGTATAGCCACCGCCAGTTCAACAGCACCGAGGCTTGCACCGAGGTGGCCTGGATTTGCCGAAATGACTTCAATAATAAACTGCCTGATTTCGCTGCACAATTGAGGCAGATCATCTTCCTTAAGCAGTCGGAGATCGGCCGGGGAGTTGATGGTTTGAAGAAGTTTGCCTTGTTGTGGTGACATAATTCGTATCTAAAACATTGCATTTCTGCAAATCACAGATTGTGTGAATTTGCAAATAAAAACAGCGGCAAGCCAGTTTTATTGTGATTGACAAAATTACAAATATTCATCATGCCGAAGATGACAAATCATATGATGAAGATGACAATCAATAAACATAAACTTAAAATAACGCAATTTACCTTACAAAGCTAAAGGCATTCTGATTTCTGAATGCAACGAAATCAGATTCGCATGTCAGGGTTTTTGAATTCTTAACTTAACCAGTATCATTTATCAGACCTTGCTTATTATTATTTGCTTAAGGCTATTGAAATATAGTACATTTGCGGGTTGAATTTCAATACGAACTGAAATGAACATTATCATAGCCGGTGATGGGGAAGTGGGATTTCACCTTGCCAAAATGCTTTCCGGTGAAAACCATAACATCACCATAGTAGATCCGCATCAGGAACTGCTGAAGATGATAGAAACCCACACCGATCTGATGACCATTACGGGTGATTCTACCTCAATCAGTGTGCTTGAGCAGGCCAATGTGCGCCGTGCCGACCTGCTGATTTCGGTGGTTCACGATGAAAAGATTAACATTACTACTTGTGTGCTGGGAAAAAAGCTTGGTGCAAAACGCACCATTGCCCGCATAAACAACACTGAATACCTGTCAGTGGAGAATCGTGAGATTATGCGATCTCTGGGCATTGATGCCATGGTTTGTCCCGAACGTATTGCTGCCAAGGAAATTGTTCGCTTGCTCAGCCAGACTGCCGCAACTGAAATTTTCGACTTCTCGGAAGGACGTTTATCTCTCTTCCTTATCAAACTTGACGATAAAGCCCTGGTGTTGAATAAAACCCTGAACCAGATTGCTCAGGAGTATCCCAAACTCAATTTCAGAGCGGTTGCCATACACCGTAATAACAAAACCATTATCCCAAAAGGAAATGATGAATTTAAAGTCAACGATCTGGCATATGTTATTACACGGCCAGATGGTATTGAAGCCCTGCTCAAACTCGGAGGTAAACAAAAACAAGAGATCAGAAATGTAATGATTGTTGGCGGTGGGCGCATCGGACGCAAAACTGCCCGGCGACTTGAGCGCGATATGAATGTGAAACTGATTGAAATGGACAAAGAGCGTTGCCTTAGTCTGATTGATCAGCTGGAACACACCCTTATCATCAATGCCGATGCACGCGATATTGAGCTACTCGAAGATGAAGGAATCCGCAATATGGATGCATTTATTGCAGTTACCAACGATTCCGAAACCAACATACTTACCTGTCTTCTCGCGCAGCGTTTCGGTGTAAAAAGAGCCATTCCGCTTATTGAGAATATTGACTATATCGATATCTCGCAAAGCATAGGCATTGAAACAATTATCAACAAAAAGCTGATTACTGCATCGTATATTGTCCGTTTTACCATGGATGCTGAAGTAACTTCAATCAAATGCCTGAGCGGGATTGATGCAGAGGTGCTTGAGTTTGTAGTTAAGCCGGGAGCCTATGTAACCAAAAGGCCAATTTGTAAAATCGATATTCCAAAAGGAAGCATAATTGGTGGCGTTGTTCGCGGAATGAATAGTTTCATTGCCATTGGTGATTTCCAAATACTTGCAGGTGATAAGGTGGTTATTTTTGTGCTGCCCGAAGCCATAAGTAAGGTTCAGGAATTGTTTAAATGAGTTTTTGCAGGATTTATAACTTGTTCTATATATCCGTTTATGGCCGGTAAAACCAGGATTAACCTGAATGCGATCTTGAAGATCATGGGAATTCTCCTTATCATTGAGGGAGTTTTCATGATTTCATCATTGGGATTTTCGGCATGGTATGATCCGGATTGCCTGAGTCATTTGCGTTTTTTTGATCCCTTACATGATTTCCTGCCCTTGCTGGTGTCAGGGAGTGTGATTTTGTTTATTGGTGTCATTCTTTGGCTGTCGAATAAAAAACTGGACCAGAATTCCATCGGGAAAAGGGAAGGTTATGTTATTGTCTCAATGGCATGGGTTATCATTTCTTTGTTCGGGGCCATTCCTTTTATGCTGAGTGGCGTTACTGATAATTATACCGATGCTTTTTTCGAAACCATATCAGGCTTCACCACCACCGGAGCAAGCATTTTCAGTGATATTGAATCAATCCCAAAAGGCATTCTCTTTTGGCGGAGCATGACACACTGGATTGGAGGCATGGGAATTATTGTGCTTTCTCTTGCCATTCTCCCTATTCTGGGAATTGGTGGTATGCAGTTGTTTGTTGCCGAAGTGCCGGGCGTTACCCCCGATAAATTGCATCCGCGCATTACCCAGACCGCCAAACGTTTATGGATAATTTATGTTATTCTTACCCTGCTGCAAACCGGATTACTGGCTTTGGGAGGAATGAGCCTTTTCGATTCTCTCTGCCATGCATTCGGAACCATGGCTACGGGTGGTTTTTCTACAAGAAATGATTCAATAGCAGGGTTTTCACCCTATATTCAATATGTGATTACCTTTTTTATGATATTGGCCGGGATGAGCTTTACTCTTCATTATTTTGTTTTGAAAGGGCAGTTTAAAAAGGTGATAAGCAATGAAGAACTAAAACATTACTTATATATTATCCTCCTTTCCACCGGAATGATTGGCATTGCTCTGCTCCTTGTGCAAAATCAGTCTGTAGAATCAGCATTTCGCAACTCGCTGTTTCAGGTAGTTTCTATAGTAACCACTACCGGTTTTATCACCAGCGATTATTTACTTTGGCCTTATTTTACCTGGCTGCTTCTTTTCCTGCTGATGTTTACAGGTGGATGCGCAGGCTCAACCGGTGGAGGTATAAAGATTGTAAGGATTTTATTGCTCTTCAAAAACAGTTCCATGGAACTGAAACGGATTGTCCATCCTCAGGCTATCCTTCCTGTAAGATTAAACGGGAAATCTATATCGCAAGGCATAATATTCAACGTGCTGGCCTTTTTTCTGATATACATCATAATCTTCGCATTTGGGTCATTGGTTATGTCAATGCTGGGACTTGAATTTGAAACTGCCATTGGCTCCGTTGCCGCCAGCCTTGGCAATATTGGCCCTGGGCTTGGAATGGTTGGCCCGGTTGAAAATTATAGTGCAATTCCCGCAGCGGGCAAATGGATTCTCGCATTTTTTATGTTGCTGGGCCGGCTGGAATTATTTACTGTTCTCATACTTTTCTCGGTTGCTTTCTGGAAAAGGTAACAAATAATCAGCATAGGAAAACCAGCTATGTCGTCCCTGAAAATTAAACCTGTACTAAAGGTTATTGGTGTTTTACTGATGATTGAAGGTTTATTCATGGCCACTGCAATCCCGTTTTCAATTCATTTTGGGGGAATCGATCTGATATCTATTGCTGTTTCTTCATTTATAACTTTCGCTGCAGGGTTGATAATTTGGTTTCTGATACGAAAATATGACCAACGCGATATTGGCAGACGAGAAGGTTATCTGATTGTAAGTCTCATCTGGGTTATTATGTCAGCTTTCGGAGCACTGCCATTCTATCTGAGTGGTTACATAAGCAACTTTACCAATGCTTATTTTGAAACCATTTCAGGTTTTACCACTACCGGGGCATCTATACTTACTGATATTGAAGCACTTCCCAAAGGGCTGCTATACTGGCGAAGTCTCACACATTGGATAGGAGGCATGGGTATAATAGTTCTCTCAATTGCTATTTTGCCTTTTTTGGGATTTGGTGGTCAGCAAATGTTTTGGGCCGAGGTGCCAGGGCCGGATAAAGAAAAGCTACATCCCCGTATTTCTGTTACTGCCAGAAGGTTATGGGGTATTTATGGTTTCCTTACCTTTCTGATGATCATCTTGCTTATGCTTGGGCATATGTCTTTTTATGAAGCCCTTTGTCATTCTTTTGGGGCAGTTTCTTCAGGCGGGTTTTCACCTAAAAATAATAGTATTGTCGGCTATTCACCATATATTCAATATGTTGTTATTGTTTTTATGTTTCTTGCCGGTACGAACTTTTCATTGTTTTATATTGCTTCAAAAGGGAACTTCAAAAAAGCCTTTTCCGGCGTAGAATTTCGTGTTTATGGACTGCTGATTATGTTGGCAAGCCTTTTTATAGCAGGTATTCTGATCGTTAAAAGTGGCTACGGAATTGAACAGGCATTCAGAAGTTCTCTTTTTGAAGTGACCAGTACTGTGACCTGTACAGGCTATGCTACTGATGATTACATGCTATGGCCACAATATGCATGGTTTATCGTTTTCCTTCTTATGTTTTCTGGCGGTATGGCTGGTTCAACAGCCGGAGGAATCAAAATAATAAGGCATATTTTGCTGTTTAAAAATGTTGCAATGGCTTTTAATAAGCACCGACATCCTATGGCTGTATTGAATGTAAGGGTTGATGGTAAAACGCAGGGAGAGAGGATTATTCATAATGTTCTTGGTATTTTTGTGCTTTACATAATTACATTTGCCATAGGGTCACTAATTTTAACTGCCACCGGATTGAACATACCTACATCAATGGGCTCAGTCGTTTCATGTATGGGCGGAATAGGCCCTGGTTTGTATTCAACAGGTCCGGTTGGCAATTATGCCCATCTTAACGATATCGCAAAGTGGACGCTCTCTTTTCTGATGCTTTTAGGGAGGCTTGAACTTTTTTCACTTTATATACTATTTATGGCTTCTTTCTGGAAAAAATAAGCTGTGACCATCTGCAATTTCCTGTTACTCCGGAAAAGCTTACCTTTGCCGACTTATGAGTGCGCACCATTCAATTCCCTCGTACAACCACATCTGGAAAATCTCCCTCCCGATTATTCTTAGCCTTATAGCTCAGAATGTTGTGAATGTTACCGATACAGCTTTTCTTGGTCGGGTAGGAGAGGTTGAGCTCGGAGCTTCTGCAATTGCCGGTTTGTTTTATATTTCGATTTTCATGCTCGGCTTCGGATTCGGAATTGGAGGACAGATTTTGATTGCACGACGGAATGGTGAACGGAATTACAGCGATATAGGCCGGATAACTGACAATAGCTTGTATTTCCTGTTCGGACTTGGATTGTTGCTTTTTATTCTGGTTAAGTTTTTCTCTCCGGTCATTTTGCGCCCGCTTATTGCTTCAGATGATATTTATCTTGCAAGCATAGATTTTCTTCAATTCAGAATTTATGGAATTTTCTTCGCATTCGGGAATGTGCTTCTCAGGGCATTTTTTATTGGCACTACCAGTACCAAGGTGCTGACATATAATGCACTGATCATGGCAGGTGCCAATGTTTTCCTGGATTATGCGCTGATTTTCGGCAATTTCGGATTTCCTCAAATGGGAATTAAAGGCGCAGCCCTTGCTTCTTCAATAAGCGAAGCCATTTCCGCAGTCTTCTTTTTTTCCTATACCATCTATATGGTTGATCTGAAAAAGTATAACCTTCTCAGGTTTGCCCGATTCGAATGGAAAGTTGTCAAAACTACACTGGATATCTCATTTTCGGTTATGCTGCAATACTTTCTTTCGCTTGCCGGCTGGTTTGCGTTTTTTATGATCATTGAAAAAATGGGAGAGCGATCACTTGCCATTTCAAATATTGTTCGCAGTGCATACATCGTGCTGATGATTCCCGTTTTTGCTTTCGGATCAATCACCAACTCGCTGGTGAGCAATTTAATAGGAGAGGGTAAATCTGATTTTGTTATTCCGGTAATAAAGAAAGTTGCTATTCTCAACTTCGCACTCATCGGAAGTGTTGTGTTAATTTCTGCATTTATACCACGAACCCTGATATCAATTTATACCTCCGATCCTGAATTGATCACTCAAACCGTGCCTACATTTTATGTGGTGATGTCGGCGCTGGTGATGTTCTCATTTGCCAGCATTCTTTTCAATGGAGTCAGTGGCACAGCCAACACCGCCACTGCGCTATGGATTGAACTTGCAACCATTATTATTTACC
>Ga0351950_1105_pt1 | contig 11636 bp, 12 predicted proteins | sample BONcelT113001H13_FD_206835 | JGI IMG/M metagenome (GOLD analysis project Ga0351950, IMG submission 206835) | Enriched cells from coal bed in the Powder River Basin, Montana, United States - BONCAT cells T11 rep3 HSBNCT.T11.300.1.H13 ...
ATAAGAGAAGCTATGATGACTATTCTCGCTTTATAGAGAATAACAATTAAAAGAACGACAAATAGCAGTTGAAAGTAAACATTTTTTTTCATGTCGGTCCGTTGTTCATCTTAGCATCCGTATCGGCGGAATCGATTTGAGAAGGCCACGGAACGCTACGGGGGTAACTGGTGTAAACCCCGCACATTATCCTCTCTAATACCCCTTCCTTTTTCTCAGAATCCTTTTTTCCCTCTTCTTGCGGTACTCTTCAAAAACAGGAGGTATTAACCCCACCGGTATGACGCCTTCTCCCTTATGAAACTCTATTTTTTGTTCTCTTTGAACCATGCTTTTAAGACCTTAGAATTTTTAATAATCTCAAGACCTATTTCTTTGGCTATCTCGTCTTTACTCTTATCGCTTGTTGCCTCTACTGTTTGGCTGGCAATCCTGTCAGGGTCTTTAATGCCATATTCATGTACAAAAATCTGAACAGTGTGTGAAGTACCACTTGGCGACGTTATGTTTATCCTGAACACATCTTCACTCGTTGTTTTCAAACCCACCTCCCTATAGAATACTGCACCTTCCGCCCTGTCCCTAATTCTTCTCCTTTGGGATTTCGATTTGGCTACAGGTGCAGAAATGCATTTCCATCAGAGTCCTTCTTGAGTCATTCACATTAGCCTCTTCCCAACGTACTGCATCTTCGTGAAGATTGCAACGCCCTGCAAAGCCAAAGCAGGATCAGTAACCCTTCCTGAACTGGTCGGCTTAATAAATCTCTTTATGGATTCTAAGTCCATGTAGCGTAAAACAATGACACCCTCATGCGTGAACGCACCACAAAAACATTGTTGGTTCCTGCGACAGACACGAGAGAGTCTCTGCTGTATCATATAAACAGAAGAAGCAAAAAGGAGGCATACCATGAAATCGAGTATCAGGGACAAGGCGGAAGGAACGTTCCACAAAACAAAGGGCAAGGTCAAGGAAATGGCCGGGGAAATGACGGACAATCCCGAGTTGGAGACCGAAGGCAAAACAGAAAAGATAGCCGGCAAGGTCCAGGAAAAGGCCGGTCAGGTCAAGAAGGTCCTGGGGAAGTAAAGGATCTTAAACTGTCCCATGTGTTCAATAAAGTAAAAGGAGGGAATTACCATGGATACCACAACTCTCATCATTATCCTTGTTGTATTGGTGATACTGTTCGGTGGGGGCGGCGGTTACTGGTACACCAGACGCCGATAGGATTAACGAAAATAAGAGGTTGATAATCACAAAAAAACAAAAGGAGCGACAAAATTATGAAAAGAGTATTCTTTGCCTGTTTGGCACTTTTTATCGGAATTTACCTTGCCATTGCCGCCGACTTCTATTTTCGAGGAACTATCAGGGCTTTCCCGCCTCAATACCGCGAGCGCGTGGAGGACCTGCTGGTGAAATGTGCACGCGTGGTCCGTGTCTGGTTCCGGGCGCAGCTGCTTGATATGGCGATAATAGGCGCGATCACAGCAATCGGTCTTCTGATCGCGGGCGTGAAATTTTGGGCCGTTTTCGGCTTGCTTACGGCACTTTTAGGTATCATTCCCTATTTGGGGGTGATCTTTGTAGTCGTCATTGCGAGCCTGATCACCCTGGCATCCGATCCAGGACAAATACCATGGGTCTTACTTGTCTTTCTTATCACGCAACAAATCGAAGGGAATCTTATCCTTCCCTGGGTAATGAAAGGCCAGGTTGAAATTCCCGAGGCCATCCTGGTAATTATGATGCTTTTCTTCGGATTTTGGTTTGGATTGCTCGGGGTATTCATTGCTCCACCGCTCGTGGCTGTACTGATTTGTCTCTATCGAAACCTCTATCTGCCGGCTATCGAGACGTGCCATTTGCCGGTAGCCAATCAAACACCCGATCTGGAACGCTAAACAGGTATACTCGACAACCTATGCCAGCCGCAACGGAGTACAGCTGGAAATCGTGTCCAAGGTTATCCTGAGACATCAGGATCTCAAAACAACCCAGATCTATCTCGGCAAGTGGCAAGGTCAGCGGGCATGAAGCGATACGCTGGATGGATATCCTTCATCTTTATCTCTTACTCCCGACAACTCCCCGAAAGAATCATTGCTTTTTTCCCGGACCATCGTATAGAATTCAGGTTAAAAACTCATGAGGGGTCTTATGGAAATCACCAAACGCAAGGAACAGGATGTTTCGATTGTTTCAGTTTCGGGAAGGATAGATGCCATCACCGCGCCGGATTTTGAAAAGAGTCTTGACGAACTGATCGCTCAAGGAGACAGGGTCCTTCTTATCGATCTGTCCGACCTCGGCTATATCAGCAGCGCGGGATTACGAAGCATTCTGTCGTCAGCCAAGAAACTCAAGGCACTCTCGGGGGAGATTCTTTTTACCGGCCTTCAGGGGCCCGTTGAAGAGGTATTCCAGATATCCGGCTTCAAATCCATCTTCAAGATCTTCCCGTCAGAAACGGAAGCTCTTGGCAGTTTGTGAGGATGGCCGAGAACGTTCATACCCTCTGCAGCATCGAGCTTCCGGCGGTGCTTGAGTCTCTGCCGGGCTTCGTGGCCGGGATAACCCGGTACGCCAGGGAGGCGGGCTTCAGCGAGCACAGGCTCGGCGCCATGGAGCTGGCCATGGAGGAGGCCATCGTCAATATCGTCAAGTATTCCTCCACGTCCCCTGAAAGCGTCATAACCATCACATGTGCCACCGACGACAAAGAAGCTTTCTACATCACTATAATAGACAACGGCCCCCCCTTCGATCCCCTGAAGAAAGACACCCCCGACACCAGTGCAGGCATCGATGACCGACCCATCGGAGGCCTCGGAATATTTTTCATAAAGGAAATGACCGATGGCGTAACCTACGCCCGCGAAGCAGGAAGAAACATTCTCACCATAAAAATGAAGAAACAGTAAACAATCATCGACAGTCGATACCAGACAAATCAAGGTCACTGAAGATCAGATGGGGCTGGAACATCTTCTTTTCGTCTTTGACCTGAAACGTGGAACCTGAAACGTGGAACCGTCTTCTTATACTTCTATCTCATACCCGTCATAGGCCAGGTCGACCTTCATGGGGTGGGGTTGGTGGTCGTTATAGATCTTCAGGTAGTTTCTCGTGTCCTCGAGGAGGGCATCAAGGCGCTCGTCGCTATAGGTAGGCTCGTTGTGAAAGAGACAAAGATGTTTCACCTTCGCCCTTACGGCAAGCTCAACCGCCGCAACATAACTGGAATGGCCCCAGTCATCCTTTGAGAGGACAGCTTCATTCCAGTCATACTGCGCGTCGAAGATGAGGAGGTCCGCCTCCTTAAAGAAATCCAGGAAAGGGTAGTTCTCTTCCCTGGCGGTACCGTCATAGCTTGTCTTGTGTTCGGCATCCGTGGAATAGACAACGGTCCGTCCTTCCCTCTGGAACCGGAACCCGTACGATATCCCTGGATGCTTCTGCTCTATTCCCGATATCTCGAAACCGCTTATCTCGTATTTCCTGTGGGGCTTGAGAACGGTGAACTGTATGTCGGCGCTCATACTTGAGAGGGGAACAGGAAAATAGGGCTGATTCTGCTGCTTCTCGAAGAAACTCTTCAGATTCTTGTGAAAACCGTATATCCTCACTTTGTTCCCGGGGATATAGGCCGGAGTGAAAAAGGGAAACCCCTGGATATGGTCCCAGTGAAAATGGGAGACAAAAATATTGAAGACGGAACCGCTTCTTCGCTGCAAACCCTGTTCGATGAGTTTCATGTGATGATTGCCAAGGTCTCTCAGACCCGTACCTGCATCGCATATCATATACTCTTCACCGTTCTTGATCTCCACGCAGGGTGTGTTGCTTCCGTAGGTCCTTCCCACGGTGAAGGGAAGCTCCTCACGGATGAAGTCTTCTATGTCGCCGTCAGTCTCAAAGGAACGGTCCTTCGCCGCCTTGATGGCGCGGACGATCTTAGCCCGAACTGTCTCCGCCGTGATAGACGCAGGTAAAGACCCTCGTGTGCCCCAAAAATAGACGCGCATCCCTTCTCCTATTGAATTAGATGCATTATTTTAACCTCTTGCGGATAAATTGCAAGATTATTTTAGACATTGTAGTCACAAAGAGCTAAATCACAAATGACAAGAATCACAAAAAGGCAGGTAATGGGTAATGGGTGATGGAAGGAGGCGGTTTGCACCTATCACCTATGACCCATCACCCATTACCCGTTCTCATTTCCTGTCCCCTTCATATCTCAACGCCATCATGGTGATGTCGTCATACTGGGGTGCATCCTTGCAGAAATCGTTGATCGACTCACCCACGCAGGCGGTTATGCCTGAAACGTCTCTGCCGGCGCATGAGAGAAGGACGTCTTTCAGGCGATCGGTGGAGAATATCTCATCCGCCTCATTCATGGCCTCCGTCACTCCGTCGGTGTAAAGGAACACTCCGTCGCCCGGGTCGAGCACAAGGGTTCTCGTTGTGTACCGGGAACCTTCCATGATCCCCACAACAAGCTCTCCGGGGCCGTCGAGATAACTGACATCACCTCCGGCGCGAATGATAACGGGAGGATTGTGCCCGCCGTTCGTATAACGGAACTCACCGGTGACCGTATTGAGAATGGCGCAGAATATGGTGATGAACATGTCCGCAGGATTCCCCTCGCTGAGTTCGTCATTAACCTGTTCCATGAGGACACCTGTCTCAATGTCGGCGGAGGCCCTGGCCTTGATGAGGGTTTTGGTGAAGGCCATGAAGAGGGCTGCCGGGATCCCCTTGCCGGAGGCGTCGCCTATGACGAAACAGAGGTGGTCTTTGTCTATGAGAAAAAAGTCGTAGAAATCCCCGCCCACCTCACGGGCCGGGACAGTGAGGGCGTGAATGTCGAAATCCTTTCTGTCCGGAAAGGGAGGGAACACCTTGGGCAGTATGCCCATCTGGATATTCCTGGCTATTTTCAGTTCGCTTTCCATGCGCTGCCGTGACGCCGTTGTATCAGTGATCTCCTGAATGTAATCCTTGAGCGACGTCTTCATGCAGTCGAGGGCGGAGGCAAGCTTCCCGACCTCATCCCTCGTTCGTATCCGGGGCACCTGTGTCTCGAGGTCACCCGTTCCTATCCGCCCCGCTATCTCCGCCATTTCCGTCAGCGGCCTCGTTATGGACCGGGCGATGAAAACTATGGCAAGGGCAAGGAGCGCCAGGCCAACGATGCCGAGCGCAAGGACCACGTGATTGAGGTTGGTAATGTCCGCCATGAGCTCGTCGTAGGGAAACAAAACACCCAGCGACCACCCGTTCGACTTGATGGGCACGTAAGTCATGATACAGGACTTCCCCGTCACCGCACTCTTCACGGGGTTTGTGGAATAACCCGTTTCCCCCCGTATCATCTTCCGTCCCGTCTCCCGCAGCATGGGATCGTTCCTCTCTTCCGCGACGGAAAAGATCGTTTCGTTCATGATGTATTCTTTGATGGGATGGGTGACAAATGTACCGTTCTTCGATATGAGAAAGCCATAGCCAGAGTTCAGGATCTTGATCGAGGAGACTATGTCCCTGAGTTCGTGAAGCGAGATGTCAACGACGACGACGCCGGTGAGCTTTCGTGTGCCATCGACGACCCTGTAAAAGGGAACGGAGTAGGAGGACATGAGAATCCCGCCGCCTTCACCGAAATAGGGTTCTGTCCATTGCGGCTCTTCAAGCTCCCGCGGGATCTGGTACCAGTCCCACTGAAAATAGTCGTAGAACCTGTCGAGGTACTTGAAACTTACCCCCTGGCCGTTCTTGTAGAAATAAGGGGCAAAATACTTCTTCGTCCTGTCGAAAGCGTAAGGTTCGAAGGCAACCGCTGCACCGTATATCTCGGGGTTTTTGTCGACGATCGCATAGATGGCCTTAAAGAGCTCCGCCTCGTCATAGCTCGTGTTCTCAAGGAGATAGGCGACGCTCTGAGGCACTTTCTGGGTGGACGTCAAAAGGACCTCTATTCTGCTTGTCGTCGTGGTGATGAGATTCGCGGAATTCTCCTCGATGCCTTTCTGGATCATTCCGCGGGAGACAATATAGTTATAGCTGAAGATGGCGGCAAAGATAGCGGCGCTGCTCAAGGTGAAGAAGATAACCAGTTTAAAGGCGATACCTTTATTTCTGAACATATTCCGCACACGTGAAGGCAAATGCATCCATGTCGGGCACATTCCCGATGAGACCGCTTGCCTTCAGTTCATTCCCCACCCTTTCATAGTCTTCCTTCTTGAGGAGACCTGACACCGCTCCGTCTTTATCTGAGGGGATTATTATGTCTTTCATTCTCTCGAGCATCCATCTCTGATGTATCCTGTTGGCCGGCACATTGGCTGCGGCCATATACCTGAGCATAACATCGATGGCCTGTTCCGGATGGTCGAAGGCGTAGCGCCAACCCTCGAGAGAGGCCTTCACAAAGGCGCACGCGGCGGCGGGGTCTTTCTTCAGCGTCTCCTCCATGACATAGATCCCGTCCTCGGGGAAGTTCAGGCCGTAGTCGCTGTAAAAGAACGACGTCAGCTCGTCGGCATTTATGCCGGCATTGAGTATCGTATGATACTCGTTGTACCACATCCCCGACGCGGCATCGACACCATCCCGAAGAAAGAGATTCACGGAATACGATTGAGGAACGACCTTCGCCGTGACCTTATACTTCTTGAAAAATGCCATCGGCTGGATGCGGAAATCGTCACCCCAGAGGCCGACCTTCTTCCCTTCGAGGTCCTCCGGCCTTTTGATGCCCCGTGCCTTCTTGGCTATCAGCATGAGCGATGAGCGCTGGACTATCTGGGCGATATTCACCAGCCTCACACCGTTTGAGCGTTTCTGGAGGGCCGTCGAAAGCCAGATGCTGCCTATGTCGGCATCGCCTTTCTCAAGGATCTCCGACGACGGCTTGTGGGCTCCACCCTGAAGGATCCTGACGTCCAGGCCATGCTTCTTGTAGATACCAGTCTCGTAAGCCACGTAGTAACCGGCAAACTGCGCCTGCGGACTCCATTGCGGAATGAAGGCGATCTTCTTCAAGGGCGTTTCCCCGTATGCCGTCATGGCGACGGCGATGACGGCAACGAGGGCCAAAGCCGCTATTGCCTTCATCTTCCCCCCTCGATGGTATGGTCTGCCCCGATCTGTCATAATCAGCTATTATGATGATTGATAGTGTGGCGTGAGTCAACACAAAAATCCTTTGTCCGCCCGCTCGGACACATGACGGTAGTTTCTGCCTGCGGTTCCTGCGGCTCTGCAAAACAGTTTCCCCGGGAGCTTCCTGCTGCAGGCGGAACGAGACTGCTCGTTCCCTCCTCCACGGCAAGGAACGCGTGAAGGGGTTTATCAATAGCGATGTGATATTCTTAAGAATGACTCCAATTCTCCGATTATTGTAATTAAGGGGAGAGTAGTGATCATGACATCATCGCACGAGCACAACAACGGGGACACCGGTTTGTCAAATCCGATCAAAATCGAAGTGAACGCGGGGGAAGGTTGCGCCTACGTAACCATTACTGATACGTCTGCCTATCCCTCCCTTCAAGATGTCGTAGACAGGCTGAAGGAACACGACCTGCCTTATTGGATCGACGAAAAAACGATCGGGGATGAGCTCGCTAAAAACACCACGGGCCAACCTTTTCGAGCAGCTTATGCGAGAGATGCGTCTTTCGAGATAAAAGTGGACGCCGCGCACCACTTCGCCTCATTGATCCTGAAAAAGGGGTGTGGCGGCAGGGAAACAACCATTGTCGACATACAACTCAAACTCAACGAGATGGGGATCGTCTCGGGGGTGGATCTAGACCGGATCTCCCTCGCCCTTTCTGAAGATACCTACGAAGAGCCCATCGTGATCGCCAGTGCAAAGGAACCCGTTCACGGGACCGACGCCAGGATCGACTGCATGTTCCCCCTCGAATTCAAGATGCAGCCCAGGGAACTGGACCATCAAAAGGTGGATTTCAGGGAGCTCAAACTTATCTATGCCGTCGCTAAGGGCGATGTCCTGGCAAAAAAAATTCCGGCGACCCCGGGTGAGCCGGGCATGACGATCACGGGCAAGGCGGTGCCGGCAAAACCCGGCAAGGATATCAGCTTCACTCCCGGGAGAAACACCATCATCTCAGCAGACGGCATGGAGGTCACCGCCGCCATCGCGGGCCAGCCTTTCCTGAAAGGAAAGTCGATCTTCGTCGAACCCGTATACGCCATTAAGGGCGACATCGATTATTCCATCGGCAACGTCGATTTCAAGGGCAGCGTGAAGATCGATGGGAGCGTGGTGTCCGGTTTCTCCATCAAGGCGACGGAAAGCGTCGAGATAGGCGGGGTCGTCGAAGACTGCTCCATCGAGGCCGGGATGGACATCTCCATAAAAGGCGGCGTACTTGGGGCGGACAGGGGTATCATGAAGGCAGGAAGGGACTTTTCGGCGCTCTTTGTCGAGAACTGTTATATCGAGGCGGGGCGGAACATCATCGTCGGCGATGCCCTCAATTCCGAATTGTCCGCTGGCGATTCCATCGACGTCGCCCTGGGGAAAGGACGGGTCATCGGCAGCAAGCTCGGGGCGCAAAACCTCGCAATCATGAACACTTTGGGATCGCAGATAGCAGCGAAGACACAGGTCTCCGTGGGGTTCGAGCCGAAGACGGTCGCCCGCCTCAAGGAATTGAAGGAAGCCGCCCGGAAGACGGAACATACCGTAGTGGAGATAGAAAAGCATATCTCCACGCTCGAAGAGATGGGTCGCGCCGATGCACTCCCGGAGGAAAAGGAAAGGCTTTACGGCAGGCTTCTCGCGACCGCGGACGAACTTGGCCATCAATTGCAGGAATACCGGGGACAGATCCAAATGATCGAGTCCACAATGACAAAAGCCGCGCAGCCCACGGTCAAGGTAAGGGGGACCTGTTACCCCAATGTCAGAATAAGAATAGGCAGACTCGTCTTCGACTGCACAACGGAATATCACAGCGCCGTCTTCTACGAAGAGGACGACAAGATCCAAGTGAACGTCTACGATAACAAAACCTGAGAAGACCGTCTCAGGTTTCGGGCCCCACCTTTCAGGTTGAGGCTAACCCCCTGGAACGGTCTTTAAGGTCTTTAGCCTGGAACTTGAGACCTGGGACCTGAGACGGTCTTTAGACGAGATATGGTTCCCACATCTTCATGGTCTTCCGTACGTAGTCGGCGGGAACGCCCTTCATGATCTGGTTGTGGCCGGGAAGGAGGATGTCGACGTCGATCTTCGACAGCCTCTCCAGTGAATCCTTGAGTTGGGCCGCATCGGCCCCGAAAAGATCAAAACGGCCTATTGCGTAGTCGGCATAGATCACATCCCCGGGGATGAGGATCTTCGCTATGGGCTCGTAAAGCGCGATGCCCCCCATGGAATGACCGGGTATGTGTATCACGTCCCACACCATGTTGCCTATCTCCAGCGTTTCGCCGCCTTCGAGCTTGCGATGGACCTTGAACTTGAAGGCGTCGGGCGCAAGGCCGAACTGCATCTGACACATGCCCTTGAACATATCCATACCGTAGACCGCCCGGTCGTCACCTTTTTCAAGAAAGTCCGCCTCCAGCGTGTGGACCCAAAGCTCGGCGTCGGGAAATGCCTTCTGGAGCTCCGCGAGGCATCCTATATGGTCGAGGTGTGTGTGGGTCATGATGATCCTCTTGACATCTTGAGGCCTGACGCCAAGTTTTGCGATGGAAGCGGCCTTATAGTCTCCCTTTCCCGTAAGCCCCGCGTCCACGAGGGAGAGGTCCGCGGAGGCCGGATCTCCGATGACGTAGACATGGGAATCGGGGATGAACTCGTCCTGACCGGTAATGAAATGAACATCTTTATAGACCTGAGACATACGGGACTCCTTTAGATCGTTTTTTCCTTTTTTCTGGACCGAGTGCCGAGCCAGCGGTTGAGCTCGTCGAAATAGACATAGAAGACGGGCGTGATGTAGAGGGTCATGATCTGGGAGAGGAAAAGACCGCCCACCACGGCGACACCCATGGGCTGGCGCGCATCGCCTCCGGCTCCGATCCCGAGCGCGATGGGCAGGGTGCCGAAAAGGGCCGCCATCGTCGTCATCATGATGGGGCGAAACCGTATGAGACATGCCTGGTAGATCGATTCCTCGGAATTGAGCCCCCTGGTGCGCTCTTCCTCGAGGGCAAAGTCGACCATCATGATGCCGTTCTTCTTCGCGATGCCGATGAGCATTATTATACCTACCATACCGTACATGTCGAGTTCCATACCAAAAACCCAGAGTGTGAGCAGGGCGCCGCATGCCGCCAGCGGCAGGGCCGTCAGGATGGTGATGGGGTGGATGAAGCTCTCGTAGAGTATGCCGAGGACCATGTAGATGACGAGGACCGTGATGAAGAGGAGAAAGCCCATGCCCGCAAAGGACCTCTGGAACTCTTGCGCCGACCCCTGAAACCCGGTAACGATAGACTGCGGCAGGTTAACGTCTTTCGCTATCCTGTGCGTGGCATCCACCGCCTCGCCCACGGAATGTCCCGGGATGAGATTGAAGGCGATAGTGGCCGAGTTGAGCTGGCCCGTGTGGTTGACGTTGACGGGACCCACGGTCTCCTCGATGGTCGATACGGTGCCTATGGGCACGAGCTTGTTCGCCGTCGATTTGACATAGAGATAGGAAAGCGCGGCGGGATCGGATTTGAATTGCGGCTGGACCTCGAGAATGACGGCATACTGGTTGAGCTTCCCGTAAATCGTCGATATCTTCCGCGATGCGTAGGCCGAGAAAAAGGTGTTCTGTATCTGGTCAAGGCTCAGGCCCAACGCCGACGCCTTGTCGCGGTCTACGTTAATGAAGAGCTTCGGCATGTTCAGTTTGACGTCGGAGTTCACGTCCGCCAGCCCTTTAAGCTTGCCCATCTTCTCTTCGAATATCGCCGCGTACTTGTAAAGCTCCGCCAGGTCCGAACCCTGAAGGGTGAACTGGTACTCGGCCAGGGCATTTCCCGCTCCTATCTGGATGGGGGGAGGATTCTGTGGGAAGACAAGGAGGCCGGGGATGCTGTTGAGCTTCGGTCTCAAGTCGGCGACTATCTGATCGACGGAGCGTTTGCGGTCCTTCATGCTCTTCAGCATTACAAATATGACGCCGCTGTTGTAGGAGTTGATGCTGGCGATGGAGACGAAATCCTTCACATCGGGCTCCGCCTTGACAAGCTCATTGAGTTCGCTCTGATGCGTTATCATGTCGTCATAGGATATCTTGTCCGCGGCCTGGACCCAGGCCGTCATGAAGTTCTGGTCCTGCGTGGGCAGGAAACCCTTGGGTATCTTCATGAAAAGAAAACCTGACACGACAAGGACGAGGATGGTAACGGCAAGGGCGACCTTGCGGTGCTGCAGCACCCAGCGAAGGGTACGCCCGTAGAAACCTATCATGGCCTCAAAACCCCGCTCCGTGAAGGCATAGAACCTGCCATCCTTCTTCTCGTGAAAGCCTTTGAGAACGCGGCTGCACATCATGGGTGTCAGGGTCAGGGAAATGAAGCCGGAGATCAGGATGGCCGCAGCGATACAGACAGCGAACTCGTGGAAAAGCTTGCCGATG
>Ga0351950_1110_pt1 | contig 11234 bp, 9 predicted proteins | sample BONcelT113001H13_FD_206835 | JGI IMG/M metagenome (GOLD analysis project Ga0351950, IMG submission 206835) | Enriched cells from coal bed in the Powder River Basin, Montana, United States - BONCAT cells T11 rep3 HSBNCT.T11.300.1.H13 ...
CGAGAATGCCTCCGTCGGTGAGGATCCGCTCTATTTCCTGGAAGAACTCAACGGTGAAGAACCTGTTTGCCTGCAGTGTGCCCGGGGAGGCAAGTCCGAGGAGAACGACATCATACCGGCGGGCGGGGTATGACTCCTTCACGAAGCGCCTGCCGTCGGTGTAGTGCAGCATGAGGCGCGGATCGCCAAGCTCGGACCGGACGAGCTCCGATGGGTAGCGGACGATCGTCGCAAGATAGGCGGGGTCCATCTCGACGTAATCGACACGGCGTACCATGGGATATTTCATGACCTCGCCGATGACGCCGCCCGCGCCGCCGTGAAGGATGAGGATATCCCGCGGCGTACCATGGGCAAGGAGCGGGATGTGAACGATCTCCTCGACGCGGGTTATGTCTGGCACGGGAATGGTTGCCGACGGCAGGCCGTCGGTAAAAAAGGTATATTGGCCCATTCCCCGGACAACGGCAATGTTCTGGTAGGGCGAATTCTCGTAGGAGACGACCTCGCGCCCGTGCCACTGCGTCCTGATGGACTGCCACTGCAGGCGGTCGGCAAGGCCGGATGCCATAAAGAGGGCCGAGCCCAGTGCCGCGGCAAGGCAAAGACCGGCAAGGAACTTCCTGCCCCCTGCGGCCGTCGTTGAAAGGGCCATCGCAAGACAGGCAAGGGGCATGATGATAAGAATAAGGCCGGCGATGCGGAACGAATGGAGCCAGGCGATAAGGACGTAACTTACCAGTATGCCGCCGGCGATGGTGCCGACCATTTCATAGAAATAGACCCTCCCCGGCGCCTGCCCCCCGGGTCCCTTCAGCTTTTCATAGACCCGGCATGACGTCGTGAACGCGAAACCATGGAGGAGGCCGACGGGAAGAAATACCGCCATGGACGCAAAGAAGATGTTCGTGATCCCCAGAGCGACCTCCGGCGTAAGGCCCGACAGGACCTTGAGGGCGCGGATGCAGTAAATGCCCGCCGGGAAGGCAAGGCTGAAGATGAGATCGGCAGCGATGAGGGCGGGCACGACCCTTGAGTCTCTGCGGGGCCACCGTCCGCCAACGTACGCACCAACCGCTTCCCAGAGGACCCAGGCGCCAATGATAACGCCGATGGAAAGCTCGTTTCCCCCGAAGAGGATGAGACTCTCCCTGATAAGGACCGTCTGCGCCACGATCCCCGAGAGCCCGGTCACAAAGAGAAGGATAACAAGAGATGCCGTCACGAGTATATCCTGAGAGAGAGGTAATAGGTTATGGAAAGGAGGTTTCTTTAATTTGCACCTATCACCCATGATCTATTGCCTATTACCCGCCTCTTCCTTCTACATACCATAACGGAAGGAAGCAACAAATACAAGGTTCCAGGCCCCGATCTCCGCATATGGAACATGGAATGCTCTTTTATGTTATAATGACCGCTGAAAGAGCCATGGGAAAGAAGAGGTTCATTCTCACAATTGGTATCCTTGTTGCCGTATTCGCAGCGGGGCTTGCCCTTTTTGCCAGGACGCCCCTTCTCCTGCGGGCCGCCGCCATGGTAAGCGGACCTCTTTTCGGCTATGATATGGCGGCAGAGTCCTTTTCCTTCTATCCCTTGAAGGCGGACCTGAAAGGCTTCACCGTTGCCGACATTCGTGGAAAGAACTTCATCTTCACGAGCTCCCGGCTCAGCGTTTCGTCCAGTCCGAAGGCTGCTTTCCGGGGCGATGTGGAAAAGGTCTTTCTCAAGGATCCGAAGGTGCGCATCCGCCTCGGCGACAAGAAGGAGACAGACCTTTCCTTTATCCGGAAGATACCGCCCGTGCACCTTCTGACCATGGAGAACGGGGAATTCACCCTGACCTTCAAAGGTTCTCCCGGCACCATTACTCTTAAGAAGATCGATCTCACGGTGAAGAATTTTTCGCCGGAACATGGAGGAGCGCTTGCATTCACGGGCGCCGTCGTCATCGATGGCCCGGGCGGATCGAAGATGACCGCGACGGGAAGCTGCAAAGGCAGGCTTGACCTGACGGGTATTCTCCCCGATATCCTGGGGAAGGGAGTCATCGAAGTCGACATCGATGAAGGCTCGGCGGGGGACGTGGCGCTGAAAGGAATGAAATTCACTCTCCCCGTCGTTTTCGAGAAGGACCGCATTGTGGTCTCACGGGCGGCGGCGCTCATCGAGACATTGACCTTCGCGAGAGATGGGCGCAAGGTGGAGTTGAAGAAGGGACAGTTCTCCATGAACGCCCTTTACAGCACCAGAGAAGGGATCATCTCATCGGACAGCCTGCAGATCACCATTCCCGGTATGGGCACCGTAAAGGGGGCAGGGCGCGCGACCCTCAAGGGATCCATGCCCTTCAACGCGGCCCTTGAGACGGCGGGCCTCAATTTCTCCAGTCTCTTCGCGACGGCGAAGACGCTCATGACCGAGGAAGAGGCGAAGAAGTGGTCCGTCGAGGGACTGGGTTCCCTTACGGCCCGGATGGAGGGGAGCCTTGGCGGCAAGACCCCGTCCGTCTCGGGGTCGCTCACCATGGACATCAAAAAGGGCGGCTTTTCATCTCCCGACGGCTCGAAGGCGGCCCAGGGCATCACGGGTTCCGTCATCCTCAATTTCAGCCTTCCCCGCGGAGAGGACAGGGAGGCCTCCATGAAGATATCATCACAGGTGTCTTCCGGCGAGTATCTATGGGGAAGGTATTACAAGGACCTCCGGGAGGAACCCTCGAAGCTTTCCTCCCGGGCCGATGTGACGGTAAGCGGCGAGGGCGTCTCACGGTTCAGGGGGACCTTCGACCTTTTCAATACGGGACGGTACGCGTACGATGGTTTCGTAGACGCCGGCGGGTGGGGTCTTCATGTGACGGCGCAGGATGTCCCGGTGAGAAGGGTCTTCGGTCTCTTCGCGGCCGACTATCTTGCCCAGACGTCGGCGGCGCTGAAAGACATGGAGATTGACGGGAAGCTCGACGCCGACGTGTACGTTACGTCGGCGGGGAAGGGGCTCGGTACGAAAGGGAGCGTGAGACTTTCCACCGCGTCGTTGAAGCTGCCCGCGATCTCTCTTGGTGTGGCAGGTATCGATATGGACATCCCCTTCGATCTCGTGTCGGCCGGGAGCGGCGATACTTCTCCCCTCCCAACCGGGCCTCTGGGCATCGTCACCATCACGGGGTTTACGAAGGGCACCTACAACCTGCCGGAGCTGAAGATACCCGTCACCGCCTATGGAAACGACGTATCGGCCCCGGGGATCATATCCGTTCCCTTCTACGACGGTGCGGTCCGCGTAAGGACCCTCACCGTGAAGGACATCCTCGGCGCGTCTCCGAAGCTGTTATTCGGGGTTTCGATGCGGGACATAGACGTCCAGAGGCTCTTGAGCGACCTCACGGGTCTTTCCTTTCCCGGGAAGATCAAGGCACGTTTTCCCGAGATAGCCTACCAGAACGGAGAGCTCATCATGGCAGGGAAGATGACCATCGACATCTTCGGAGGCACAATAGAGGCGGCGGACATGTACGTGAAGGACCTCTTCGCCGCCTCGCGAAAGATAGGCGGGGACATCCTCTTTCGCAACATCGACCTGGGGAAGGTGACGGAGACAATCGAGGTCGGCAGGGTAACGGGCATCGTCGAGGGTTCCGTGAAGGACCTGGTCGTCGAGTATGGCCAACCGTCGCGGTTCGTCTTTGATCTGGATACCGTAAAGAAGTGGGGGGTATCCCGGAAGGTGTCCGTCGATGCCATCGAGAACATAGCCATTCTCGGCACCGGTTCCGGCGGCATCGGGGCGGTCCTCAAGAGCGGGCTCAACAAGTTCTTCAAAGAATACCCGTACAGCCGTATCGGCTTACGGTGCACGCTTCAGAACGATAATTTCAACATCAGGGGGAAGATCGTCGAAGGTGGCACAGAGTATCTCATAAGGCGGGCCTTCCTGAGGGGGATAGATGTGGTGAACAGGGACCCCCAAAATATGGTAAGCTTCAAGGACATGCAGGAACGCGTCGGCAGGGTGCTCCAGAAGGACAAGGGCGGCGCGGGCCCCACAATAAAGGTGAACTAGAGAGATCAAGGAGGATACAATGGTCAAGAAGTTGCGTCATCTCGCGTTGGGTTTCATGATCGTATTTGCCGCCTGTGTAACCGTCAACATCTATTTCCCGGCCGCCGCCATCCAGCAGGCCGCCGACGAGATCGTGGATGACGTGCGGGGCACGAAGGATAAGAAGCAGCCGGAGGAGAAGAAGAACGACAAGCAGAGCAGCGTTATCGATTCCCTGCGGGGCCTCATCGGACCGAAAGAGGCGCATGCCCAGATCAACGCGGATGTCTCCACCCCTGCCATCAGGAGCCTCAAGCAGGCGATGGCCGCCAGTTTTCCCCAGCTCAAGCCCTTCTACGACAGGGGCGCCATAGGGGAGAACAACATGGGCTTTGTGGAACCGCGCGACACAGGAAGCTTAAACCTCAAGGACAAGGCGGACCTCAACCGGGTCGTCAGCCAGGAGAACGGGAATCGCAACGCCCTGTACAACGAGATCATGAAGGCGAACAACCTGGGCACGGACTCTCTGCCGAAGATCCAGAGGATCTTTGCCAACAGCTGGCGCGGGAAATCCCTGCCCGGCTGGTGGATACAGAACGACGGCGGAGGATGGGAAAGGAAAAGATAGTCCCGCTTTCAGCGAAAGAAAGGGAGGTTTGACGATATGCGCACAAAGACCGCGCTATTGAAGTTTTCCGTTCTTGCCGTGGCGGCCGCCTTTCTCTTCTCCTGCGCGGGCGCCTTCATAAATCCGGCTGTGCGCGCCGACTTTGAGGCCGGCCTCGCCCTGTTTAACCAGGGGAATTTCGCCGAAGCGCTCCCGTTGTTCGAAAAGGCGGTATCGGCGGAGCCGGATTACTACGAAGCCCAGCTCTATCTCGGCAGGACACACCTCAACATGAAGAACTACGCGAAGGCGGTCTCCTCACTGCGGGCCGCATACCGCCTGTCGCCACAGGATTTTAAGGGCCAGATCGTCGATATCCTCATAGACGCACTCCTGGGGGCGGCCTTATCGGAGGTCAAGAAGGGAAACTATGAAGGCTCGTTGTCGTACCTGAGAGAACTTATGTCTGTAGAACCGAAGGCAAAGAAGGTCAAGGACGATATCTCGAACGTGCTTGTGGCGGTGGCAACGTCCCTCTTCATGAAAGGAGATGTCCGCGACGCGGTAAAGCTCTTCGGCGACGCCATCAGGGAAAACCCCGACAACGCAAAGGCCTACCTGGGCCTCGCAAGGGCCCTCCTGAAAACGGGTGCCATCCCCGATGCCATAGATGCGGCCCGAAAGGCCCTGTCCCTCGACCCCTCAAGCAACGAGGCGTTCAATGTGATGAAGGAGATGGCGAGGTAGAAACGATAAAGATGGTTAGAACCGTTTGAACCGTTAGAGTCGTTAGAAAGCTTACGGTCCAATCCTTATCCTGGTCAGAGAAAGTCTTTTGTTTTTTCCGTTCCAACGGCTCCAATGGTTCTAGCGGTTCTACTTGACCTGCGCCGCTTCGGTCTTCGCCAGCGCTATCTTCGCCAGCGCCAGCTTCTTGTACTCTTTCTTGATCTTCTTCACGTCGCCCGCCACGATCGCCTTGTGGACGTCGCCTTCGAGTTCGGCCACTTCGAGGAGTTTGTAGTAGTCGAGGGATTCCTTGAGGTGAGCGATAACGATCTTGCCCGTGACGAGAGGATGGTTGTTCGTCACGTTGGCGTCCTTGAAGGTCAGCCCGTGTTCAAGCTCCACCTCGAGCCCCTTACGGAACTCTTCGGGGTCTATGTTCATCTTCGTGTCATTGACGGCCGCGAGGACCGTCTTCGCCTCCTTCGGCAATATTTTCGCCGTCTTCAGCTTCGTCCAATCCCTGATCTTCAGGGCCTTGCAAAACTTCTGGACCTCTGCCTTCGTGATGTATTCGGGAATCTTCATTGTAACCCCCTTCCTGAGGATATGGTGATACAGGCATTGTAGCATAATAAAGGTTCAAGGGAGAAGAAACGGTTTCGGGAAGAAACGGTTCCAGGTTCCAAACAAAGACAGTTGAGTCATCTTTTGCCTGAAACCTGAAACCTGAAACCGTCTTCTTAGGGATACACCTGTCCCGTGGGGCGGATCATTATTTCGTTTATGTTGACGTGGGGCGGCAGGGTGAGGAGCCAGCGTATGGCGTCGGCTATCTCCTGCGGCTCGAGGAGTTTGCCGAATTGGGCTACGGCGTTGCCGAAATTCTCGGCGTTGTATCCCGCGACTTGCTGGAATTCGCTGAGGGCTATGCCGGGCATGACGATACTGACGCGCACGCCCGCCGGCGCCACGTCGCGGCGAAGCGCCTCGGCCATGACGCTGAGGGCGGCCTTGCTCGAGCCGTAGAAGGCGCCGAAGGGGGAAAAGTTTCGTGCCACCACGGAGCTGATGGCGACGACGTCCCCTGCTTTTCTCTCGACCATGTATTGCCCGGCGCGGCGCATGAGATAGGCGGCACCGATGACGTTTATCCGGTAAAGTTCTTCCCATTGGGATGGGTCACTCGTGAGAATGCCGCCGACGAGTCCGCGACCGGCGTTGACAACGACGATGTCGTACCCTCGGCCTCCCTCCTCCCAGGTCAGGGCGTCATCGAGGAGCCTGTCGATGTCTGCCTCCACACCCGCGTCTCCTGCTATGGTGAGGGCTTTACCACCGTGGTCGGATATCTCGCGGGCCAGGTTTTCCAGCCTGTCCTTGCGGCGGGCCTGAATGACGACGGCCGCACCCGCACCTGCCAGTGTCAGCGCCGTGGCGCGCCCGATCCCTGAACTGGCGCCCGTTATGATGGCCGTCTTTCCCGAAAGTGCCTGCCCCGGCGTCTGCATGGTCGTCCCGGTATTGTCCGTCATCTTTCCTCCCTGTCAGGTGTTTTGTGAACCACGTACTGCCTCCGTCATCGCGGCAGAAGAAACGAATATAGTGTATCGCGCCGGGGGGCGAATGACAACAGGGGGCTGCTCTGGAGTTGCTTCCCGGCCGGTTGGGTGGCTGCAGGGGTTGCCATCTCCGTCAAAATGCTTATAGTTCCCGAATGTCAGGTATGAGAAATTCATTGAAGATAACGGCCCTGTTTCTCATGATGGCCGGTTTGACATCGGCCCTCGGGGGTTGCAATCCCGGCAGTGAGACCGCGAGGAAGGAAAGCATGAAGAATGAAGCGGCAGTCCGGCAGGATGTGGTCAGGCCGCCCATCGACGGTGAGCAGCCCCCGCGCATCGAGACGGCGACTTTCGCCCTCGGGTGATTCTGGGGGCCTGATGCCCGGTTCGGGCTCACAAGAGGCGTCATAAGAACGCGGGTCGGTTATGCCGGCGGCGCGAAGGAGAACCCCACTTACCACAGCCTCGGAGGTCACGCCGAGACGATAGAGATCGACTTCGATCCGTCCGTCATATCCTACGAAGAGCTTCTTGACATGTTCTGGAAGATGAACGATGCCCGGATGCAGGCCCCGTCGGCGCAGTACCGGTCCATCGTGTTCTATCACAACGACGGCCAGAGAGACAGCGCCGAAAAGATGAAGGCGCAGGAAGAAGGGCGCGTCAAGGCCACCATATTCACTGAAATAGTGCCTTTCACCCGGTTCTACCTCGCCGAGGGGTATCATCAGAAGTATTATCTCAGGGGTTCCAGCGATATTGCTGCGGAATACCTCGCCATTTATCCCGATATCAAGGATTTCATAGACTCCACGGCGACGGCGCGGGTCAACGGATACCTCGGCCGTTACGGCACAAAGGTGCAACTCGAAAAGGAGATCGATTCGCTGGGCCTGTCCGAGGCGCGCCGCAAGAGACTTCTCGCCATCGTCACACAGTGAGGACGCACTGTTCTTTCACCTGAAGATCTCGTCGAGCCAGTCGAAAAGTTCCTGGGACATGAGGCTGCGGTTCTCCATGATGCAGTGATTGGACGCCCCCTCTTCAGCGGGCGTGATGACGAGTCTTTTCTTCGGGTTCGGCAGATTGTCGATACACAGCTTCGTCTGTCTTTCGATCTCGGGACTTCTGTATTCGCCGTTGGCGACGAGGACGAGGGCCGGAGCGGTGAGCTTCGCCGGGTCGAAGTGGAAGGGCTCGTTGGCCTTGACAAGACCGGGGAGGTTGTCCATGGGCACACCGAAACGCCACGCGATACACTGGTTCACCTGCCGCTTAAAGGAGGACCACGTCCTGACCACGTCCGGAGTGGCCGTTGCCACCGCCATCTTCTTCACACCCTCCCCGGTATCGACGACGCAGTTGTTCATTATGACGGCCCGTATCCTCGGGTCCTTCACGGCCGCCTGCGGGACGAAACCGCCTCCGCTGGAATACCCGTAGAGGGCAAGCCGGGCGGGATCGACATCGGGCCGCTTGATGGCCCAGTCGACGACAGCCCTGATGGGGACATCGATGTCGGCGCGGAAGAACTTCCCTTCCAGGGGGAGCAGACCCTGTCCGGGGATGTCCACGGTGATGAAGTTGTATCCCCGGTCGAAAGCCGCCGGCCCGATGTAGAAGAAGATGTCCTCGATGGAGCTCTCGGCGCCGCCGATCATGATGATCGTTTTGCGGGGGGCGGTGCCTGCGCCAGCCTTGCGGAAATACCCGGGAAGCGCCGTGTCTTCAAAAGGTATCTCGAAGTGCTGGAGCGGCTCGTCGAAAAGGCTGCCCGCCTTCCTCAGGAGATCGCGGCTCTTGTTTGCTGCCGGCCTGAACCGGGGGTCCTCGGGGAGCATGGACACCCTTGCCGCTCCGTAGTAATAGGAAGCCCGCTGGAACTGGTCACGGGCGCTCACCCTGTGTCCCCTGGCGAGCGACCTCTCTCCCCTTGCCTCGACGAGCTTCGCCGTCTTCAGCCATTCTTCCTGCCAGCTCGCGGCGTCGCCGTCCTTGATGCGGGAGGCCGTCTGAAAGGCCTCGCCGGTCTCGCATCCCCGGTTCATGGTGGCGCCGAGGATGAGGGAGCCGAAAACGAAATCCATCTCCAGGTCCTCAAAGTGATACCGTATATGCGCCGCATGGGGATCGACGGCGTTTTGTTCCGCCACTTTCTTTTCGGCGGCCCCGCAGGGGCCGGCCTGCGGGTGGATCATCGGGAACGCAAACGGCAACAGCGCGGCGGCTATCACGCAGAACTTTCTCACCATCGTGGACCTCCTGTCTCCTATTGCTGCGCCGGTATCGTGACCGTGGGGAGCGGTTCGGTCTTTCCCGTATCCGTAAGGGTAAAGACGAGCATGATAAAGGATATCACCCGCTTTGATTCAATGTCCCGGTCGTCGACCCAGAACCAGCGGCCCCGGTACGCGACGGACACGAAGGCATCCTGCGGCTTTGCGTCGGAACACTTGACGGTGAACCTGCCCTTTTCGATCGCATCTGCCATGGCATCTCTGACCCCGGGGACCGCCCTTCCTTCTTTCACATCCTCTTCGGGTATCTCGACCCGGGCCGCCATGAAGCCCAGAACGTGCAGGAGCGGGAAGGACTGCAGCGCTATCTCCCGGTTGCTGTCGGGCTCAATGCCCTCGACCAGGGTGTACTGGGCCGCAGACGGGTCAAGCCCGAGAAGGCCGCACAGTTCGAGGACCTGGGAAGAGGTCTCCGGCGGAGCATTTTTTGACCAGAAAGAGACGGTCGTGCTCTTCTTCCCGTCTTTGTGGTTTGTGGTCTTTACCCGGATGGCGTTGGAGAGTTGAAGATTGCGCAGGATTGTGACGACACGAAGGAATCTCTCGTCGGCGGGGCGAAACCCCGAAACAGGGACCGACATGTTCCTGAGGCCATTGATCGCGGCGACGCCCATCTTGAAGATCATATCCGCCGGTATGCCGGACTGTATGGTGGACATTACCCTCTCCGGGGGAAAGGGGGTGAGCAGGGTTCCGGCGAAGGAACTTCCCGTCATCGGCACGTAGGTTATGGTCGGGCGGTCGGTGTACTTTCCCTGCAGGCTGCTGTCGATGGCGGTCGTGCTAAAGTTGGAGACGGTGGCGGAGCCGCCCAGGTTGATGCCCGTCTCCAGGGTGTAAGCGGCGACGATCTGTCCCACATCCACGAAGGAAACAGTTTCGACATAGCGCATCTTGACAATATTGAGAAGGATCTGGCGTTTCCAGGACTCGCCAAGGGAGGCGTTGTAGTCGAAGCGGTCGCGGGTGACCGAACCGGGGCCGATGGATGCGCACCCCGCAAGACCGATGATCAGGATCCCGATGAAGAGCATTTTCAATCGTCTCATGGTCATAAGATATCCTCCCCGGGTGTGTACGCACCCTTTCCTGAGAGCTCTCTTCTTCCCCCGTCCGGTGTGACCGGACGGGGGAAGAATGGGTTTAACATATGGGGCCGTTCTACTTGAAAACGTCGTCGAGCCAGTCAAAGAGAACCTGGCCTATGATGCTGCGGTTTTCCATCACGCAATGGTTCGTCGCACCCTCGTCAGCGGGGGTGATGACCATCTTCTTCTTCGGATTGGTGAAGCCGTCCATGGCGATCTTCTGCTGGCGCTGCACCTCGGTGCTTTTGTACTCTCCCTCCCCGACGATGATCAGCGCGGGGACCGTCACCTTCGCGGGATCGAAGGTGTAGCCCTTGTTGGCGGGCGCAAGACCAGCGGGGTTGCCCATGGCTACTCCCCAGCGCCAGCAGATGGCCTTGACGATGTTGCCGTGGAAGGTCGTCCAGGAGGCGATCTCCTCCTTCGTTGCCGTCACCACGGGCATGGCCGAGAAGAGGGGATAGGCGTCGACGACGGCGGAATTCATGGCGATGGCCCTGATCCTCGGGTCATGCATGGCGGCCTGAGGCACGAACCCGCCGCCGCCGCTGTACCCGTAAGCGGCAAGCCGTTTGGGGTCCACATCGGACCGGCTCAGTGCGTAGTCGATGACTGCCTTCATCGGGACGTTCATATCGGGTCTGAAGGTCTTTCCCTCGAGGGGGAGCATGCCCTGCCCGGGCAGGTCCACGGTCATGAAGTTATAGGCCCGGTCATGGGTCTGGGGCATGATGTAGAAATAGAGGTCCTCGGCAAATGTCTCTCCGCCCCCAACCATAATAAGGGTCTTCCCCGGTGTCGTCCCCGCGGCGGCCTTGCGGAAATATCCCGGAAGCACCGTTCCCTCGAAAGGGATCTCGAAATATTCCAGCGGCGGGTCAAAAAGAGGCCCGGCCTTCCTCATGAT
>Ga0351950_1103_pt1 | contig 11186 bp, 10 predicted proteins | sample BONcelT113001H13_FD_206835 | JGI IMG/M metagenome (GOLD analysis project Ga0351950, IMG submission 206835) | Enriched cells from coal bed in the Powder River Basin, Montana, United States - BONCAT cells T11 rep3 HSBNCT.T11.300.1.H13 ...
CTACCCAAATGGAGAAAATCAGTTGCAGAATCCCGGCGAGCTTTGCTGTTTTGCCGTCGTAAAGGTTTCCTACAACATCGAGAATAGAATAGGTTTTTTTGCCTCCAAGAATCCTGTCAAAGAGAAGTGCCGTGACGAACATGGCAACCCATATGCCCGCCTGGAACCATAGGGCGCTTATGCCGTGGATATAGGCGCCCTGAGCCATGCCTACAATGGATACTCCGCCTATCCAGGTGCCGGCAATCAATACGGAAATAAAAGGTATCGAAAGTACGCGGGATGCCACAAGATATGCTTCGGAAGATTTAGACTTTCGCGTTACATAAATACCGGTAAGCCAGAGCAGACAAACATACCCCAGGATGGAAAAAAGAAGAACGCCCTTCAAAACCGCCTCCTGTCAATTCCGATTAAGTTATTGCCTGTAGATTTTCAGCATGAAAAGAAGTCCTGTTTCATTTGCCAACATTTTTTCGATATCCTCAAGCGCTTCTTTGACATCATGACGAACGTTATTTTGCTCTTGATCTTTATAAATGTACCAGATATTCCTATCCATAAGCTCCTTGGATCTTTTCTTGGAATCGACTGCTTCTCGAAATTTGGAAACAGCCTCATTATTTTTCTCATCTTTGGCCATACCTATAGCAAGCAGAGTTTGTGTCGCTCCCAGGTTGTACCATGCTTCGGTAAAATCAGGCTTTAAGCTGACAGCTTTTTTAAGGTTGGACTCTGCAGCTTCAAGATCATTGCTCTTAACGTTATTGATGGCGGCGGCATATGCGTCTTTTACCGCTTTTGACAGCCCTCCCACAAGGGGGAGCGGATAAACAAGATCATCAAGTTTTGTTTTAGACCTTCCGGCAAACGAATCCGGGTTCAAAGGAATATATTTCAAGGAGAATAAGAAAAGGATTAATACAATAAAGACTGCAAATAGTATTTTTTTGATAGGAATTTGCTTTTTCATAGGAGTAAGTAAAATTCTGTCATTTTAGCAAATAAGGTGAATATAGCTGAAAATGCTATACTGGCGCTGTTTTTTTAGATCATTCTTCATTTCCCATAATTTCCCCTGTTTCCCCATGTTTTCTCCTTGTAAGCATCTGCTAATGCTCACTCTGTATATTGTTTTTTCATACAACTTTTGACAATACCATTAATATATGCAATGAATGCATCGATCCGGTATTAAGGACCATAAGGCGATTTTTACATAATCGTCGAAAAATTTCAAACATAAAGAAAAATCCTTCAAAATCATATTTTATCTCTTTTTACAAAGAAAAAATTTCTTCGTAAGTGTCCCTATTTCTCATCACCGTCAGTCTGCCGTCGGCGTCAACGAGAACCCGTGCCGGACGGGGGAAGGCGTTTGCGTTGGAAGCGAAAAACTGGGCTTCGTAACAGCCCGTGTTGCCTATGAGTACAATGTCCCCCCGGACAGGCTTTCTTTGAAGGGAGACCTTGTATTTTGCGAGCATGTCGCCTGAAAAACACAGATTTCCTCCCACAAATGTCTCAAAGGGCTCCGGGTCTTTCCGGTCATAATCATTGATGATCTCCCATCGCTGAACCGGCATATAGACCAGGGCTGTTCCGAAATTTGTAACACCCATCTCCAGGGTCATCAGATTATGCTGTCCCCCGATATTCCTTACCTGAGATACTCTGGCCAGCGTAACTGCCGAATCGCCTGTTATGCTCCGGCCGGGTTCGATTACGAGCGCTGGTTCTCCCAGGGCCTTGAGGGCTTCAATGGTGTTCACATCTTTTCCGTGAACTTCTACCCTGTCCTTAAGAATGGCTTCCACCATCTTCTCTTTGGGATAGGGACTGTAAAACTTGTCGTCATTCCAGTGCCGTGTGTCGATCCTGCCATCAGGCCCCGTTTGGAAGCCTCCCGTGCGGTTGTTCCATATGAAGATTCGGCTTGTGTCGCCTTTTTGTGAGGCGATATAGCCTTCTCTGGTCCTTTCCATAAATTGTTCCCATTCTTTCCTGCTCACATAGGAGATGGGAAAACCGCCTCCAATGTTGATGATCTCACAGTTTCCGCCCGTTTTTTTCAAGAGATGGCCCAGTTCGATCATTTTACCCAGAACAGCAAGGTAAGGGGCCAGATCGGCAATCTGGGAGCCGATATGAGTGTGAAAACCCAGAAAGCGGATGTGGGGGTGACTGCCGAGGGTTTTCAGGAAAGCCGGGATATCCTCAATGTCGGCTCCGAATTTCGTCCACTTGCCTGCCGTAAAAACGGCCTCTGCGGTGACCGGGCCGAGATCGAACCCGCTGATCCGCATGATTACACGGGGGGTCTTTCCCATTTGTTTCGCTATCTGTGAAACGACCATGAACTCCTCGATGCTGTCAGCCACAATCAGCATGTTCGCCCGGATTGCATTTGTAATGAGAAAGTCTTCCTTGCAGTTTCCGTTGAGATCGAGCTGCTCCGGAGGGACTCCTGATTCCAGAGCGCACCGGGTCTCATAATAGGAGGCAACGTCAATTCCAGCCCCTTCACGGATGACGATTTTGAACACTTCCGGATGAGCGCAGGCCTTGGCGGCAAACCGTATATGACCATTGGGATAGAGGTTTTTGAAAACCTGCTTGAAAGCCCTCACATTCTGCGTTATGAAGGGGGCAAAATAAATGTGCAAAGGAAGTTGAAACTTATTAATCCACCATGAAAGAGCATAATTGGCGATATGAGCTTCTTTTCCGGAAGGCTCCATGAAGCTTCTATACTCTGAATCTGTTTTATACACCGGCTTACCCGCCGACATGGCTGCCCTGGGACCGAGGATGGCGGTTGCGCTTATACCGAGAACGCCGTACTTTATAAAATCCCTTCTACGCCTGTTCATGGTTCTTCCTCCTCTTGCGTTAAAAAATCCTCCGGATTTTTTAGGTATTGTCCCAACCTTTTTATTATACCACAAGGAGGACTGTATACAACAAAGGTATGCGCCAGGATTGAAATCATTTGCAATCCCTTGAAAAAAATAGGAAAATGAATTATTCAATTAAATTTTTCGAGGCATACTGGGCTATTTGGTGGCAGGGGCTAATGGGATTTGAATGTTTCGCAGCCAAGGATAGAAACACAAAGAGGTTGTATTTCATGAAAGCACAAGGAATGACCGCAGAAGTCTTTTTAACGGCGTTCAAGATAATGCCCAGGAAAGAACAGAATATATTTCTGTATGAAGACTTAAAAACAAGGAGAAAACAATGAATTGTTATAAATGCGGCACAAAAATGGAACATATCAATACCGATATCCCATTCAAGATTCAAAGCAATTCAATCGTTATTATCAAAAAATTACCTGTCTGGCAATGTGGAAACTGCGACGAATACCTTATCGAAGACAACGTCATGAAAAAGGTGGATGACCTGTTGAGCAAAATTGACAGCAAGGTCGAGGTTGAAATACTCAGCTATGCAGCATGAAAAATATGCAAATTCTGATATTGCTAAAATATTCTGTTTAGCTATTCACCGTGTCACGCATTAAGCGGGATTAAACCATTTACTAACAGCTATTTACTACATTTCAGATTGGCGGCAGGATAACATGGAACAACGGTCTATAAACCTTTAAGAGAGAGGTGGGAAGATGGCTGGAAAGAAAGAAAAAAATAGCCCCAGGCTTTGCCCCTTGTGTGGCGGTGAGTTAAGAGATGGGACTACCACAGTGCCCTTTTTTATCAAGGGAAAGGTCATTGTCATTAAAGAAGTGCCAGCGGAAATCTGTGCTGATTGCAGTGAGGCATATATGAAAAGCAGTGTGGTGAGCAGGGCTGAGTCTTTGCTGGATAAGCTTGATGAACTTGATTCCGAAATGTCAATTATTCATTTCAAAGTAGCTTAGTTATTATGTCATAAACCGAAAAAAAGATTTTTCTTTGAAGATTTATACTACATTTTAGAAAATAGTCAAAGAGCAGGCAATAAATCGTATGCCAACTTCCTTTGGGATAGCAGATATTGAACGTGCGCGCCCTTCAACCAGCCGCGATATGATCCGCGTGGTACTTAACCGGCATCGCGACGAAGGGAAGCTTGCATGTAAAGGAACAGGGCGAAAAGCTCTATGGGAAAAACGTAGTAATAAAGGGTGAAAATGTAGTAATAAACGTAGTAATAAGTAATTAAGAGGGGATATAATAGCGAGGAAAAGTAAGGGAACGGAAATAAAAACCGGTGATGGGGTGCTGGATTTATGGCATACAGGAGTAACGAGGCCTGATGACCGCCAAAATTCTTTAGAAAGATTTGTATTTTCTATTGTAAAGGGTTAGAATTTTTCATTCAGAAATTCAGGAAAAACAGGTTTAAAAACACAATGATGAATGGTGATGACAGAAAGAGGATTATCGAACTGCTTGAAGCAGGAAAACCCATACCTGAGATTTATAAGTCAAAACTGTTTCCATCGGGTGACAAAGAATATATAGAGGTTACAAAGGAGTACCAGCTTGTTTATAAAGGAAAGGGTCGAAAGGAAGATATCATAGCCGATACCCCTGAAGCTCCGCTGCAGGAGGTAAGGAGTTTTAATAACGACAATTCTTTTGATGATGGCTGGCGGAATATGCTCATCTTCGGCGACAACCTCATGGCGTTGAAGACCATCTACGAAGACCAGCGGGGACCGAATGATCTCGGCACAAAAAATAAAATAAAGCTCATATACATAGATCCCCCCTTTGCCACAAAGCAGGATTTCATGAAGGACAGGGAAAAGGCATACAGGGACAAGATCATCGGCGCACAATTTATAGAGTTCTTGAGGAAAAGACTAATACTGCTAAGGGAAGTCCTTGCCGATGACGGGAGCATATATGTGCATCTGGACTATAAGAAAGGGCATTATATAAAGGCTATTTTAGATGAGCTGTTTGATGAATACAATTTTAGGAATGAACTTATTGTTAAACGTATAAGAAAAAACATAAAAGAAAGGGAACTGGTAAAGGGATTAAATTTTGGCCACGATATAATTCTATTTTATGCCAGATCAGATGCTCACCTTGTAAGCCCATCCATGAAAAAGATACATCGCGAGTCTCGTTGGCATGCATTTGATGCCCCCGGAATAAGAACTACCATGGAATACGATTTATTTGGCCACAAGCCTCCGCCTGGAAGACATTGGATGTACGAATATGATCGTGCGTTGCAAATGATTGAAGCAGGCACTCTTAAGGGAAATATTAAAACCGATAAGCCTCAATATCTAATAGAACATTCTACAGAAGATTTGAGGGATACCGTGTGGCATGATATTTCTGCATACTCCTTCAAAAACAATTACCCAACTGAAAAATCCGAAGATTTACTTTCAGAAATAATCGAAATGTCGTCAAGAAAAACTGACATCATCCTCGATGCCTTTGCCGGATCAGGCACGACCCTTGCCGTGGCTGAAAAGCTCGGCAGGCGCTGGATCGGGATTGACTGTGGAAAGCTCGCGATCTATACCATTCAGAAAAGGATGCTCAATCTCACCACACAGGTCGGCTCTGCAAAAAAGGATGAAAGAAAATCATATGAACGTGTGAATGATTTTGATGAACACGCAAAAAGTTCACAGGGTATATTCCTTATCAATGAAAAGGCAAAAAAAGGCGAACTTGAAATAACGGACGGTTTTCTTAATGATCTTCATAAAACAGTCTCTCAAATACAGAAAAAGGGTGATTTTTCCATCATCTGCCCTGAGGAGAAATTCAAAATAAAGGTCTTTGACGAGGACGAAGAGGGAAGGAAATTTGTTCGGAAAGACAGCATCCGGTATGTGATTTCCTTTGTTGAGCCGAAGGAAAAAACAGAAAAGGAAAAACCCTTAAAAGCCAAAACCTTTACTCTTTTTAATGCGGGTATTTACGACAGCAATGCCATCCTTAATCTTGGCTGGGCTCATTACAGGGAGTTTGTTGTCAAGCTCTTTGAGGTAAGAGAGGAAAGACACACAATAAATGGTTTTCAGGTGGACGGTTACGTTGATGTCCACAGCGCATACATCTGGGATTACCCGAACCATAAAACGTTGAAGCTCGATGAAGGATATGTGGAATCCCTCCATAAGGTCCTTGGCGGCAAGGCAGGTGAAAGGTTCTACGTTGTCGCCCCTGTAATCAGTTTTTCTTTTATGATGGATGAAATAACCCACGGCGGCACAACCTATGTGTTTTTGAAAGTGCCTATTTCAGTTCTCTACAGGCTCATAGAAAAAGGAGAAATTGGGGCGTTCAAACAGCCGGTCTCTGAAAATGATGTGAATGAGGTTATTGACGCTGTCGGATTTGATTTCATATCTCAGCCAATAGTTAAAATAGAATGCCTGAGAATGGAACCCCCGAAGATTGATCTTCTGAACAAGGACCAAAAGGACTATGTTATACGAATCAAGGAGTTTAAATCAGATACACTGCTTTCCAGCCCGGAAGATTTTCACAGCTTCGAAACATTGTCCACGGTGCTTGTAGATTATAATTTTGACGGAAACGTTTTTAAACTTGAGCAGGTATTCTGGGCAGAGGACTTGGTAAATGCAGAACTGAAAAGAAAGGGTATTTCATCAAATCTGAAATTTGAGGAAAGGGTCAGGGACTGCGACTATCTCGAACTGCGCATCACCGAAGACCAAAAATGGGAAATGATGATGGCAATATTCATAGACAAGTACGGAAATGAGAAGAAACAGGTATTTAAAAAAGAGGATTTCAAGGAGGAACGCACATGTTAAGGGCGGTAAGGGGGCATTACAAAAATGGGTCAATAAAACTTTATGAAAAGCCTGCCATATCTGAAAGCAACGTAATCGTTACATTCATAGACTCTGAAGAATCTGAGCATGTAAACCTTAAAACAAAAGGGATTACAAAGGAAGCGGCACAGGACCTAAAAAACAGGTTGCGGTCTTTTGAAGAAGACTGGGTTGCCGAAGGAATGGAGCTTTATGACAAACTATAAAAGAGGTATGGTTGTCCTTGTACTTTTTCCCAACGCCGATCTTGTCACTGCAAAACGTCGTCCGGCTTTAATAGTGCAGGCAGACGGGTTAAATACCGAATTGAACCAGCTTATAATAGCCATGATAACAAGCAATCTTTCCCGCGCAGGGCACCCAAGCCGACTTCGTCTTGATAAGGATTCTGAGGAAGGCAAATTGACCGGTGTTCTTACGGATTCCGTAATTATGACTGATAATCTTGCTACTGTGCGGTTTATTGAGATTGACAGAGTTATAGGAGTTCTGCCCGATATGAAAAAAGTTGACAAAGCGCTAAAGGTGACATTGGGGTTGAAATAGTATGTCGCAAACCTATAAAAACAGCGATTTTGTTTTGAAGGTTGACGCTGGTTCGTCAAATACAATCAATATTATCAATAAATATGATGCCTATCTTTCAGCCATTTGCGCCGGAGAATATGCATTTCAGAAGGACGCGGTCAGGGCCGCGTTGAACTTCATCTTCTCCGATGAATACAAATCTATTGAAGACCTTGCAAAAGATAACTACCGGCACAACATCAAGCTGAGACAGAGATTTGAGCTTGCTTCCGATTATATCGCAAAATTTCCCTTGAAAAACAAAAAGGCGTGCAGCCTTGACCTTGCTACAGGCACCGGCAAGAGCTATGTGATTTACGCAATCGCGCAGATTTGCCTTGCAGAAGGCATTATTGATAAAGTGCTTGTACTTTGCCCATCACTTACCATAGAGGAAGGTTTAACGGACAAGTTTGAAGAACTGGCGAACAGGAAGAAATTGAAGGAAATAATAGAAGGGCTTAACCCCGTGCACAAAAACCCCTCAATAAAAAACGCCAACAGTACCATCCTGGAAGGTGACATATGCGTTGAGAATATTCATGCCGCCTACGAGAGGACAGGCTCTTCCATTGAGGACAGTTTTAAAGGGAAGGGACATAGGGTTCTTGTCATCAACGATGAGGCGCACCACATATTCAGCCCTACTGATTCCGATACGAAAAAATGGTTTGATTTCCTGAACAACGAAGATTATGGGTTTCATTTTATTGTAAACCTTTCCGGCACACCTTATACCGGCGATGAGTATTTTTATGACATCCTTTACAGGTTCTCAATACGCGATGCCATAGATGCCGGTGTTGTAAAAAAAGTGGATTACAAGTTTGAAGAAGAAAAAGATATAGATAAGGGCTTTCAGGATAGCTGGCAATTGCACAAGGAAAACTGGAAGCTTTATGGGGATCACATAAAACCCGTTACTATTGTGGTTACAGAAAAGATTGCCGGTTGCGTGCGAGCGTGGAAGGAACTTGTTGATTTTATTTCTGAAAAAGAAAAGATATCCGAGGATGAGGCAAGAAAGAAGGTCATATGGATAGCATCTGGGGTGCCTGGCGAAAAGACAGTTGACGGCAAGGAGATAAGAAAGATTTTACCTGTACCGGAAAAAGCGAGAAAAGAAAACCTGCAACTGCTGAAAGAGGTAGATGATATTCATAATCCCGTTGAATGGATAGTATCTGTAAGTATGCTCACTGAAGGCTGGGATGTAAAAAACGTATTTCAGGTAGTGCCTCATGAAAACAGGGCCTTTAATTCAAGGCTCCTCATCGCCCAGGTGCTCGGCAGGGGACTCAGGATTCCCCCAAGTTTAAAGGATATAAATACCCCCATATTGCTGAAAGTGAATAATCACGAGAGATGGACCTCGCAGATTAAAAATCTGTACAGGGATGTTCTGGAAATAGAAAACAGGCTTTCATGGGGATATGATGGCGCAAGAAACCCGTATGTCTTTCCGCTATACAACTTATCCTATGAACCTGTCCCGACAACCGTGGAAACCAAAAATAAACCACCATCAGATCCGACATCACTTGGTTTTGGACCGCAACAGAAGGTATTCACAACAACCGATAAATTTTCAGAATCAGGTGAACATGCCTTCGAAATATGGACGAAAGACAACCTTGACATTCAAAAGGCGGCAATATTATTGCATCTTTATCTGAAGATGCAAGACCCGAAAATCACCGAGAGATGGACGGTTAAAAAAATTAAACATGCATTTGTTAAAGAGCTGAAAGAGAAAGGTTACGATAACAGATTTTTAAGTAAAGATAATTACATTAAGGCACAGCAGGCATTTGGAACTTTGATGAGGGGAATGAACGAAGAGAATCCAAGGCTGTCTATGAGAAGCAATGCATTGCAGGAAATTAAAATTGAGGAAATGAATATTCAGACCTTCCATGAAGGCGAGCTAAAGAAAGAAGGCATGATGTTTTATGATTTGACCAGCATGAACTGGTTCAAGGGGGACCAAAAGGCTATTTTTGAACAGTTTGTGAATGATAGCGCCAATTATGAGAAGATTGCCGAGACAATTACAAAGTATGGTGTCGGAAATATTGAAGATTTGGAATATCTCAGGGAAAGGATTGTTGAGGTTGACGTTAGTAAGTTTAAAACCCCTCTAAATGTTGTTTATGTGTCTTACGAACCTGAGCGCCAATTTTTGAAAAGCCTTTTAAACAATGTTGAGCTTTTTGAAGCGTTTATAAAAAACCCTTCAAAATCTTTTTATGCGTTTCCATACTCGTATAAACCTGAAACAAAAGCCAGAACACATGTAAAGCAGGACAACTTCAACCCCGACTTTTTCCTGAAAAAAGGCAATGATATTATTGTAGTTGAAATTAAGAAAGATGGGGATGACAACAAGAAAAACAAAGCCAAATACAGGGATGGATCAAAACACTTCAATGATTTGAACAGGGCTTTGGAAATAAACGGAAATGCACAAAGATATTATTTCAAGTTTTTATCGCCTACCGATTACGTTTCCTTCTTTGAAGCAGTAAGGAACGGAAAGTACAGAGAATGGAAATCATCGTTGATGAATCAGTTGAAAAATTAAATAACAGAATGAAAGGCGCTGAATTCGACATGGATCATGCCAAGTATCAGGCGGATAGAAGATGGGTATCGGCAGTGAATAATTGGAGAAGGCTGGGTAAGTGGGATTTTATGGTGTGCAAAGACCCATTGGCATTGCCGGGGATGCTGGCAAGTTGCAGGTAAAGAAAAAAACAGGAAACCGGTCTAATCAATTTTACATTTTGCTGAATTTAAAATCCCGGCAGGGAGAAAATCAACCGATCCCGCCCCCTTAAAAATCCCTTCAAGCAATTTACTAACACTGTGTTAACAAACTCCCCTATCAGCCGCAAAACCACTATTGACAATGTTTTACAGACTATGACAGATAAAAACTTGCTTGATGAGGTTTATGAATAAAATTAATACATAAATCTTTCATTATGATAAAATAATTAGGTATTATAAAAAGTTTCATGAATTTTTATGCGAAGATTGAGTCAGGACAATCATGAATCAGGTGAAGAGGGGGATTGGATGAAGGAAAATTCATTAGCTGTTTTTGAAGGGAAACAGATACGGCGTTATTATGATGAGGAGAGGGAAACATGGTATTTTTCTGTGGTGGACATTATTCAGGTGTTGATACAGCAGCCTGATTATCAAAAAGCTCGAAAATACTGGAATAAGTTGAAAGAACGGCTCAAAAAAGAAGGAAGTCAGTCGGTGACAAATTGTCACCGACTGAAAATGGAGGCAGCCGACGGTAAGAAAGGCGGTGGAATAGCCAGGAAGGCAAGGCGTGAATTGGAGTTAAAAACAGGAAAGAAAGTCGTTACCGGTGAGAAATTCCTTCCACCAGGTGCAAAAAAAGTACTATCCAAAAAGAAAGATGATAAAAAAACGTGGAAAGGGATTAACAACAAAACCAAATCCGGTATATCCCTTCATCCCGAAGACCCATTCAAGCAATTTGCCGACAATGTGTCGGCAAATCCACAATCAGCCGCAAAAGCCAATATAAATAATAAGTTAAACACTATGTTCTCCGCAAACTCAACTTATAGATTTGGTAAAAAAAGCATATTGCCGACAAGAAACCAAGTTTTAAATATAAATCATACAACTAACTGTATATATAGGTGTTTTCGAGGCTTTCAGCAATGACAGACAACGTGTCTGTCATATTTTCCGGCAGGTCTTCGGACACCGGATACGGACTGCCTTTCTGCGTGCTCCGCGAACTCTGCGAGAGACAATATTTTTGATCTTTACATCTCGCCACCCTAAA
>Ga0351950_1113_pt1 | contig 11152 bp, 10 predicted proteins | sample BONcelT113001H13_FD_206835 | JGI IMG/M metagenome (GOLD analysis project Ga0351950, IMG submission 206835) | Enriched cells from coal bed in the Powder River Basin, Montana, United States - BONCAT cells T11 rep3 HSBNCT.T11.300.1.H13 ...
TGAAAAAAGAAGATTGGCAGGTTTGCCCACTGCAGGAGTATCATAAAAGATAAATTGTCATCGCGAGGCGCGCAGCGCCGTGGCGATCTGAAACATGAGATTGCTTCACAAAGTTCGCAATGACATTGTTGAGCTGATGTTAGCGAGGTAAAAGAAAAATATTTATGGAATCATTATTTGAAGACAGTTTAAACGAGTCGGCTTATCCTCGCGAGGAATGCGGCGTGTTCGCTATCTACGGACATGAAGACGCCTCCCGCGTGACTTTCTTTGGGCTTTTCGCCCTGCAGCATCGTGGGCAGGAATCGGCAGGCATTGTCTGCTCCGACGGCTGTCAGGTTTACGAGCATAAGGGCATGGGGCTGGCCTCGGAAGTCTTCCGCGAACCGACGCTGCAGAAACTTCCCGGGTCTCTCGCCATCGGGCATGTGCGCTATTCCACCACCGGCTCATCCAACATTTCCAACGCCCAACCGTTTCTGGTACATTTCGGCGAGGAATATTACGCGCTGGCGCACAACGGCAATATTCTCAACGCGCAAAAATTGCGTCAGGAGCTGGAAGACAACGGCTCGATTTTTCAATCCACGATGGACAGCGAAGTCATCATTCATCTGATGGCGCATCATCTGAAAAAGGGATTGGAGGAGGCTTTAACTGCCGCTCTATCCCGCATTGAAGGCGCTTACTGCCTGGTGATGATTACCCGCGATAAAATAATTGCCGCGCGAGACCCGCGCGGTTTCCGGCCGCTGGCGCTGGGAAAACTAAACGGCTCCTGGGTGATTGCTTCCGAGACCTGTGCCTTTGATCTGGTGGGCGCGCAGTATGTTCGCGATGTCGAGCCGGGGGAAATTATTATCATCGACACGAAAGGGTTAAAAAGTCTAAAACCTTTCCCCAAAATTAAAACATGCCACTGCATCTTTGAGCTCATCTATTTTGCCCGTCCCGACAGCCAGATTTTCGGCCAAAATGTGTATCTGTGCCGCAAGCGCCTTGGCCATGAACTGGCGCGAGAATACGGGCCGGAAGTGGAAATTGTGATGCCTTTTCCGGATTCCGGAAATTACGCGGCGCTTGGTTACGCCGAAGAAAGCAACATTACCTTTGAAATGGGTATGATACGTAATCACTACGTGGGACGCACTTTTATCCAGCCAACTCAGCCCATGCGTGATTTTGCTGTGCGCGTAAAACTCAATCCGGTAAAACCATTATTGGAAAATAAAAAAGTTCTGATTGTGGAAGATTCGATTATCCGCGGCACGACAAGCCGCAACCGTGTGCAGAGCCTGCGCAAAGTTGGCATAAAAGAAATTCACATGGCGGTAAGCTGCCCGCCGACACTATATCCGTGTCCCTACGGCATTGATTTTTCCTCCAAGGGAGAATTGATTGCCTCTGTCAAGGAAAACGAAAAAGCAATCGCCGAATTCATCGGCCTGGACTCACTGCATTACCTGACGCTCGATGGAATGATCCGCGCCACCGGTCTGGGCAGGGATAATTTCTGCCTTGCCTGCTATACCGGCAAATACCCCATCGTCCCGCCGGAAAAGATAGACAAGTTTTGCATGGAACTGAAATAGGGCTGTTGACCGGGAGCGCGTTTCCGCAAGGGAGGCGCAAGTATGAATAATTATATTCCTTACCGGTAAAGCCTGAAGGGCTTTACAATATGCTCATTTCTTGCATCTGTGCATTTTTGAACAGCCCGCAAAACATAGCATGTGTCATTCCGGCGCAGGCCGGAATCCAGAATCTTTTACTGTTTTTCAAAGAGATTTTCCCACTTTACAAAAAAATATGATTATGATGTGTTACAATTTTCTAAAAAAATCCTGGGAAAGTAATTTTATAAATAAAACAGCGAATATAACTAAGCATTGTTTTATAATGAAAATAACACCCAAAATACTTATATGCTTTTTCATCAGCGCAATACTTTTCGGAGGCTGTAATATGCAAAACAAGTTTCTTTATTTTCCGAGTTCCGAAGTTCCTTCCGGGCGGATGCTGGTTTCGGTTAATATGAAATTCTGGCCCCAAACCGCAGACGGTTATCGAGGGCTTGTTTCCGCCACAGACGAGCCCTCGCCAAGCGGAACCATTGTTCTATTTCACGGCAACGGCGGCACGGCGTTCGACCGGGAATTTTATCTGGAGCCGCTGATAAAACTGGGCTTTCGAGTGATTCTAGCCGAATATCCGAAATACGGCGGACGCCCGGGCAAAGTGGGAGAGAAATCATTTGTTGCCGATGGGTTAGACACTGTAAATCTTGCTTATAAGCAATATGGAGAGCCGATCTATCTTTTGGGAGAATCGTTGGGCTGTGGTATTGCCGCCGCCATCGCCAAGCAAACGGAAGTTCCTATCGCGGGAATAATTTTGATTACCCCCTGGGATTCGCTAGCGGCGGTGGCTAAGTCATTATTCCCGTTTCTGCCGGTGAAACTGGTTTTGACCGATAAGTACGACAGTATTGAAAACCTGAAAAATTATCCCAGGAAAATATCCGTGGTCGCTGCCGAACGCGACGAAATCCTGCCCATCAAACACGCCTATGCTTTATATGAAAATCTGCCGGAGGGCAGAAAAAAGATGTGGGTTATCAAGGGCGCGGGCCATAACGACTGGCCTTTTTACACCGACGCGTCTTTGTTTAAAGAAATTACCGATTTTGTGAAGGACTACAAATAGCCGGCAGGTATTCATTCCATGTCCGAAAAACTTTTTGAAAAAAATCGTTTCTTTCTCAAAGACGCCATTCGTCAGCAGATTGATTTTTCGCAGACGGATCAAAATCAGGGGCGTCCCGCGCCGCCGCTGCAAAAACCGCTTCCCGCCGATGTGCAAAAAATTGATTTGCCCGGAGGGAAAGATTCTCTCATAAAGCTGGGCAAATTGCCGGTGGGCGAGGCGATTGCCTTTCGCGAAAGCATGCGCGAATATAAAAAAGATCCGCTGACACTGGAAGAACTTGCCGCTCTTCTTTGGGCGACACAGGGTGTGCGCTCTGTGGTGAGTCCTGAAACCGCTTTGCGGTCTGTTCCTTCCGCCGGAGCACGCCATTCTTTTGAAACATACCTAATTGTCAATCGCGTAAAAAATCTTTCCGCCGGACTTTACCGTTATCTGCCTTTTGAAGAAAAGCTGGCGCAATTGAAACTCGACGAACAAATCGGGCGCAAGGCGGCGGCCGCCTGTTTCGGCCAAAGTTTTATCGCCACGTCCGCCGTAACCTTTTTCTGGACGGCAATTCCCGCGCGCATGGAGTGGCGCTACGATTTGGCCGCGCACAAAGTGATTGCCATTGACGTAGGCCATGTCGGCCAGAATCTGTATCTGGCCTGCCAGAGTATCGACGCGGGCTGCTGCGCCGTGGCCGCCTACAATCAGCAAAGCTGTGATGAACTTCTGGGCGTGGACGGTGAAGAAGAATTTACCACCTATCTTGCCGCTGTCGGCAAATATTAAAAATTATCAGGACTAATCATATATTTTCTGATAATGAATAATTGTACAGCTAAGACGGAGGGGTAATATGAACCAAAAAAATAAATTAAAAATAACCCGCCGCTCTTTTTTGCAGGTAACAGCAGGCGCGGCATTGCTTTCCGGGGTAAGCGTGCCCCGAAGCGCTGATGCCGCTACCAGGGAACGGTTATCAACGATTATTGATTTAAGCCTATGTGACGGCTGTGTTGACCGGAAAATTCCCGCCTGCGTAAACATCTGCAAAGAGATCAATAAAAATAAAATTCCTCATCCAATTGATCCAATTCCGGAGCCCTGGCCGCGGAAAACCATCGAAGACTGGTCAAAAAAACAGGAAGTATTCGATCGTTTAACTCCTTACAATTTTATTTATGTGCACAAGGCGGAAGTTAATTTTGCGGGCAGGAAAAAGACAATTTATGTGCCGCGCCGCTGCATGCACTGCGATAATCCGGCCTGCGCGACGATTTGTCCCTTTTCCGCTAATCATAAATTTAAAAACGGCGCTGTGGTAATTAATCAGAATCAGTGTTTCGGCGGTGCGAAATGCAAAGATGTCTGCCCCTGGGAGATTCCGCAGCGGCAGTCCGGAGTGGGAATTTATCTACATGTTCTCCCCGGCTTTATGGGCAATGGCGTGATGTACAAGTGCGATTTATGTTTCGATAGACTCAAAGAACGCAAGCTGCCCGGCTGTGTAGAGGCCTGCCCACGAGAGGCATTGCTTATCGGATCGAGGAAAGCAATTGAGAAAGTCGCAATTGAGCGGGCGCGCCGCATAAACGGCTTTGTTTATGGTGACTTACAAAATGGCGGCACTACGACCTTATATATATCTCCCGTGCCCTTTGAAGAAATTAATAAAACAATGACCAGAAAGCCGGGGCAGCCGGATATGAAAATGGATATCCCGCGCCGGATGGCCAGCACAGATTTTCTGGGCAAAACTGTTTTAGCCGCGCCGGTTTTGGGGTTAGCCGCGGCGGGCGCGGCAAGCGCCTGGAACTGGTTTTCCCGCCGCAAGGAAGAAGTGAAGAAGAAGGAGGGGAAAAATGGCTGAAGAAATCATCGCTGACAAAAATCTGGTTGTCCGTCACAGCACAGTAGAACTGATCGAACACTGGGCCATCGCCGTCTCCGGACTGATTTTGCTTTTTACGGGAATATTCGAACTGCCCGTGGCCAAGCGCTACTATATTATAACAATTCCGGGGCTGGGATGGACGGCGGATTTTATAACTTCGCTGTACCTGCATTATTCAGCGGCGCTGGTTTTTACCGCCGCGGCTGTTTTTCATTTAGTTTATCACGGATCTCGCGGCGAATTTGGTTTACTGCCACGCAAAGGAGATTTTTCCGCTTCTATCACCGTTATTAAAAGCATGTTCGGTTTCGGCAAGGAGCCACCCATGCATAAATATCTGCCGGAGCAGCGCCTGGCTTACGCGGGAATGGCTTTTATTATCCTGATGCTGATTATTTCCGGTCTGGTAAAAACATATAAAAATATTTACGCGCCGGATATATCACATGCGGTTGTTTTATGGGCGACATGGATTCACAATATTTTCTTTGTATTGTTTTTTCTTGCTTTTCTGGCGCACATGGCGGCGATAGCGCTACGGCCCAACTGGCCGATGGTGCGCGGCATATTTACCGGTAAGGTGCGTCTGGATTACGCCCGTCATCGCCATTCTTTGTGGATTTCTGACATCAAAGGAGTGAAGACTTCAGCAAGGAAAAAATCTACCGTCAGCGCTAAGCGGAAAAGCGTACGCAAAAGAAGCAAAAAGCCACGCGAAGTTAAAACAAAACAGGGGGAATAAAAACTATTTATCAGCGGGTAACCTCATCGCGGGTGCTGAAAGTCAGCGCCTTCATGATATTGATATTTATTTTGTTGTGCCTGTTTTCAATTTCGCTGGGCAGTGTCCATATCGAATTGGGTGTGCTTTTTCGTTCATTAGGCAAAGCTCTTTGCGGTAATTTATTTTTTGATTCACAAGAAGAATTAATTATATTTTCCGTGCGCCTGCCAAGGATTTTATTTGCCGGCATTGTCGGCGCGGTTTTGTCCATCGGCGGAGTTGTTTTTCAAGCGCTTTTGCGCAATTCCCTGGCTGATCCTTATATTTTAGGGATATCCGGTGGTTCCGCGTTGGGTGCGATTATCGGAATCGTCATTGGCGCTGCATCTTTTTATCTGGGCGTTCCTCTCCTGGCTTTTTGCGGAGCCCTCTTTACGGTCTTTCTGCTGTTTATCGTAGCCGGCGGGGCCAGGGGTGCGCTGATGGATAACACCTTGTTGTTATCCGGCGTTGTCATCAATGCTTTTTTTGCCGCGGCTATTCTCTTTTTCCTTTCCATTGTTGACAGCCTCGAATTGCATTCCATCACATTTTGGCTGATGGGCGATTTATCACGCGCTTCTTTACCGGAAATCGGCGTGGCGGCGTTTTGCCTGATAGTTGTTTTCGTGCTCCTGTACGGGCAGGCACGAAAACTTAATTTGATGGTACAGGGTGATGAAACGGCTCGTCATTTAGGTGTTAATGTCGAAAAGACCAAGACATGGCTGCTTGTTGTTACTTCACTTGTTATTGCCGTAGTTGTCTCCATGGCGGGTATTATCGGCTTTGTCGGCATTATCGTGCCGCACATGATGCGCCTTATATTTGGCTCAGACCATCGCCTTCTTTTACCCGCGTCCGCTATTTTCGGCGCGTCTTTTATGGTTCTTGCCGATACTATAGCCAGAGTGATATTAGCGCCTGCGGAACTGCCGGTAGGTGTTATTACCGCTCTTTGCGGCGCGCCGTACTTTGTTTTTCTCCTGAAAAGGAAAGGCATATAAACATGCCGGTAATTCGTACCGAAAATATTAATTTTAGCTATGCCGAAAAAAAGGTTATTGAAGGTGTATCTTTTGCCTTGGATAAAGGGCAAATGACGGCGATTATCGGTCCGAACGGGTCAGGCAAAACAACGCTTCTGAAATTAATCAACGGATCGCTCTTGCCGGATAGTGGAGAAATATATGTCGGGAAAAAAAACACTTCGCACTACAAGCGAAAAGAAATCGCGCGAAAGGTAGCGATCGTGCCGCAGGAGGCATCTGCTGTTTTCCCGTTTTATGTCGAGGAAATCGTTCTTATGGGCAGGTTTCCGCATCTGGGTAATTACCGTTTTGAAAACAAGGAAGATTACAAAATAGTTCACGAAGCAATGGAGAAAACCGATACACTTGACTTTGCGAGGCGCAGGTTCAATGAGTTAAGTGCCGGAGAACGCCAACGCGTATTGATTGCCCGGGCGCTGGCGCAGAAACCGGAAATATTGCTTTTGGATGAAAGCACGGCATTTTTGGATTTGAAACATCAGCTGCGTTTCTTAACACTGCTTAAGCAGTTAAACCGTAATGACGGCCTGACAATTGTTTTTGTGACACATGATATAAATCTCGCCGCTCAGCACGCGGGAAAAATAATTTTGCTTTACAGCGGAAAAATTTATGCTATAGGAAATCCTGCGGAAGTTATTTCCGCGCGAAATATGAAGGAGGTTTACGAAGTCGATACTCTGGTGGATGCAAATCCGCAAAACGGATCGCCCAGAGTGACATTGTTGACCTGAAAAGGTTGCCAATAAAGGAAGCCGGTTAAAATCCGGCGCTGCCCCGCAACTGTAAGCGGAACGAAATTCACATTTGTCCACTGATGCTTTGGCGTTGGGAAGGAGTGAAAAGTAGGTTGCCGCAAGCCAGGAAACTCTATGGCAAACCTAACTTACTTTAATCCCGAGGGGGAAAGGAGAAGTTCCATGAAAAAGATTTTAGTTTTAATTCTGCTTTGTTCACTTGTTGTAGTCTCGCCTTTATCAGCACAAGAAAAATTATCCCCGGAAAACAAAAACGAAGAACCTACTGTAAAGCTTCAGGAAATTGTGGTTACTGCCACACGCGACGCACAGGAGATACGCAAAGCGCCCGCCAACGTTACAGTTATTACTGCTGAAGAAATTGAAAAATCCGGCGCGACCACAGTGGTGGAAGCACTGGAAAAACTCGAAAGCATTCAGTTCCGTACATACAGCGGTAATGCCTCTCAGTCGCTTATCGATATGCGTGGTTTCGGCGGAGAAAATCCGTATGGCAAAACACTGATTATGCTGGACGGTCGCCGGTTAAACCGGACAGACATGTCCTCGATAAATTGGCTGCAAATGTCTGTAAACAGCATCGAGAGAATTGAAGTTGTGCGCGGGCCGGGCAGTGTGCTTTACGGCGACGCCGCTATCGGTGGTGTTATCAATGTCATCACAAAAAAAGGCGAGGGCAAACCTGTTATCAGCGCGTCCGCCATGGCCGGAAGTTACGGCCTGCACAACGAACGTGTCGGCATAACCGGCGCGACAGGGAAATGGACGTATGCCTTAACCGGTGAAAATAATGCCATTGATGGTTATAGGGATCGTTCCGAATATAAGGCGTTGGGCGGCGGCTTTGACGTGGGCTACGCGGCGCATGATTTGTTCAATGTTTCGTTCGGCGCGTCTTTTAACCGCGTGGATTATCAGCTGCCGGGACCTCTGACCAAAGAACAGATGAAACAGGATCGCCGTCAATATCAGCCGGGTTTAGGATGGTGGGCAAGTCCAAGTAATGATGATGATGGCCGCGACAAATACGCCAATGTTAATCTGGGCGTGAAATCATTCTTGGGTTCGTTTGGACAGGCGGAGGTGAACTTCTTTTACGGAAGAAAAGACCTGCAAATTAATATGCCCGCATGGTTTACATTCGCGGACACAAAAGCTGATACGTACGGCATTTCTCCAAAATACGTTCTTGATAAAAAAATATTAGGATTTGGAAATAAATTAATAGTCGGTGTGGATTATTATAAAGAACCGTACAAAAAAGTTTTTTTCGCCGACCGTTCAAGAAATTCGAAAAATAGCGAAGCCGATTTAGAAAAAGCAGGTATCGGCTACTATATCCGTGATGAATTCAGCATTCTGAAAACCCTCATTTTCAGCGCCGGTTACCGGTATGAGCGCACAAAGATTGAAGGAACGTTAAATGATATCTTTGTGCCCGGCAATAATTTCGACAGTGAAAAATCATATGCCTCACAATCCTATGAAGCCGGGCTAACCTGGCTTTGGGGACAAAAATCAAGATCGTTTGTTAAATACGCGACGGTTTACCGGATTCCTTTTCTTGATGAAATTGCGGGTTTCAACGGGGCAGGCGGAGGCTTTCTCACAACGCTGGAACAGGAAAAAGGAGCCAGTGTAGAGGTGGGCACGGAGTATTATCCGCTGGAAAATCTGAAGTTGGGACTGAGTCTTTACCGGATCGATATGAAAGACGAAATCGAGTATGTTGGTTTTTTCCCGACAGGATATAATCAAAATGTCGGCAAAACCCGCCATGATGGCGTGGAAGCTTCGATTTCTTACCTGTGGCCGAAGTATTTCATGGTTTATGGAAATGTTACTTATCATAAAGCGACATATGAAAACGGGCCGAATAAGAATAAAGAGATACCGATGGTGCCCAATTATCTGGTTAACGCGGGCATGGAAATTTATTTGCCGTATAATATAACTTTGAAGCCTGAAATCCGCCATGTAAGCAAGGCGTATTTATCCGGCGACTCTGACAATAACTCCGAGAGGCTGAATTCCTACACGCTTTTCGATGTTTACGCGCAATACAAACCGGCTTTCGGCAGGTTGAACCTGACTGCTTTTGCTGGCGCGGAAAATATCACGAATGAGAAATATTCATCATTCGGGTTAGATTATGAACAATGGGGAGGACCTAATTTTTATTACCCCATGCCCGGCAGGACATTCAAGGCAGGTGTTAAATTTGAATACTAAAATCTGAATTATCCGGTTTTGGCGGCTTGGCGCCTTGCGGCAGCAAGCCGCTTTTCATTTGCATCATTTTTATGGCATAAACTAATTTTTTCGGTTAAGTTGCGTTCCGTTTAGTAATTTCCTGATTTATTGACAAGGATTATAAAAAATATGACCAGAGAAAATGGTTCAGTTAGGGGAATCGTTTACGCGGCGCTTTTCGGCGCGCTTACCGCGGCGGGAGCGTTCATTATTATACCCTTGCCGCCCGTGCCCATCACCGCGCAGACATTTTTTCTTAATGTCGCGGCGGTATTATTGGGCGGCCCGCTGGGCGCGGCCAGCCAATTTATTTATATAATGCTGGGAGTCGTGGGCATACCGGTTTTTGCCGGCGGCAAGGCCGGATTAGGTGTTCTTTTCGGCCCTACCGGCGGTTATTTGATTGGGTTTATTATCGGCGCTTTCGTCATTGGTTTTATCGCCAACAGGAAGAAGGACGCGGGATTATTATGGTATGTTTTTTCCATGTCAATAGGCATGGTAATTATCTATACAATAGGCGTTGTCCAGCTTTCCTTTGTGGCCAAACTTAGTTTGATAAAAGCGGTAGCGGTTGGTATTTTGCCTTTTCTACCCGGTGACATCCTCAAAATTATTCTTGCCGCCATAGTAAGCGTAAAATTAAAAAACCGAATTAAAGTTTAGGATTTTCGAATTGCTTAGTTTAAAGGATGTTTATTATCGTTATGAACCCGAAGGGATTGAGGCGCTGTGTGGTGTTTCGCTCGAAATAAATGACGCGGAGCATATCGCCCTGATCGGGCCAAATGGTTGCGGCAAAACAACGCTGATCAGGCATTTGAATGCTTTATTGTTGCCCGAAAAAGGTTCAGTTGCGGTAAATGGGCTGGATACAAAAAAAGAGCGAAACAATGCCCAAATCAGATCGCTTGTCGGCATGATATTTCAAAATCCGGATGACCAGATCGTCGGCATGACGGTGGAGGAAGACGTAGCGTTTGGGCCGGAAAATCTTTGCCTGCCTGCTAAAGAAATTAAAAAACGGGTGGCTGAATCTCTGGAAAGAGTCGGCATTGCCGACCTTGCTTTGCGCAATACTGAAAATCTTTCCGGAGGCGAGAAGAGGCTGGTGGCGATTGCGGGAGTTCTGGCCATGCGGCCGCGCTATATCGCGCTGGACGAACCAACCGCTTTTTTGGACCCGGCGGCGGCGGGAATGATTTTAGAAATTATCGATAAGTTGCATCGCGAAGGAGTAGGTATCATCTATGTCACACATAACATGGCGCAGGCTGCGCTTGCCGAAAGAATTATCGTGATGAATGAAGGGAAAATTTATCTTGACGGCACTCCGGTGGCGATATTCGGAAAAGTGGAAATTCTGCAAAAGATTAACCTGCGCCTTCCTCAGGTCACGCAATTATTAATAAAGTTAAAAGAAAAAGGTTATCCCGCGTGCACCGATATTGTGAATATGGAAGAAGCGATAAGTCACATAGAAGAACTCATAAAAAAGGAGTGAGGATCGTTTATGTATCATGCGGGAACTTTCATCACTGGTAAATCGTTTCTTTATAAACTTGATCCGCGTGTCAAGCTGGCATTTATTGTTGTCCTGAGTGTTTTTATTCTTTGGTCTGCGCCGATACAGGTTTATTTTCTGGGCGGGGCATTGCTAGTGGCCGCTTTAGCTAGTAAAATAAGCATCCGCTCTCTTGCGCAGTCGGTAAAGCCGCTTTTGATTTTTATCATTCTG
>Ga0351950_1114_pt1 | contig 11113 bp, 10 predicted proteins | sample BONcelT113001H13_FD_206835 | JGI IMG/M metagenome (GOLD analysis project Ga0351950, IMG submission 206835) | Enriched cells from coal bed in the Powder River Basin, Montana, United States - BONCAT cells T11 rep3 HSBNCT.T11.300.1.H13 ...
ACGCGATGCGTTTCGCGGCCAAGGAGGCCGTTCTCAAAGCACTCGGTACGGGATTCGCCGGAATGCGCTTTCGAGACGTCGAGGTGATGCGCGACGATGCTGGTCGGCCTGTGCCCGTGCTGTACGGCAGGGCCGCGGAAGTAGCGGCCGAGCGGGGGGTCGTGGAGCTTCACCTCTCGCTGTCGTTCACTCACACCACCGCGGTCGCCTCGGCAGTTGCCATCACCGATGCCCATCGTCCGCGCCCCAAGGACGTGCCCGTCGACCCGATGGCCCTGCTCGCCGCGAACTTCAAAGAGGCGCGAGCGATGCTGGACCAAGTGGACGCGGGCGCTCAAGAGGGGGATGAACAAGAAGTGGGACCCGGCGACGCACTCGTTCGGGACGACACTTCCGGAGAGGCCTGACCATGCGCTACGCCTTGACCGAACTCTCGTCACGTCGGGCCGAAGAACGCGCGGTGGCCGATCTGGGCGTGACGTTGACCGATCTCATGCTTCGCGCGGGCACGGCGTTGGCACGGGAGGTCGACCGGCGCGTCCCGTACGGCGCGGTTGCGATTCTGGTAGGGCGAGGCAACAACGGTGGTGACGGCTGGGTCGCTGCCCGCCGTCTTGCCGAGGCCGGGCGCGAGGTGCGCGTCTTCTCGCCGCTCGCCCCCGACGCGCTGGACGGTATCGCCGGGGATGCGGCGCGAGGTGCCGTGTCTGCAGGTGTGGCATTCGAACAGGTTGACGGTGCACTCGATGCGGGCGCGCTCCATGGCTATGGCGTGGTCGTGGACGCGCTTCTCGGCATCGGGTTCGCGGGCCCGGTCCGTCAACCTGTCGTGACCTGGATCGACGCGGTCAACGGTTCGGGGGCCACGGTCTTTTCTGCGGACATACCTTCAGGCGTCGACTCCGATACGGGGCACGTTGATGCGCACGCCGTGCGGGCCCACGTGACCGTCACGTTCTCGGCGCCCAAGGTCGGGCTCCTGCTTTATCCGGGTGCCGAGTATGCGGGCGAGATCGTGGTCGCCGACATCGGGGTACCGTGGGAATTCCTTGGAAGCGCCGGCGATCTGGAGGTCTGGCAGCCGGGCGACTACGCGTCGCTACTGCCCCATCATGCCCCCGACGTGCACAAGAATGCTCGCGGTCGCGTACTCATCGTTGCCGGATCGGGTGCGTTTCCCGGAGCCGCGGTCCTTGCGGCCATGGGTGCGCAACGCGCGGGGGCGGGGTACGTCACGCTTGCGGTTCCGGAGTCGGTGGCGCCGATCGCTCAGGCTAAACTCACCTCGGCGGTCGTGATCGGACTTCCCGAGAACCCGTCGCGCACGCTGGCCTCAAAGGTCGCCGAGGAGATCATCGACGTTGCACGCGAATACGATGCGGTCGTGGTCGGCCCCGGGCTCACCCTGGCCCACGGGGCTGTACTCGTAGTGCGCAAGCTCGTTGCCGATCTTTCGGCGCCGTTGGTGCTCGATGCCGACGGGCTGAACGCGATGGTCGAGGCGGTGCCGGCACTGAGTGGCAGAACCACGCCCACAGTGATCACGCCGCATCCCGGCGAGCTCGCCAGATTGCTCGATACCACTCCCGTCGGCGTGCAGGCGGATAGACTATCCTATGGTGCAAGGCTCAGCGGACCACGCTTCGCCTGCGTTCTCAAAGGCGCGCACACGGTGGTCAGCGGACGCGGGCGCCATGCGGTGTGTGTGGCCGGTGGACCGGAGCTTGCGAGTGCGGGGACCGGTGACGTTCTCGCCGGTATGGTGGGCGCCCTGCTCGCGCAGGGGCTTGAGCCGTTCGAGGCAGGCGCGCTCGGCGCATACCTGCACGGACGCGCGGGGGAGTTCGCAGCATTGGAACTCACGCCCCGTTGTGTGATAGCCGAGGACCTGCCCGTGTATCTGCCGCGGGCGATGGCGGACCTCCTTGGCAGTAGTGGTGGATCGACTGTCGACCCCGAGCGTGGCGGGTCATACGGATAGGAGGCGTGCAGGCATGGCGGATCTGAAAGTACGAGACATCATGACGACAGACCCCGTGACGGTTACCCCGACGACGTCGGTGACCGAGGCGGCGCACTTGATGGTGGACAACCGCATCGGGGCGCTGCCGGTAATCGACGGGGGCAAGTTGATCGGGCTCGTCACCGAGGGTGACCTCATCATGCAGGACGTCAAGCTCGAGTTCCCGACCTACCTGCACCTGCTGGACGGTTTCATCATGTACCCTCCCGCGACGGCGCGTTTTGAAAGCGAGCTCAAGAAGGCGGTCGGTGCCGATGTCCGCGCGGTCATGACTCCGGATCCCATCACCGTTTCCGCCGATGCGGATGTCGCGGATGCAGCTACGCTGCTCGTGGAGCGTGATGTGAGCCGACTGCCGGTACTCGACGGCGACACGCTCGTGGGAGTGGTGAGCAAGTCCGACATCGTACGTTCCCTGCTTGCCGGAGAGTAACGGTGGAGTACGCCCGATTCGCGCACGTCGAGGTCGACCTGGGGGCCATCAGGCACAACGTGGCCGCGCTCAAAGGCCTCACGTCCCCGGGGACGCTCTTCATGGCGGTGGTCAAGGCGGATGCTTACGGGCACGGTGCCGCCGCTGTCGCGAGAGCGGCGCTGGAGAGCGGCGCGAACCGGCTCGGGGTCGCGACCCTGGCCGAGGCGATCGAGTTGCGCGACGCGGGGATCTCCTCGGAACTGCAGCTGCTCTCGGAGCCACCACCCGCTGCGATACCACACATTCTCGACCATAGCCTGATCACGGCGATCACGACCAGGGACTTCGCGCTCGAACTGGGCCGCCTGGCGAGCTCACGCGGGGTTGACGCGCGTTTCCACCTCAAGATCGACACGGGCATGAACCGGGTCGGGGTGCGCGCAGAGGACGCGGTGGAGTTCACGGCTGCACTGAGGGGGCTGTCCGGCATCGCGCATGAGGGCACGTTCACGCACTTCGCGACCGCAGACGCTCCCGGAGACTGGGACTTTGAGCGGCAGATGCAGCGCTTCACCTCCGCGCTGCTCAAGATGCGGGACGAGGGACTCGATCCGGGTATCGTGCACGCCGCGAACAGCGCTGCGACGATTCTGCATCCCGAGTCTCACCTGCATATGGTGAGGTGTGGAATCGCGATCTACGGGCTTCATCCCGCCGGGTCGACCTACGGCGCGATCGACCTGCGTCCCGCCATGTCGGTCAAGGCGCGCGTAACGTTCGTCAAACGGCTCGCGATGGGCGATGGCGTCTCCTACGGGTTGACGTGGCGCGCTGCGGCTCCCACCGTGATCGCCACGCTGCCGCTGGGATACGCGGACGGCGTACACCGTGTCTTGTCCAACAACATGGAGGTCTTGCTGGGTGGTATCCGCTGCCCGCAGGTCGGGCGAGTCTGCATGGATCAGTTCATGGTCGAGGTGCCCAGGGGTCTCAGGGTGGCACACGGAGACGAGGCGGTCCTGGTGGGCTCGCAGGGGCCGGAGTCCATCACCATGGACGAGCTGGCCACGTCCGCAGGTACCATCAACTACGAGATGGCGTGCGCGTTCGGGATGCGGATGGGTCGCACCTACATCTGACGCAGCTCTTCCGGGCAGCATCGGGGCGCAACCTGGTCCGTCCGGATCGGTGCAGTGCACCTCCGGCACCCGCTTGAGAATTCATGCACACGCTCTCCGAATTCTTAGCAGGAAGCACCCCCTTCTGCGGCGAAACGTACCCATGAGCGGCGAATACTGTCTCGCGCTGCTTGAAAATGCCGGACACTCGGGAACGTGATAGGGGGGACGTACGTGGAAGATAAGGTTCTCGAGGAGATCCAGTTCCACCAGGAAACGCTCTCTCGCGATGCCAACTCACCTCTGCATCTGATTCGTGAGAAGGAAATGGAGATCTCCGGACGGGTGCTCGCCGCGAAGCGCGAGGCCGAGGAGACGGTGGCGAGCGCGCGCAAGAAGGCTGTCGCCGTCGTCCAGAAGGCCGAAGAAGATGGCAATCAGCTCGCCGTGGAGCATGAGAAGAAGGTGCTCGCCGACGTCGAGAAGGAGATCGAGTCCATCCGTGTGGGTGCGGATGCCGAGATCGAAGACATCGACAAGCTTGTCGCGGAACGCATGGCGAAGGCAGTCGATTTCGTTGTGGATTACGTCAAGACGGTTTAGGACGATGACGGGCCACCAGTAGTTACCTGTGGGGGGTGTAGCAAGTGCTCGTTCCAATGGCGAAGGTCGAGATCATCGGCCCCAAGAACCTGTTCTTTGATGTGGTAAGCCTGATTCACGAGCAGGGCAAGCTGCACATCGAGGATCTCACGCGCAAGATCCAGTCGGGCGAGATGCCCGTCGAGCGCATGGAGGTCTTTGAGAAGCAGCAGCGGGACCAGGACCGGATGGACGATCTTCTCATCCGTGTCAGGGCGATTCTCAAGGCGCTTCACAGGGACGACACCCCCATCGACTCTGCCGAACGCCGCCGCGAGTACGATCGCCTCTATTCGATGGACGGTGAGGCGCTCGCAGCCGAGGTTGCCAGGGTCATCGAAGAGGTCGAAGACAAGACGTCGACGCTGGCCTCGAGCCACACCACAATAGAGTCCGAACTCGCCCTGCTCGCGCGTTACGAGCCGATCCTTCACAAGATACAGCCGCTTGCCAAGCAGATCGTGACGACCGGAGCGTATGAATCGGTCGCGCTGCTGGTGGAGCGCCGATACAAGGGCGCGCTCGAGCAGCTCAAGGTCGAATTCGACAAGATCACGCACAAGCAGTGCGAGATCGTGTCCACCGACGTCGATGAAGACACGACGGCGGTCATCGTCGTGTTCAACAAGGCCTACTCGGAGCCTCTGCACAAGTTCCTGGCGATGGAGAACGTCAATCAGATCCGTCTGCCCAGCGATTTCCAGGGGATGCCGTTCGACGTGGCATACGACGAACTCAAGGCTCGCCGCTCCACGTTGCCCGACGAACTCAAGAAGGTATCCACAGAGCTCGAGGCGATGTCTCTCAAGTGGCAGATGTTCCTTACCACGATTCGCGACGTGCTTATCGATAAGACTGCAGAGATATCCGCTATCCCCAAGTTCGGTCGCACGGAGTACGCCTTCGTGGTCACGGGATGGATGCCGGTGTCCGACATCAAGGGACTTCGCGCGAGCGTCTCCGAGCGATGGGTGGACGATGTCATCATCAACCAGACCGAGATTCGCGAAGAGGAGTTCGGTGAGACTCCCGTCGCCCTCAAGAACCCTAAGGTGATCGAGCCTTTCCAGAAGCTCCTGGGTGTCTACGGCGTGCCCCGGTACGGCACGATGGACGCGACGTGGATGTTGTTCGTGTTCTACCCGCTGTTCCTGGGTATGATCGTCGGCGACGCCGGCTACGGACTCATCATGCTGGGTCTGGTCCTCTGGTTGCGATTCAAGTTCAAGGAGAACGACGGCATCAAGATGGCCACGTCGATTCTCGGGCCGGCAGCTACGAGTGTCATCGCGTTCGGCTTCCTTTACGGGGAGTTCTTCGGGGATGTTCTGGGTCCGAAGTACCTGAACATAATCAGACCCTTCAGTATCGGTCCTGTCGAGTTTCCCTTCATACGGACGCACTTCATCACGCAGTTCATGCTCATCGCGATCGCGGTGGGTGTCGTGCAGATCGTTCTCGGTCTTGTCTTTGGCGTGGTCAATGCGGTGCGCACCAAGAATAGGCATCACCTGTACGAGAAGGGCGGGATTCTCACGCTGCTCTTTAGCGTCGCGATCGCGGTTGTCATAGCGGTCTTTGCCGAGCTGTTCGGCAGCTGGTCCGTATGGGGTCAGTTGGTCTTCGCGGGCCTCGCACTTGTTGGATTCGTCTACGCCATCAAGGGCGGCGGTGTCATGGGAGTGATCGAGACCATCGAATCCGTGGCCCACATGGCCAGCTACATCCGAATCATGGCGGTCGGACTCGCCGGTGCCATCTTCGCTGACGCGATCAACGAGATCGTCGCGGGTACCGGTAACGTCGCGATCGGCGCCCTCATCGCTGTCGTTCTTCACGGGCTGGGCTTTGTCATGGCCGCATTCAGCCCCTCAATTCATGCACTGCGTCTCAACTTCCTGGAGTTCTTCGGGAAGTTCTATGAGACGGGTAAGCAGGAGTACAGTCCGTTCACGAAAACCGGAGGTGAAAAGAGCGCATGATCAAGAATCGTCTCGCAAGATGGGTGTTCGGCAGCACGTTCGTGCTGACCATGCTGGTCCCGGCAATGGCTATCGCTCAGGAATCGAGTGAGGTCGCCCAGGACTGGAGAACGAGCGTTGGCAAGGCAATGGCTGCCGGCCTCGCGATGGGCCTGTCCGCGCTCGCGGCTGGCTATGCGCAGGCAAAGATCGGTGCCGCAGGTGCGGGAACGCTCGCCGAGCGCCCGGAAGTCTCGATCTGGATCATCACGCTCCAGGCGCTTCCTGAAATCATCGTTCTCCTCGGCTTTGTCTCCGCAATCATGATCAACGGCTAGTGATCGTTTTCGATCGATATCTGCGAAACCTGCGGAGGTAACTGGACACATGGCACTTGAAGATATCTTCAGAGCGCTCGAAGACCAGGCGCAGCTGGAGTGCGACCAGATACTCGAATCGGCCCGGGATCAAGCTCGGGCGATTGCAGAGGACGCTGCCGAAGAAGCTGAATCGATTCGCACATCCAGAGTCGATGAGTCGGAGCGCATGGTGCGGAGTCGTGCCGCGCGAACTCTCAACACAGCTCGGATGGACGGCAAGAAGCGCGTTTCAGCAATCAAAGAGCAGGCGGTCAGCACCACATTCGACAAGGCGTTGGGAGCACTCGCGGCGGTTCGCGGCACTGCGGACTATCCGATCATCTTCAAAGCCCTGGTCGACGAGGCAGTCGCAGGGCTCGAAGGTGACATGGAGGTGCTGGTGGATCCTGCCGACGAGCAGATCGCTGCCAAGATCCTCGCGGATGTCGGCATCGGCGCACCCGTGAAGCCCGAACTGTCCACGGCAGGCGGAATCGTCGTGAGCATGAACAGCGGGCGGATCATGCGTCGCAACACGCTCGAGAGTCGTCTTGAGAAGGTCGGTCTTATCGCGCAGGCCGAAGTGGCGGAGATTCTGTTCCCATGAGTCCAGTCACGCCCAAAACCGACAAAGCGAAGCCCACGGGCAAGGACTATGGGTATGCGAATGCTCGCATACGAGGTATGAAGTCAAGGCTGCTGGATCGGGCATACTTTGACGGCCTGATCGCCGCACCGGATATTCAGCGGTTGATCCAGGACCTGGCCGAGACCGAGTACGGACCTGATCTCGAAGACGCTCTCATACACGGGCGGGATGCCGCAGCGGTCGATGAGGCGCTCAAGAACAACATGGTTCGCACGTTCCGGAAGGTTCAAGGGTTTCTCAACTCCGAGGCGGCGTATCTCGTTGCGACGCTGCTCGGACGATGGGACGTCTTCAATATCAAGACGATCTTGCGTGGAAAGCACATGCATCTGACGGCTGCAGAGATCGGTGAGGGTATGCTGCCGGCCGGGCGACTCTCAATCGTGGATCTCGAAGCACTTGCCCTGCAGGACGACCTGCGGGCGATCGTCGATACCGCGGTGACGTGGGGGTTGCCGTATGCGTCGGCTTTGCGTGAGGGGTACGCCGAGTTTCTCAAGACCGGTGAACTCGCGGACATGGAGCTCGCTCTCGACCGCTACTTCACGCAGTGGGCTGCAGCACGTCTGCTCAAGCGGGGTGCCAACGCCGCGCTCGCCCGACGGATCCTCTCCATTCAGGTGGATATCTCGAACCTGGTCATGGCGTTCCGATTGCTGAATGCGGATGCGTCCAAAGAGGCGGTCGACTCGTTCTACCTTGAGGGCGGGGTGGATGTGACGATCGACCTGTTCCGGGAACTGTCGGCGATGTCTGACATCGACGAGATTCTCGACCGTATGAGAGGGACTCCGTACGGCAAGACACTCGACGACGTGGCGATGAAGTATCTCGAAGAGAACTCGATCGCCGTGTTCGAGCGGGCGCTTGAGGACTACCTAATGCGTCGCGCATTGGGGCTCGGGAGGGGAGATCCTCTCGGAGCGGGAGTGGCCATCGCATACCTGTGGGCCAAGCAGAACGAGATCACGAATCTGCGGATCGTGGTCAAGGGCAAGGCTGTGGGTATGCCGGTCGAACGGGTGAGGGGTGAGCTGATCCTTGTATAAGCTTGTTGTGCTCACCGACTCGGATACCGCAGACGGATTTCGCCTCGCAGGCGTAGATGTCGAAGTGGCAGACACCTCCGAGGTTGCCCGCAAGCGGTTGAATGCGCTGCTCGATGATGACTCAAGTGGCATCATCGCCGTGAATGAGAAGATGATGGCGGTCATCGACGAACGAACGCAGCGAAAGATCGACTCGATCTACAGGCCCATCGTCATCTCACTGCCTATCAAGGAGAAGCTGGAGATGGGCGAGGACCACAGGGCGTATCTTGCACGCCTTATCAGAAGAGCTATTGGATTCGACATCACACTGAGGCGAGGCTGATGATAGTCGGAACGATTTCAAAGATTACCGGGCCTGTCGTTGTGGCTCAGGGAATGCTCGGTGCAAAGATGTACGACGTCGTGCGGGTCGGCCAGGAAGGCCTCATGGGAGAGGTCATCCGTCTTGAGGGCGACCACGCCACGATCCAGGTCTACGAGGACACCTCCGGTCTCAAGGTCGGTGACATGGTCGAGTCCACGGAGGGCGCGCTGATGGTCGAGCTCGGTCCGGGTCTGCTGTCGTCGATCTACGATGGCGTTCAGCGACCCCTTCCCGTGATCGCCGAACAATCGGGCGACTACATCGAGCGAGGTACCGTCGCTTCCGCACTCGATCGCGAACGCCTGTGGCCGTTTACGCCGGTCGTTGCCGTGGGCGATATGGTGGGCCCGGGAGACGCCATCGGAACCACCCCCGAGGGTCAGACCACCCTGCACAAGGTCATGGTCCCTCCCAGGGTCAAAGGCGGGAAGGTTGCCAGCGTGGTCGCTGCGGGTGACTACACCGTGGACCAGGTTGTGGCCACGCTCGAAGATGGCACCGAGATCAAGATGTCGCAGTGGTGGCCGGTCCGTCAGGGTCGCCCCTACCTGCGCAAGCTTGACCCGACTCACCCGTTCACCACGGGTATGCGGATTCTCGACACCTTCTTCCCGATCGCCCTGGGTGGCAACGCGATCATCCCCGGCGGTTTCGGTACCGGCAAGACCGTCACCCAGCAGTCGCTGGCCAAGTGGGCCGACGTGGACATCATCGTCTACATCGGGTGCGGTGAGCGCGGTAACGAGATGACCGAGGTGCTCACGGAGTTCCCCGAGCTCGAGGACCCGCGCACGAATGCCCCGCTCATGGACAGGACGGTACTCGTCGCGAATACCTCGAATATGCCGGTTGCCGCGCGTGAGGCGTCCATCTACGTCGGGGCGACGCTCGCAGAGTTCTACCGCGACATGGGCTACAACGTCGCGATGATGGCGGACTCGACGTCCCGATGGGGCGAGGCCCTCCGGGAGGTTTCCGGTCGCCTCGAGGAGATGCCGGGAGAAGAAGGATACCCCGCGTACCTCGCGACGCGACTCGCGGCGTTCTACGAGCGCTCTGGTCGGGTTCAGGCACTTGGCGCCGAGGAGCGAATCGGCTCGGTCACGATGGTCGGCGCGGTCTCACCGGCCGGTGGCGATATGTCCGAACCGATGACGCAGAACTCCCTTCGCGTGACGGGCGCCTTCTGGGCGCTTGACACGTCACTCGCGCACCGTCGCCACTTCCCGGCGATCTCGTGGACCAAGTCCTACACCCTGTACGGCTCTCAGATCCGCGGCTGGTACGAGCAGAACGTGGCCCACGACTGGCAGGAGCTCCGCGACCGGGCGATGTTCGTTCTCCAGAAGGAAACCGAGCTACAGGAGATCGTGCAACTCGTCGGGCCGGACGCGCTTCCGGAGTCGGAGAAGGTCATTCTGGAAGTGGCGCGTATGTTGCGCGAGGACTTCCTGCAGCAGTTCGCGTTTGATGAGGTTGACGCGTACTGCCCGCCCAAGAAGGCCTACATCATGTTGAAAGTGATCATGGCGTTCTCGGACGCTACGGTCGCGGCGCTCAACAGGGGTGTCTCGCTCCGGCAGATTCTCGACCTGCCTCTCAAGGACCGCATCGCCACCATGAAGACAACGCCGCACGAAGAGGCACTGGAAGGCCTCCCAGTGTTCGCGAATGAACTGGCCGAGGAAATCGCAGGGATCGAGGTGTACTAGGTGGCGAAAACGATGACAAGCCCCGAGGCGGCGCCGAAATGGTCGCTCGTCTCCACCGATTACCGGACCATCTCGTACGTCACGGGACCGCTCGTGTTCGTGAACAACGTGCACGGTGTCGCATACAACGAGATGGTCGCGATCCGGATGCCCGATGGGTCTGCGCGCTCCGGTCAGGTGCTCGAAGTGTCCGGAGATATCGCGGTCATCCAGGTCTTTGAGGGCACCGGCGGGATCGATGTCGACGCCACTGAGATTCGCTTTCTCGAGGAGGTCGCCAAGATCGCGGTGGCTCCTGAACTCCTTGGCAGGACCCTCAACGGGGTGGGCAAGCCGATCGACGGCGGGTCGCCCATCATCCCCGAGGCGCGCCTGGATATCACGGGCAACCCGATCAACCCGTACACGCGCGAGAAGCCGGCCGACTTCATCGAGACCGGAATCAGTGCGATCGACGGCCTGAACACTCTGGTGCGCGGACAGAAGCTCCCGATCTTCTCGGGATCCGGTCTGCCAGCCAATGAACTGGCTGCACAGATCATCCGCCAGGCGCGGGTCAAGTCGGGCGAGGAGTTCGCCATCGTGTTCGGCGCGATGGGCATCACCCACCGCGAAGCGAGCTATTTCATGTCGCAGTTCGAGAGCACCGGCGCCCTTGAGCGCGTCGTGTTCTTCCTGAACCTGGCGGACGATCCGACCGTTGAGCGGTTGCTCACCCCCAAGTGTGCGCTCACCGTTGCCGAGTATCTCGCTTTTGAAAAGGACATGCAGGTTCTTGTTGTTCTTTCGGACATGACGAACTACTGCGAAGCACTGCG
>Ga0351950_1117_pt1 | contig 10942 bp, 8 predicted proteins | sample BONcelT113001H13_FD_206835 | JGI IMG/M metagenome (GOLD analysis project Ga0351950, IMG submission 206835) | Enriched cells from coal bed in the Powder River Basin, Montana, United States - BONCAT cells T11 rep3 HSBNCT.T11.300.1.H13 ...
GGCCGATTGGGGTATTCCAATTTATCGCCATCTTATTAACGGGAACATCAACATTGCCTTCGGCGCGTTCAAACTGGAACACGAAGGCCGTATCGAGGTCGGATATCTCGTTTCCGGTACTGGTGTCGATTTCGCGATCGGGATTTTTTAAGAGCAGCCAGGAGCCCCCCGGCCAGCGCGGCTCATCATTTGGGGCTTGTGAATTCGACATGTCGTTGTGCCCTGGATTGACCAATGAGAAGCTGCTAAGGCCATCATCGGAGAAGCCAAGAAGCCGCTGCGGGTTAGCATGCGGGCTGTGGCAATCGAAACACGAGAACCCGCCGAGCCAATAATTGGGCGTGTAGGCCGGGAATGTATCGTCGGGCGCTTTCCATTTGCCGTCGGCGATACCGTAGCCGAGCGTATGCCCGACATTGTACTCGGAGGTAATGTCGTCGTTATTATCCATCTGGATATTGAAGCCCGAGCCGGCGCCAAGGCCATGACACCAGTCGCAGACCATGAACCGGTTATCGGAACGGGTCAATTTGAATTTACCTGAAGCCCGGTGCACCGCATGGCACTCACGACAACGATGCGTTGTCGTGACGTATCCGCCGTGTGGCCCTGCCTGGACCACCTGAATCGTGATTATGTTGTTGTTGGCATCTCGCGCCTGGCGTTCGACCCACTCACTATCAGAGATATAGTCTTGCGGGTCGTTATAATTGTAGCCGTCAATACCCGCAGTCGCAGGGTTATTCCAGACACCTTGGGGATGTGCGCCATCCGCGTAGCCTGTATACGTGTAAGTGACACCGTTGACTACATCGGTCCAAATAGCATCATACGAACTCCTGTCATAATCAGCTTTTGGAGCGATATCAGCCCATGCAGTTGCTGTATAAAGCACTAAGACGAAGGCAACCACAAGTAAGAGTGCAAATCCTTTCTTCATTATTCCACCTCTCTGCAATTGGGCGTCTATTTTAAGGTTCAAACACTAATAGTTTCGACAGGGGAAGTAAAAACTTGAGAGAATTGCACGATTTTATCTTTGTATAAATACGGGGCTCTCAGTGAACTCGAAGGCTAGATCTCAGGGGTGACGGCACTAGAAGTAGTCTGCACGGACTTGCCGCGCATCGGCGCGTTTCGCCTTTTAAAGTACTATGTTTTCTTATTATTAACTATCGTTTACTATTTAGATACAACAGTAATATAAATTTGTACGATACTGCTCTAGCTGATGTTTTGCAAATATATAAGGATACGCCTACAGACCGAGCATTCGCTGATACGCTGTCTCAGCCCATTTGTGGCTCAGCACCTTAGGAAGCTATCAGCTTGTCAGCTTGTCAGCGCTCAGCTTGTCAGCACATGGGTCTAGAGTGAGGGTATCACCCTTCCCCAGCCCCTCCCATCGAGGGAGGGAGGGTAATCAGGGCTAAAGCCCCGGCATCTATCCCCGTAGCTTAAGGGCTTTAGCCCTGACGAAGTTTCGCTTTAGTCGTAATTATCTCATATGTATCAGCCCTAAAGGGCTGAGCTACATGGGCTGCTGCCGTATCCGTATCTCCTGCCCGCACCCTACTCGACCACAAAATAAGTGAACAAGTGAACCAACGTCCCTACTTACGGCAAGCCTTTGAGGATTAGTTCGGTTTCGTACTGCGGGTTCCAGATATATGGGTTGTGGCAGTCCAGGCAGACCGAGTCGAGGTCGTGCGCGGGCCCTAGTAGACCGGCTTCATTGATGTGGTCAAAATACTCCTGCGTCCAGCCGTAATCGGGGTTGCCGTCGCCGGCCCTCGGTATGCCTCCATTCGGCAGCCTTCTGGTATCGCCGGGTCCAATCAAGGTCTCGCCGTCGAAGTCTACCCCGAAGAGCTTGTCTTTGAGTAGTTTCCAGCTGATCGTCTTATGGGGCCAGCTAAAGCCGTCATTTGAACAGAGCTCAAACGTCTCGATATCCGGGCTCTGGCGCCAGTCAAGCGGGTAGACAACGGTGCGCTCGTGTTTGAACGATGGGGTATACGCGGGATCGTCGGCAAAGAGAAGTGTCTTATAGCCGGGTCCGCCCCACCCCGCAGGCGGGCTCGAGACAGCGGTCTCCGTCTCCTCGGTAAACGCCTCGCGTGGCCATGTTACTCCGGTTCCCAACGCCCTGGTGCTATGGCATATCTGACAATCGCTCGAGCCACTATGGCACGCCCGGCATGTCGGGCCATTGTTGACACTATCCTCGGGCGCAAACACATATTGCGTGCCATATTTACGGGCATGTGCATCGTGGCTCGCGCCGATGTCGTATGCGTCCAGATCAGTGCCGCCCCGCAACGCCCGTTCCTCCGAGAAGAAGGCTACCTGCACCTCGGCGAGGCCGCCGTTTGCGTCATGGCAATCGGTACAGAATTCCGAGATATGAAAGCCGTCGCCGGTGGCGGTTGGTGTCTCAAGATTACTCCCTATCGGGCGCTCCCAGTCGATTGCCTGCTTGTTTACCGGAACGGTGTAGGATTGCTCGGCACGAGTGATGATAAACGCGCTGGTAATATCGAGATCGGATATCTCCATCCCCGTTCCGGGGTTGATCTCACGGTCGGGGTCTTTCAATAAAAGCCAGGAGCCTGCCGGATACGAAGCGCCCCTTCCGGGCTCGATTGCTGTGGATAAATCGTCGTGGCCTGGGTTAAAGACCGGGTATGCCTCTGTTCCCTCCCCGGCAAAGCCGATGATACGCTGCGGGTTAGCATGCGGGCTGTGGCAATCGAAACACGAGAACCCGCCGAGCCAATAATTGGGCGTGTAGGCCGGATATGTATCGTCGGGCGCTTTCCACTTGCCGTCGGCGATACCAAAACCCATCGTATGCCCCACATCATACTCGGTCGTAAACTCCTGGTCGTTATCGGTATGGATATTGAAGCCCGAGCCGGCGCCAAGGCCATGACACCAGTCGCATGCCTCATATCTATTGTCGGCACGAGTAAGCTTATATGTGCCGGCGGCACGGTGCACAGCGTGGCACTCACGGCATTTGTGGGTCGTGGTAAGGTAACCGCCGTGCGGCCCGGCCTCGATTGTTATAAGGGAACGCCCGCCAACGTCGCGGGTAATCTGCCTGTGCGGGTCGGTATAGTCTTGAGGGTCGTTGTAGTTGTAGCCATCGATACCCTGTGTGGCGGGGCTGTTCCACACACCCTGCGGGTGGGTTCCATCCTCAAACCCCGTATAGGTGTAGGTAACACCATTTACGGCATCTCCCCATTCCGCTTTGTAGTCGTTCCGTGAGTAATCGCTCTTCGGAACGATATCGGCTGCCAGGACCGTGGCAGCCAATGACATGCATAGACAAAAGACAGAAAACACCACTATCGCTCTTCTCAATCCCATCACCGCCTAAATAGTAAATAGCCCAGAAACCTGAAAATCCGAATATGTAGCCGCGCTCAACGGCGCGAGAAAATAGGGTAAATTAGTACGCTTCGGCTAATTAATACCGGGCAATACATGCGGCAAAACCTTATTGCAAGCAGTTTTTTAAGAAAGATTCGTGCGTACGGATAGCGGTGCAGGAGGTCATGGAGAGATACAAGGATAACCAGTTTCTTACAGCGATAGCAATGCCGGATATGCGCAGCTCAACGCTGCCGCAAAGAGGCATGCTAGTACCGGCCGTTAAAGAGCGCTGTGCTTTTGGCCTAATAGTGGGTCATGGCAGAAGAAAGAGCACGAAAGAGGGACTAGTTTTTTTGCGCCTGCATTGAGGTTTGGACACGGGTTTACCACCATGCTACCCGTTGTAAGAGACGCTATTATGGCAACCCTCGGATAAAGGCCTCTTTTGCGCCCGGCCGCCATGCGGTCGGGTTATGGCAGTCGAGACAGACGGAGTCCAAGTCGTGAGCCGGCTCAAGGTCGAGAGAGAGCTGCCTTGCCAGGACCTCGCGGCGCTCACCAGGCCCTACTTCTCGACCGTCGAGGTCGATGCCGAAGAGGTCGTTCTTGAGCATCTTCCAGGCAAGAGTCCGGTGCGGCCAAGAGAGCCCCACGTTGACGCAATCGGGGGAGCAGGTGATTTCTGCGCTCATTAAATCCGGGTCCCAATAGACATGGTGTTGTTGGCGGTAATTATTAAGGACGAGCGAACCGTTGTCGATTTCGAGGTCATCCGAAGACGCATCCGCTTTAAGCTTGGCGATTTCGGGGTCCATCGCGTATGCTTCTCGCGGCCATTTGATAGCAGCCGAACTGCCGTCGTTGTGGCAGAGTTCGCAGTCGCCCGCACCCCGATGGCAACTACGGCATGAAGGCCCATCGTTGTTCCCATCCTCCGGATTGAATACCGCTTGTCCTGAGCATGTACCCGGTTGAGAATCGTGGCTCGACGCCTCGGTGTAGCTATCGATGCCGGTTTTTCCGCGTAGCGCCAGTTCCTCTGAGTACACAAGGGTCGCCTCATCGTGAAAACCGGCGTTTCCGTCGTGACAGTCAACGCAAAGCTCGTTGACCGAGATGACCCGCTCGCAGGGAACACTCGAGTGCGTTAAGCCCAAAGGGTTCTCGGTCAACGGCTCATCCCAATTGATGGCGACCTTATTAACGGGAAACCGTATGAAATCGGAATCGTCGTCGCCCTGGTGATCTTCGATTTCAACACCTAGTTCTTCGAGAAATTCCCTATCGGGATTCTTCTTCAGGAACCAGCGCCCCGCTTTAAACACCGACGGCTTGCCCGGTTGCACCGATGTCTGAATCGCGTTAAAGCCGGGGTCGAGCACACCGTAAATAGGATCACCCATGGCGGTATGTCCAAGCGTTCGGGCCGGATTGGCGTGCGCTGCATGGCAATCGAAACAGGAGAGGCCGCCCCACCAAAAACCCGGCGTAAATGCGGGATACGTATCATTGGGGGCTTTCCATTTGCCGGTGGACATGCCAAAGCCGCGGCTGTGCCCGGTATCATACTCGAGCGTACCCTCGTCATTGTTGTCCATGGCGATATAACGCGCGGACGCAGAGCCTGCGCCGTGACACCAATCACACGCGCCGTCTCTCGTCGTCGATAGTTTAAGTAAATCTCCCGCGCCCTTATTATTTGAGCCGTGGCATATACCGCACCGCGTGGGCGTTGTGGCGTAGCTCCCATGGAGGCCATTGTCAGAGTTTTTAATGATAAGGCTGTGTTCTTCTGTTACGGTTTCGAAGCCTGAGGCTTCGATGAGTTGAGAAATATTCCACGAATCTAGATTGTCGCTTGCTGCGTGCGCCACCGAAGCAAAACACGGAACAATAAGGGCGACCATGATAAGCAATCGCTTCAACATGTCGCACCAAATCCGTCTTCAGTAGTCAGCTTATTCAGCTTTCAAAGGATCGTCCTTTACTATATCGGCCGCTACCAGGAATTATTTAGTGTTTTGGCACGTAATGCCCGTCTTATGCAGCTAAGCTACCCGCAGGACGGTAGAAGTAACGGATTTGCGATTATGGTTTTTGGGCGATATCTGTTTACGCAGTTAAAAGGGCTTAATTATCGTTGCTAGCCATACTTGTAACCGCGCAATTGAAACTCTCGACAATGGCAGGGGTTATCTACGGGCTTTGTTTTGAAGAGTAGTTTCAACGCCCGCCAACGGCTAAGACAAGGCCCTGCAAGAGGTATTCGCAGGGCTTCGCGCAGATATCATGTGCTGGGTATTTCAAGCAGGCAAGTTTAAGCCTTAACGTGAGAAGAACCGCATAAGGCGGGGGAACGGCGGTTGGGAATTTGGGAGGGTTGCCCGGCGCAAAGCAAATTATGGCAGCACGATTTCAATCGGCTCTCGCATCTCAAAATCACTTATCAGACACCGCTTGACCGGCGGACAGGGGAAAAACCAGACGGTCTCGGTTACCCGTTGCCCGGACTTTAAAATATTTGATTCGTAAAAAACAGGATCGTTGCTGATCTTTGTCCACACAGGAACCTGACCATACGCATAAGCAAACCGGCGGTCGCCGTAGGAGTTGATAATGCTTTCGAGCTCATCTCCATGAAGCAACCAGCGGGATTCATATTTGACAGAATATTTGCCCTCGTTTATATAGGTAAACGTCATCTTGTACGCTTTGCCGCCGTTCTTGAGGATCAGGTTGCCGATGCCGCCCGAGCTGTTTCCGTAAGAGCCGAGACCCTCGTTATCGGGCACTTGATCGGCCATGACAACCTCTATTTTCTCAAGAATAGCTTTACCGGGGATTATCCTGCGGCGATCTGGGGTCTCGAGCATGAGGCCTGCCGTGAACACCGGTGATGCCTCGCTTTGAGCCGAAGGTGAAGCGCCCCGAGAATGCGGGGCGGGTTGCGGGCGGCCTTGCCGGTCGGCAAACACCTGCCGCTCCGGGACGTTCGGGGCATCGGTCGCTACCCGGCTGGCGGTAAGATAATTCGATAGTAAGCCCAGCACGACAATAGCAGCGATAGCCACTATAGTGTCGGCTCTTAGATTAGCGCCCTTGAATATCTTCGTAAAGGTGCCCATAAGAGGTAAATGCCTACTCCGTATCCCGGCTAGCCTCCGTCGGGTTCAGTTTTTTCAGGCTCATCCTCTTCTCTTGTGCCAATCCTCGATTTTAAGAGATACACGATACCTATCACAATAGCCACGGGGATTATATAAATCAGGAAAGAGCCGGGTCCTCCGGCACCAAAACCACCTTGTTTCTGACCATCCTCGTCTTTATCTTTCTGCTTGGCTCTTATGACATCCTTGTCACCGACTGCGGCTACCGACGATTTTGCCGCTACATAAATGGAGCCTTCCGGCCCGATGGAGGTTAGTCCGCCGATTTTCGCGCGCCACCTCATAGTCCCGCTCTTTGCGAGACAGAGCATATACCAGTCGGGTGTACTTAAATAGATATTTCCCTCTGCGTCGATTACCGGCGCCCCCAAGAAATCGTCATCGCGTACCTTGAACAACCATTTTTCGGTTCCATCGGGATTTACCCCCTGTGCGTAAGCCTCCCCGATAGTCAACGACCTATCTTCGGTATAATTCAAAATAGTCGTGCCAAAGACGACCGTGCCGTCTTTTGACAGGGCCGGCATCGTCGATTTCTTACCCATGGTCTCAAACCGCCATTTAAGATTCCCATTCGGATTGATCGCATACAAAAACTCTAAACCAGGCGTCCCCTCGTAGCGGGTCGCCGTAAAGTAGGCCGTATTGTCCTTTGCGAGAACCGGGGATGATATACTGGTCGTCTCGCTGACGTTCACAGTATATTTCCACTTCAACGTCCCATTAGGTTCTGCCGCATACAGCGACAGGTCCTTCGCCGTAAAATAAACGGTGCCGTCACTGCCGATTGCCGGAGAACTATCTATCTGGCCGTCGACCTTAAGGGCCCATTTCAAATCACCGTCTTTTGTGACCGCGTATAATGTCTGGCCTCCCAGTGTTCCAACGTAGATATTTCCAGCGCCATCCAGCATAACACCGCCCGGCGATTCGCCATTAAGGGCTATCTTCCAGTTTGTCTCTCCGTTCTTGGGGTCGATTGCGACCAAACTCGTACCTATGACCGCAAACACCGTACCATCTTTGCCGATCGCGAGCGGACCGGTCACAGCTCCTTTTTCACTCGAGACCCAGATGACTTTTTTCCCCTCGCCAAAAGCGAACACGCCCGAACTGCTCGGCGAGCTATCTTGATTCCCCTCGGCGCTCTCGGTAGTCTCCGTATCTTCTTTTGGCGCAGCCAAGACCCCGACAAAGGCGATGCCGTCCTTGGTCACCGCCATCGGTGTGCTCGGTTTCCCGGTCTCCCCAAAAGGGACGACCCAGAGAACCGTTGGTTTCATAGGTGCTTTAAAACTGCTCTGCCCCGAGTGGCGCATATCGTGCTGGTAGACACTCCATGTATCCTCAACCTTCTTCTTTACGGCCTTTTTCTTCTCGGTTTTCTCGGTCGTCTCGCTTTTTTCAGCGGCGAATACCAGTGGTGTGATAGTGAGACTCACCGCGATAAGCAGAACAATAAACATGCTCATCCTGATGAATCCGCCTCGCTGCGACTTTCTAAGGGGCATCTACCTATCAACTCCTTGATTCGTTTTTACAGAATAAGATTGCTGGCAAAACATGCTTTGCCTAGATAATGATACCATAATTTAATCTCCTATCTATCTTAAAATTATCCTCCATGCAAACCCGGGCCACCACGCAATAAACATCGGCTGTGGCAGGGAATATACTTGTGATTGAATTTCGTGGCTGTGGGTATATGCAAGGTGTGTTGAGGACGATCCCGGCCGATTCCCGAACGAGCGCGCCTGGGTTGGGGAGGTCATACGATTGGCGATATGCCCGGTCTGCAAGATGCCCGTTCGTGAACTAGAGACGGAATACAAGAGTGAGCACGAGGGCACGACCTATTATTTCCACAGTGAAGAAGAGAAACGAATATTCGACCAGGACCCCCACGACTATGCGGGCCGGCTTGGCTTGATGGATATTCGCTAGCTTTCGCATGCGGCATACGCGAAAGATAGAAGTGACCCATATAATGTTGTCTCTACGGCTTTAGGCTGCTTTCTTGTGTGAGCGGTAACGCAATCGGTACCGTGCTCTGTGCTTGATTCGCAGCTTCCGGATTTTCTTCCCGTACCCGACCATTGACCAGCGGCTGGTCGTCGGGTCCGGCAACGCAAAGTAGTAGAAACAAACATGCCTCACTAATTGCTTTAAATGTGCTTCGATTTGTGCCATGACGTTACAGTATCCTTAATGAGTGAGTTTGTTGTTCCAACGTAGAATTCGATAAAGGTTAAGACAATCCTTTTTTTCTTACCCATCGGTTCACAAGCGCTACTATATAGTAGATGCGCTTGAATGGCAAGCGCATCGATTCGGCGGATAATGATAGAAAAAGCCACTGCTTAAAACAGTGGCCTGATGTTGCGTGGAGCCTCCTACCGGAATCGAACCGGTAACCTCTCGATTACAAGTCGAGTGCTCTGCCAAGTTGAGCCAAGGAGGCAAATAACTTTAATTAACACGCTTCTGCTTGCGTAAGAGAAATAGACCGAATTTAAAAGCTGTGGTAAGGCTTTGCCCTCACCTTTCTCTTATCCCCTCAATACTTCAATCGATTCTCTATTCTTTATTTTCAATTTTCTAGAAACACCGCCCTTGGCGGTGTTTCTGTGGAGGGAGCAGGATTCGAACCTGCGAAGGCTCCGCCAACGGATTTACAGTCCGTCCCCTTTGGCCGCTCGGGAATCCCTCCTGGTGCTGGTTTGGCGCTGAAACATAAAGAAAAGCTGCGATTGCCACAGCTCAGCGACCCTAACAGTCTGAGAAGCATTATAGCATAGGCACCTCGAATTGAGAATAGAGAATATCGTCAAAGGCAATCATCCAGAACCGGCCCGTAGACGGCTAGTTGCCGGGCGGCCCGCCTGTTACGCTCGTGCCTGTTCTTACTATTTGCACCCAGCTCCGGCCCGGCACGAACGTCACCGGGTTTCCCTCGGCGTCTTCATAACGAAACGCATCGAATTCTGAGTCGCGAAGCCAGGAACCTTCAATACGCCTACCGCCTGTGAAGAAAATAGCATCGCCCGTTCCCACAAGGTCTATCCCCAGCCTCCCGCGCTCATCGATAACGCTGTGCCTCGCAAACTGGACGATGACGTTTTTCACTGTAAGCTGCTCGCCGGAGACCTCGTCGCGGTGGGCCGCGCCATCCATAAGCCTTGCATAATCACCGGTCGCCGGGGCGTATTCATACGAGACACGGGTCGTCGGGTAGGGGATTTGTATTGAGTGGGCCTCGGTTCCCAGACTTTGCGGCGTCTCAAAGCGAAGCCCCTCAAGACGGCCCGGCGCCGAAAGACCCGCCTTTTCAGCGGCCTCACGGAGTTGCGCGGTGCTCGTGTACAAGTTGTGCGGCGCCCTACGCGAGCGGTCGCGAAAATACGCCTCGCCAAATTTAAACTGATCGAGGCTCTGTATGCGGCTGGCCTCGATTTCTCTCAGCGCCTGAGGGCTACCCCCGGCATGCGCCAGCGCCGCATCGAATTGCCTGGCGACGCTGATAAAATATGTCCTCGCGCTCCGTACCGGCCATCAAATCGCCTATATCTTCAATCGAGCCGCCGAGTAGCACGAAGGCGGCAAACCCGGCAGCGACCAGCGCGATGATTACCAAAGAGCCTATGAGGATGTATTTTGTTGTCGTCGTCATAAAATCACGCCCGTATATCACATCTATAAATTTTACGCAGTTTTACCCAGGATGAGCCTTTTGACGAGTGGTTAGAGTGGGCCGATACGCTCGCCTACATGATCCTTACGTAGGAGTCGACCGGCACGCTATAGAGCGCGTCGTCCCGGCGCCGTCCCTCTTCGAGACATTGCTCGAGCAACACCAGGTTGAGGGTATCTTCGCGGTTATATTCGAGTAATCGCTCAAGCGCGTCCAAACTCCGGTGAAGACGATAGCGCCGCCAGAGAATCCGGGGGTCGTCCTCGCCGCGGCCAAATATTCGGCGCCCTATCCCAAGCGCCTGTTCCACCGCCTTGAGACCACCTTTAAGATTCTGCTTCCAGCAATCGTACATGAGGTCGCGCGACTCGAACTGCCTCCGCAGGTTCACGCCGAGACACTGGCTGATAACGGGAAGGTCGAACCGATTGCCATTGTAGGTATAGATGGTCTTGACGCCGGTGAGACGGTCCACGAGGCAGTCCGGCGTGATTCCCTCGCCGACCATTTGGATAAGAGTGCCGTTATCGGCGACATAAAACCCGATTACCGTAAGCTCGTTTGAAAATGAGGTCTCGATATCGAGGTAAGCTTTCATCGTTCTCCAATCGTTACAGCATCACAATTGTAGCGCATACAAATGCAAGGGGGCTAGTACAGAGTCATAGAAAAATTCATAGTTTATCTCATAGCTTACATA
>Ga0351950_1101_pt2 | contig 10476 bp, 7 predicted proteins | sample BONcelT113001H13_FD_206835 | JGI IMG/M metagenome (GOLD analysis project Ga0351950, IMG submission 206835) | Enriched cells from coal bed in the Powder River Basin, Montana, United States - BONCAT cells T11 rep3 HSBNCT.T11.300.1.H13 ...
AAATCAGAGTGGTGCAAATGGGTTTGGGTCCGATCGGGAACAAAGCGACACAATACCTGCTGGAACGGAGAAATCTGGAAATCGTCGGAGCAATCGACATGGATCCTGAAAAGGTTGGCAAAGATGTTGCCGAATTGGCCGGATTAGCTCCCATCGGGATCAAGGTCACCGCTGATATTTTTGAAACGTTGACAAAGACACAGGCCGATATTGTTTTGTTGACCACGACCTCGACGATGGCAAAGATTATGAATCAGTTGACGACTTTGATCCCATTAAAGGTAAACATCATTTCTTCCTGCGAAGAGTTGAGCTATCCCTGGCAGACTGAGCCCGAAATGGCGAAACAGGTTGATGAATTGGCGAAAAAGCATGGCGTAGCCGTATTGGCGACTGGTGTAAATCCAGGATTCTTGATGGATTTTCTGCCTTTGGCAATGACGGGAGTTTGCCGAAATGTCCGTCAGGTAATTATTGAGCGAATACAGGATGCGACTTTCCGCAGAATTCCCTTCCAGAAGAAAATCGGCGCCGGACTGACCCAGGAACAGTTTGCCGTCAAGGTCAAGGAAGGGGTGTTGCGTCATGTAGGGTTGACTGAGTCGGTTCAGATGATCGCAGACAAATTGGGTTGGGTGCTTGACGAAACTGACGATATCATTTCGCCGGTTATTGCCGATAGTCGGGTCAAGATGGACAATGGAACCATTGAAGCCGGACAGGTGCTGGGCGTACAGCAAATCGGCAGGGGAATTGTTGCCGGCAAAGAAGTAGTTCGACTGTACTTCCGGGCGGCGATCGGCGAAGCAGAATCCAGGGATCGGATCATTATTGATGGAGACCCGGCAATCGATAGCTGCATTAAAGGCGGGGTCAATGGGGATGTGGCAACCTGTGCGGTTTTGGTAAATGCCATCTCTACTGTAATCAACGCTCGCCCCGGTCTTCGGACCATGGCCGATATTGAGCCGGTTTCCTGTTTTAATCCTGATTAAAATTCGCCGTTTGTATAAACATGACGGAATCTACCCAGATATAAAGGAACATTCATGTATTTGTTGGAGCTGCGATCAAACGCGGCTCCTTTTCATCCGGGAGCTTTTTCTGAAGATTTTCATTTTGAGTCAGCGGCAGGATAATAAGGAAGAAAACAGAAAATATCAATAGCGTAAACTCACAGTGCAATGGGGTGCGATAATTGAGAATCCGTGGTGTTCTATTTGATCTTTATGGAACTTTGATTGAGTACGGTGATATGGAAAGAGCCTGGGAGGCTTGGTATGGGGTGATTTTTGACGCGTTCCGCGCCAGTGGCCTTTCTATGACTTATGGGCAGTTCCGCCCATATTGCGAAGGTTTTTTTGATCGGCCGGAGCCCGTTGGGTTCACAGAAGAATCTACGGTGGTTGAACGCAGAATGCGGCAGCTTGCTGATGAGGTGAAAGTTAACTTGCCCCGGTCGCATGCATTACAGGCTATTGAAAAATCCATACATATCTGGCATGACTATCTCCAGGTAGATCCGTCGGCAAAGGAAGTGCTGGGGCTGATTGGGCGGCACCGGTCAGTGGCCCTGGTCTCAAATTTTGATTATGCGCCGTATGTTCGGGATTTATTGGTGCGTTGGGAGCTGGAGTCTTTTTTCGACGCAATTGTTGTTTCCGATGCTGTGGGGGTGAAAAAGCCGCACCCGGATATCTTCCGACATGCCCTGAAAAGGCTTGAACTGTCAGCGGAACAGACTATTCACGTCGGGGACAGCAGGGAGGATGTCGAGGGTGCGCTGGGGGCAGGGATCCATCCGGTATGGATTGACCGGCAGCGCAGCAATCGATGGCAGGCGGATCCACATATGGGAGTGGCGAGAATTTCAGCGTTGTATGAAGTTTTGGATTTATTGGACTGAAGATTTATTAACCTCAACCCTGGAACGATTTGCGAAATAAAAATTCGTCATATTTTTTGCGTATTGATTAAATAACAGATATACTAAAATATGTTTGGATTTTTCGGCAATGATTTGGAGGATAAGAATGCAGGATTCAGATATTATTGAACAGATAAAACGACGACGGACTTTTGCGATAATCTCGCATCCGGACGCAGGGAAGACGACGCTGACCGAAAAGCTGCTGCTTTATGGTGGGGCAATTCGCCTGGCAGGGACTGTCAAAGGTCGCAAAGCTCAAAAATATGCAGTATCGGACTGGATGGAAATCGAGAAACAACGGGGAATTTCCGTTACGTCAAGTGTGATGCAGTTTGAATATGGCGATTGTTGCATCAACATTCTGGATACACCGGGACATCAGGACTTCAGTGAAGATACCTATCGGACTTTGATGGCTGCAGACAGTGCCGTAATGCTGATTGATGCGGCCAAAGGCGTCGAAGAACAGACCCGCAAACTATTTCAGGTTTGCCGGCAGCGGCGGATTCCAGTTTTTACTTTTATCAATAAAATTGATCGTTATGGGCGGGAACCGTTCGACTTGATGGATGAACTGGAAAAAGTTCTGGGCATTCGCTCCTGCCCGATGAATTGGCCAGCAGGACTTAACGGCAGTTATAAAGGAGTTTATAACCGGCAGTTGCAACAGATTGAACTTTTTGAAGCCGACGGTTCGCATGGCAGTGACATTATCAAATCGACCATCGGTGATTATCGGGATGAAAAATTCACCCGGTTGTTGTCGGCAGATGCTTACGCCCAACTGTGCCATGATATTGAACTGTTGGATATGGCTGGTGATTCGTTCAACCTTCAGTCCGTTTTGCAGGGGGAACTCAGTCCAGTATTTTTTGGCAGCGCATTGACCAATTTTGGCGTCCGGGCGTTTTTGGAAGAGTTTCTGAAGTTGGCGCCGAAGCCCTCGCCGCGAATGGCCAAAGAAGGGATTGTGTCGCCTGAAGAAGAAGGCTTCAGCGCTTTTGTGTTTAAAATACAGGCCAACATGAATCCTGCACATCGGGATAGGCTCGCCTTTGTCCGAATCTGCTCCGGAAAATTTTCCCGGGGCATGACCGTAGTTCACAAGCAGTCCGGAAAAACCTTGAGCCTGACCCAACCCCAGCAGTTCGTGGCCCAGGAACGCACCATCGTCGACGAAGCTTATCCCGGCGACGTGGTCGGTCTATTTGATCCGGGTATTTTTGCTATCGGCGATACCGTATGCGATCCGGGCCTCGATATAACATTTGAGGATTTCCCTGTGTTTCCACCGGAGTATTTTGCTAAAGTCCAGGCTAAAACCTCGCTCAAACGCAAGCATTTCATTAAAGGCATCACTCAGCTGGGGCAGGAAGGCGCAATTCAGATTTTCCAGCTGCCGAATGCTGCGGACCAGGGATATGTTATCGGCGTCGTCGGCCAGCTTCAATTTGAGATATTGTCGTATCGTTTAAAATATGAATATGGCGTGGACATCGAAATCCAACAGCTGAACTTTGGCGCTGCCCGTTGGCTGGTGGAAGATCCGCAAAGCAAACAACCCCTGAAATATATGGATGAAAACCTGCTGGTGACGGATCGGTTCGATCGTCCAGTAGTATTATTTGTCGGTAAATGGCAGATGAACTGGACTATTGAGCAAAATCCACAGGTTCAGTTTCTGGTTGCGCCGCCCCGATAACTCTTCTGCAAAAAAAAATCGACAAACAGGTTAGTGCTTGTCAGAAGTTTTGATTCAATGGTATAATGTCTTCTGTTGGCGGATATATATCTTTTCGCAAAATATTTGTTGGGAGTGAAAACATGACTGACAAGAAGTCCAATTATTATCTGGTACGCGAGGAAATTCTCCCTGAAGCGATCAAGAAGACAATAAAGGTCAAAGAAATGTTAAAAAAAGGTGAAGCCCGAACCATTAATGAAGCGGTGGAAATGCAGAATCTGAGTCGAAGCGCTTACTATAAATACAAAGATTATGTGTTTCCCTTTTATGAAGCAAGCAAGGAAAAAATTGTTACTCTGGCCCTATTGCTTGAACATCGCTCCGGAGTTTTGTCAAAAGTGCTGAATGTCCTGGCAGCAGAACGGGGAAGCGTGCTGACGATAAACCAGGGGATTCCGTTGCAGGGCGTAGCGAATGCAACGCTTTCAATTGAAACGGTGGAGCTGGCGATCGACCTGGAAGCTTTGTTGGACAAAATCCGCGTGATCGAGGGCGTAAAAAGATTGGAAATTCTGGGGCAGGCTTGACAGAAAGAAGGGACTTTGATGAATAAAACAGTGAATGTCGGTTTGCTGGGCTTTGGCACTGTAGGAACCGGCGTGGTTCAGATTTTGCGTAATAACGCAGAGATGTTGACCCGAAAAACCGGAGCAGAGATAAGAGTCAAAAAGATTTTGGTGCGGGATATCCATAAGACACGACTGTTGGCCACTGACGCAGAATTGACCACCGATGCGGCCAGTATCCTAAATGATACTGACATTGATATTGTTGTTGAGCTGATCGGCGGGGTCGAACCAGCCCGGAGCATGATGCTCGAGGCATTAAGCAACGGAAAGCATGTGGTCACGGCCAACAAGGACGTTATTGCCCGGCATGGCCGGGAATTATTTTTGGTGGCAGAACAGAACAGAGTCAATATGTTGTTTGAAGCCAGCGTTGGTGGCGGAATCCCCATTATACGCCCGTTGAAAAGGTGCCTGGCAGCCAACCGGATCACGGAAGTTATGGGGATTGTCAATGGGACAACCAATTATATGCTGGACAGAATGACTTCCGAAAGGCTTGATTTTGCCACGGTATTGGCAGAAGCTCAGGCCAGGGGCTATGCTGAGTCCGACCCGACGGCGGATGTCGGGGGCTGGGATGCAGCCCGAAAAATTGCCATATTGGCTTCGATTGCTTTTGGAACCCGGGTATCCCTCGATGATGTTTCTGTCGAAGGAATAACCCGCATTGAACCGGAAGATATAGATTATGGCCGGGAACTGAATTTTGTGATCAAACTTCTGGCTATTGCTGAAGAAACTGACAAAGGTGTCAATGCCCGGGTTCACCCGGCATTTATTCCATTACATCACCCTTTGGCTGCGGTTCGCGATGTTTTCAATGCAATTTTTGTTCGAGGTGATGCCGTCGGTGATACGATGTTTTATGGCCGGGGCGCCGGGGGGTTGCCGACGGCGAGTGCAGTATGCGCAGATATTATGGAAGCCGCCCGGAATATAAGGGTTAAGTCAAACACACCCATTCTGTGTACCTGTTTTGAAGAAAAACGCATTTCATCCATCGCCGAAACCGAATCGCCGTATTACATCCGTTTGTTGGCTGAGGACAGACCCGGAGTTATGGCGGCAATAGCCGGCGCGTTTGGAGCGCAGCAGGTAAGCCTGAACTCGGTTATTCAGAAACGGCGGGTTGGCAACCGGGCCGAGATCGTCCTGATTACACACAAGGTCAATGATGCGGCATTACAACTTGCTATTCAGACTTTGGCCGGATTATCTGTGGTCAACAAGGTTTCAACGGTAATTCGGGTGGTTGGCGACAATGCAGACTAAAAATCAGGTTAGAGTAATAATTCCGGCAACAACGGCAAACTGCGGTCCAGGTTTTGACACGCTGGGGATCGCCTGTTCGCTTTATAATGAAATTGAATTGGAATTGACAGATTCGCGGAATTTAACCGATATAAAGGTGCTGGGCGAAGGGAGCGGCAATCTGCCCGTAAATTCACGCAATCTGGTGTTGCGCTCTGTCCGGGCGGTATTGGACAAAGCTGAATTTGGGGAAACTGGGGTTCGGCTTATATTAAGGAACAATATTCCTCTGTCGCGCGGGCTGGGTAGCAGTTCAGCTGCAATCGTCGGCGGACTGGTAGCTGCCAATGCCATTATCGGGAATCCTTTCAACAAGGACATTCTTTTGGATATGGCGACACGACTGGAAGGCCACCCCGATAATGTTGCCCCGGCATTGCACGGCGGATTTACCATTTCGGTCCAACAGGAGCAACGCGTCACCTGTCTGCGTCTTCCTTTGCCATCAGAACTCAGGCTGGTGGTCTGTATTCCGGACTTTGGACTATCAACCCGCAAAGCGCGAGAGGCGATTCCAGGCTCGGTAACCCATAAGGATGCGGTGTATAATGTTGGGCGGACAGCGCTGCTGGTCGGAGCCATAGCCAGTGGACGTCTTGAATATCTGAGCGATGCTTTGGTGGACAAACTGCATCAACCTTACCGGGCAGCTCTTATTCCGGGCATGCTTGATGTATTTGAGGCCGGCAGGGAAGCTGGTGCACTGGGGGTTGTGATGAGTGGAGCAGGCCCGTCTCTGATGGCATATGTCGTTGAAAACGAAGAAACTGTTGGTGAAGCTATGGTCAAAGCTTTCGCAAAACATAAAATCTCTTCGCGTTATTTGAGTCTCGAGGTTGATTATAATGGCGCGAGAATTACGGATCCAGCTTGACTTCGACTCTTAAAATGGTTAGAATGATATTTGTCAGTCGGGGCGTAGCTCAGTTTGGCTAGAGCGCTACCTTGGGGTGGTAGAGGCCGCAAGTTCAAGTCTTGTCGCTCCGACCAGGTAATTAAAGGGTTCTGAGAAAATTTCATAACCCTCGGACTGTAGACAAAAACGGCGTTTTGCGTTAAGCATAAAACGCCGTTTTTGTCTACAGTCAAAGACCCCGGAACTTCAGCTCCGGGGTCTTTTTGCTACTGGGTCAGAAGTTTGACGACAGCAATGTCTGCTCCGGCAAATTCAAAACTGGACATTTCTTCCGTGGTCACCCAGGCAATTGCCTGATGTTCTGTCAATTGCATATCGTCAATCGAACCGGTCAATTCGGCCCAGAACGTAAATTGTCGAATTTGACCGCTGTCATGTGAATATATCGTATCACTGAACATAGACAATATCCTGGTCTCCAGACCCAGCTCTTCTTTTAATTCCCGGCGCAGACATTCCTGCGGTGACTCTCCCGGGTCGATTTTACCGCCGGGAAGCTCCCATTTGCTGGCGAACCTTCCAATATTGGCTCTTTGAGCAATTAGTATCCGGCTATTCAGTCGAACCAGTGCCGCAGTGACGTTGACGAGTTCTTGAGACATAGAAGATTCCCCCCTTTGAATTCAATCAGATCAATTGACAATGCTGATTGTGAAAATCGGTTCTGTTGGTATATTATGATTATATTTTACACTTTAAAGCCTACAAAAAGTTTAATATGTAAAAAATTATTGAATTAAAAATTGACAATTGCAGAGGACGTTGCGGTTCATCAAAAAAGTGTTTGGTACTTTGCTTAACGTGCTTGTGCGATATATGAATCATGAAAATGCATATAATATCCAATGATTACTCATTTGATTTTAAAGGAAAATACGAATGTCAGGCGAATATCAAACAATATCAGCAGCGTTAATAGGTGCAATTCCGGGGCAGATCCGCTGCAGGAGAGCTTCAAGGAGGGTAGCCTTGTTGCAAAAACCAAAACACAGCCGAACTTTTCGGATTATCGTGGTGCTGCTTGCCGGAATAGGGCTGTTGCTGTCCGGAAGTTCATTTTGGTTGGCCGAATATCAATATCAGCATGACCTGGAAAGCCGCATTCGGGAAGTGAATTTGCAGAATTACAACCAGACATTAATACTGGAACAGGCCATGAACCATTCTCTGGCAAAGGCAGACTCTGTCACGCGTTTTGTCAAAGTCCAGATGGAAGCGCAAGGGTCTTTGCAAACCGCCCATGTTGATTTGCTGAAGGATTTTTTGGCATCTGGATTTATCAACCAAATCGCCGTTGCCGATCCTCGTGGGGATTTTCATTTCAGCGCACTTGAGCAAGGTTCAAAGATGAATATTGCCGACCGGGAACATTTCAGGGCCCAACAGCAGTCTGACGAAGACAGGCTTTACATAGCAGCGCCAATTTATAATCAGGCGGCCAGAGCCAACTCGATATTTCTGAGCCGCCGGCTGAACAACCCCGACGGCAGTTTTGCTGGAATTGTTTCTCTCGGCATTGCGCCGGACTTCTTTTCTCAGATGTTCAAACAACTTTCTTTGGATAGTAATAACTCGCTTATTTTTCTGAAGACTGACGGTACTTTTCTGGCACGTGTTCCCAGCGTCAATGCGCCGGAATTTCAGACTACTGCAGAAGCATATCCCGTGGTTGAAAAGCTGTCTCAGGGACTTTCGACCGGACAATATGAATCTGTCGGCATTGTCGACGGAATTGAGCGTGTTGTTTCGTTTCAGCGGCTTACCGATTATCCTGCGGTTGTTTTATTGACCTGGAATAAGCAGGCAGCCTTTGCCGGAGTATTTGACCGGCGTTCGGTATATCGCACTTGGGCGGAACTGTTCTCTTTAGCAATTTCTCTGGTGATGTTGCTGTTGTGGTGGCATGTGCGAAAACAGCATCAGGCGGAAGCTTCCTTGAAGGCCGCTAATGAAAAACTGGAAAGTAAAGTGGCGGAACGGACTGAAAAACTACAAACCGCGAATGAAGAACTTGTCGATCGGAATGATCAGATGATGAAATTACAGCAAGTGTTGACTTTAAAAAATATGGAAATGATATCTAAGAATGAAGAAATCGAATTGTTGAATCATAATTTACTGCAATTGAATGAAACGCTTGAATTGAGGGTAGATCAGCGAACAAAGGAATTGAGTGCTGCTCATCGGGAAATAACGCTGCAATACGACAAACTGAAAACAGCACAAGCTGCCTTGAGTTTTAGTGAAGAACGATTTCGTTCGTCAATGGAATTTTCTGAAGTCGGGTATTTTGACGTTGATCTGGCGCAGCAGAAACTGATGATATCCGACCAGTGGCGGGAGCGTATCGGTTTGCCACTGGGCGAAACCCTCATCGACTGGGACGATTATCTGGCATTGATTCATCCTGAAGATATTGCAAGACGAGATGAATCCATGAGAACGCATCTTCAGGGAGATGCGGCTATGTATGAAGTTGAATACCGGCTGAAGCTGCCGGATGGGCAGTGGATGTGGACACGGGTTCGGGCAAGGGCTGTTCGCGACATACAGGGGAATCCGGCAAGGATTTTGGGCACGCTGTCCGACATCACAGAACTGAAGCGGCGCGAAGAACTGGAAAAATACCGGGCGGACCATGATGAACTGACGGGACTCTTAAATCAACAGGGGTTCTTTTCCGTCGTATCGGCACGATTGCCGCAGCACCCGCAAGGTGCCCTGATGTTGATCGACATTGATGATTTTGAGATGTTCAATGCCGTTCACGGGCGTAGTGCAGGCGATGAATATCTGAAGGTGTTCGGTCGCCTGTTGCAGGAATTGTTCGGTCAAACTGCAGTAGTGTCCCGTTTTGCCGGTTACGCTTTTGGCCTATATTTGCCGTTCGTTAATGATGGTGATCAAGTCTCTGCCGTTTATGAAAAGATGGAAGCCTTATTCGTTGAGACTCAGGAAGGAACGTTTCTTGTCAAAGTAAGCGCGGGTGTCTCCCTTGTGGCGAATAGACCGCAGGCTAATTTGGAACTATTGATCCAGCAGGCGGATATCGCTTTGAACCATGCCAAAAAGCAAGGCAAGTGGTGCTGCTGGATTTACGAACCGATGTTGAAGGCATTATTGGTTCGCCAGCAGGTTCTTAGGGAAGAACTTGGAAAATCATTAAAGAATCAAGAGTTTCATCTGGTTTATCAACCGATATTTGATATCCGCAAGGAAAAGGAATCGATCGCAGGCTTCGAAGCTCTGTTAAGATGGACGAGTCCTACGTTTGGCTTGGTTTCGCCGTCAGAATTCATCCCTGTGGCGGAAAACAACGACCTGATCCTGCCGATAGGCAAGTGGGTAATGGAAGAAGCTTGCCGTTTTTCAATAAAACATAAGCAGATATTTGGCTATTTTGCCAATGTGGCAGTGAACATATCCACGCGCCAATTGGCATTGCCAAGTTTTGCCGATCAGGTGAAGGAAATTTTGAGCCGATTAGGAGTGCCTGCTGCTGTTTTGAGTTTGGAAGTGACTGAAAGCGTTCTGATGTCGGACGTGGCGAAATGTGTATCCTGTCTGATAAATTTGCGGAAGGTTGGAGTCGATATTTCACTTGATGACTTCGGAACCGGTTATTCCTCGTTTCATTATTTGTCAAAATTGCCGATTGCGACGCTTAAGATTGATAAATCACTCTTGGATCAACTGGATGATGTGGATGCAAAGAACAGCTTTTTTATGCTGGAGTCATTGATTCTGATGTCGCATAAGCTGAGTTACAGGGTTGTGGTTGAAGGGGTGGAACGACCTGATCAACTTCGATGGCTGCGAGAAATGAATTGCCATTATTGTCAGGGATTTTTGCTGGGCCGACCGATGCCGGAAGAAGCTGTATTGAAGTTGGTCGGTAACGAGAACAATCAGTGAGATCAACGTTAAATTTCACAGATGATATGAACTCAAGCCGATATATGAACAACTGCCCCGATTGAGCCAATACATCATCGACCGAACTCAC
>Ga0351950_1122_pt1 | contig 10345 bp, 9 predicted proteins | sample BONcelT113001H13_FD_206835 | JGI IMG/M metagenome (GOLD analysis project Ga0351950, IMG submission 206835) | Enriched cells from coal bed in the Powder River Basin, Montana, United States - BONCAT cells T11 rep3 HSBNCT.T11.300.1.H13 ...
GAGTAATAAGGGGATCTAAAATTACCCGATACTTGAGATAAGTTTGCCAAGCAATTTCAGATGCATTAGTACGTCCCCGCTTTATTAGCTCAAAACTGACCGCCGCATTGATAAACCCTTTCCAGAGCCTTACTTCGTCATTATCTTCAAATCGGTGAGGATACCATAACGGTTCCAAATCTTCATGTGCATCATAGTAACGCCCCTCAATAAGAGAAAGTGCAAATGCATCGAATGCTTCGGTTATACCCGTAAATTCTTGCGCCAATATCCGCGTCCTCCCCGCAAACTGATGCACACATGGTTTGGAAATTTATTCCGAAACTCCCCCAACCTTTCTTTGGAACTTTTGCCCGTATCACAGTAAAAGACAAAGACACTTCCCTCGGGTTCATTGCGTAATAGCGGTGGAGCGTAGAGAACGGTTTCCGCCCCGTCGATAGGGTTTAATATCGTATCGATCAACAAAACTTTAACCCCGTTAGATTCTAAGGTTTGTTTGTTTTTAAGATACTCTTCTTGCGTCCATTCATCGACGTTTAAATCGACCATTTCCGTCCCTTTAGTTATCGTTTTGCGAAAGTTTATCAAATCAATAAAGGCTTTAGCCTTAGGATTTTAGGCTACACTTACGCTATGGCAAAGAAAAAGAAAAAAATGATAAAACTCAACCAATCGATTCGCCATTTTTTCGGCGATGAGGGATTCGATGAGGGGATAGAGCGGGTACCGACCGAGGTACTCATCGCTCTTGCGCATACATTGGGAATATTTGAGGGTTCAACCGATAAGACAAATTTAATTAGAACCTTTCGCCGCTTATGGTCGGAGGGAGAAACCGACAACCGTGAAATGATTGTTGCATTTTTCAAACATGAGGGGAAAACCTATCCCAACCCCAAGCCCAAAGAAAAACCGCATGAGAGAGAAGAGAAAATCGATGAGCTGTTAGAAGCGTTCGAGATTACCGATGCAGAACGGCGTGATCTTCACGCGGCGTTTATCGACATCCGTACCCGCAAAATCACCCCCGATAAAATCGCTTCCAAGTTAGAACACATCCGTTATACCAAAAAACGCGAAACCCTCGAAAAAGCGTTAGAGGGGAAATTCAATTACGACGATACGCTGGAGTATTACGCTCCGATCACCTATAACGTCAGTGGTGAGAGTTTTACCAAAATCCATGTCCTCAAAACCCCGCCGCTGAATGAAAAACGGCTTCACGAAGAGGCATTAGAAGTTTTAGCTCCTGAAATCAGTGTGCTCAAAACAGCACTAACGCATCAAAAACAAGAACAAACCAATCTGTTTTTGGCTTCGCTCAATCTAAGCACTCATCGCTATCTAACCCCTGAACAGATTATTGCCTCCCTCAAAAGCGCACCCCCCTCGACCCAAACCTACGGAATGCTGGGTATCGATATTTTGCGGGACGTTTTGGCACGTCATCTGAGCACCCCCCTCATCTCGGTAGGATCGGATGATTTGATCATCGAGATTGAAAAACACCTCAGCCTTCCTCACCGCGACGAGCCGCTCGAATATACCCTCTCACTCCATTTGGACGCAAACGAGTTGAGCCGACAGATATGGAACGAAGAGGAGCTTACCATCGCGGCGATGGTGGAAGAGCAAAGCGTCCACGAAGAGAGAGCCTTTTTGAGTGAGCTGGAGCATTTGGTGAATGAGTGTCGCGAACGCTCCAAACTCCTCGAGATGGATAATGGCTACCTCTATGAGATCGTATATGAGCTACTCCTCCCGTATCTCACCCCCACCCCCCATATCAGTTCCAAAACCTCTCGTCGGGTACTCTTTGCTTTCGATCAGCGGATCGCAGGGGAACTGCTCAAACGACAGCGTCAAGCATTGCTCGCGCGAACAGTACGCGATTTTAAAAACCTATTTCCTCTCGCCCGATCTCTCCGCCGTCGGCTCATTTTTCACACGGGACCTACCAACAGCGGTAAAACCTATACGGCGTTTCAACACCTCAAAAAGGCGGGGACGGGATACTATCTCGCCCCTCTGCGGCTCTTAGCGTTAGAGGGGTACGAGAGCCTCCGAGACGATGGGGTCAGTGCGTCGCTCATCACGGGAGAAGAGCAGCTCCTCGACGAAGATGCGACCCATATCAGCTCCACCATCGAGATGCTCAGTTTCGAAGTAGAGGTCGATTGCTGTGTGATCGATGAGGTGCAAATGATCGACGACCGTGATCGGGGATGGGCATGGGCGAATGCGATCATCGGTGCCCCTGCCAAAACGGTCATCATGACAGGCTCACCCAATGCCCGTGAGGCGATTATCGCACTCGCCGAATATTTGGGTGAACCGTTGGAGATTGTCGAGTTTGAACGCAAAAATCCCCTCGAACTACTCAAATCTGCCACTCCGATCACCTCTATCGAGGCTAAAACCGCTGTTATCGCCTTTACCCGCTCCAACGCCCTGCGCCTCAAACAACAGCTCTCCAAAACCTATCGAACGAGTGTCATTTACGGCAATCTCAGCCCCGAAGTACGCCGCGAAGAGGCACGCCGTTTCCGCGAAGGGGAGACCGATATCCTCGTCGCCACCGATGCGATCAGCATGGGGCTGAATCTCCCGATCAAAACATTGTTATTCTCCAAAGCGGATAAATTCGACGGTCAAAACCAGCGCAACCTCACCGCTACCGAAGTACGCCAAATCGCAGGACGGGCGGGGCGATACGGGTTGAGCGAAAAAGGGTACGTCGGAGCACTCACCCTCGATGTTCTCAAAACGATCACGAATCTCTTTACGAAAAACATCGAACCTATCACCTTGCCGTTTAATGTTATGGCAAATTTTGATCACATCATGCTCGTCTCGAACATTTTGGAGGAGAGATCCCTCTCGGCTATCGTCGATTTCTTCGTCCAAAACATGAAATTCGAAGGCCCCTTCCGCGCCGCAAATCTCGAATCGATGCAGGAGGCCTCCGCGATTCTAGATCGCTATGATCTCGATATGCGTACCAAATATACCCTCGCCACCGCACCCCTCTCTACCTCATCACCACTGGTGATGGCGGCATTCGAGCGATATGTTCGTGCATTGGAGCAGAAAAAACCGATTGCGTATATTCCGCCTCAACGGCTAGGAAATTATGCGTTATCGATGGAGGAACTCCAAGAGGCGGAGGATCGGATCAAAGAGATCAGCCTCTATCTGTGGCTCTCGTACCGTATGGCTGAATATTTCGTGGATGCCGAGAAAGCGCGGATGTTTCGGGGAGAATTGAACCGGTTTATCGAAAACTCTCTCCAACAAAGCCATTTTGTTCCGCGATGCAAAACGTGCGGTAAACCGTTGGCACCGAATGCTGAATTTGCGATTTGCCAAAGCTGTTTTAATAATCTTAATCGGACTAAAGCTCAGCAAGCACGTCCTGCAGGAACCGAGAAACGGTATACATCAAAGCGACGTTAAAATAGCGTCGTGTTGTTGCATCCGTATAAACGCATCGACCAACTCCATATCAAGATGGTGCTGCATCGATATTTTCATAAGGCGTAAGGTTTCGTATGAACTCATTTTGTCTTTATAGGAACGCTGTGTGGAAAGGGCATCGAAGACATCACATACACCGATGATTCGGGCAAAGAGAGTGATACTTTTTCCCATGAGACCATCGGGATAGCCGTTTCCGTCAAGTTTTTCATGGTGATGGCGTATTCCATCGAGGATACTACGATCACGAATACCTATTTTTAGCGCAATCGTATATCCATAAAGGGGATGGTGCTTCATCTCTTCAAATTCGCTGTCGGTTAGTCGCCCTTTTTTATTGGTAATGTTAGGATTAACTCTGCTTTTTCCTAAATCATGGAGTAATGCGGACATTCCTAGCTCTTCGAGCGTAATGGGATCCAGCTTTAGATACGAGCCTAAACTTAGAGAATAGATACAAACGTTAATCGAATGGGTATGGGTATAGTAATCATAAGCGGTAATCTTAATCATCGATTCTATCGCATGGGTGTCACTGAAAATTGTATTGACAAAAGTGTTGACTACTTGTTTTGATTTTGGAACATTTTCAAGTTCTTCGGGATTTTCAAACATTTCATCAAGGATAACCGAAGCTTGTCGATAGATAACGGCGGCTTTTTTTGTTATCGGTATTTGTTCATTACGCACGACAGCTTGAACCAGTTTATCCACAAAGCGGTTATAAGAGGGGAGATCACTTTGCCGTATGTAAAGGGATCGGATCCGTTCGATCTCTATTTTATGATTTGAACCGATTGGGGTATTTTGAGCTAAAAAAAAAGATTTGTCAGAAAATTTATCTTCGGTGGAAAAGAGATCAAATTCGAGGGTATCTCCAACATCTAATAGCCATTTTTCAATTTCAACATAGGCTTCATGCGGAGTTTCATCATAGCGGCGGGAAATGCGTACTTGTTTCACATCCGTAGCCGCTTAGCGTAACAAATCCGAATAATCGTATTCAGAAGGATTTAAAAAGATTTTTCCCTCTCGAATAGTGAGGCGTACATCGGTTTCACCCAAGGCCTCAAAACGTTTTTTTATTTTTTTATTTTCTTTCTCTTTGTAACGTTTGAGTTTTAAGAAGGATTTGAGAGATACCCATTCATCAATCTCACTATCAACGACATCAGCATTGATGGCATCCGGTGAAGCCTCTTGCATTACCGTATCGGTATTGACGTGAGAGAGAAATTTTGTGGCAACGACATGCAATACATTGCGTAATTGTGCGTCACGCTCTTTATAAATCTGTTCTACTTTAATCCGTTCATCAATGAGCATCTGTTCTCTCTGATCGCGCAGGCGAGAGGTCTCTTTTTCGAGAACATCCACTTTTTCACGGAGACGATCATTTTCTTGTTCGATATAGAGGGTATAACGGGAGTCATTAACGGTGTTAGTGGTCGTATTATTTTTAGCAGACTCAACCGCAACGTACTTTACTCCGTTATCAACGATACAATCCAAACTACCGCGTCGTATACGGTTATGAATGGCTTCTTTGGAAACATTAAAATACTCTGCAGCATCGGCAATCGTCATTTTTTTCATCTAAACTCCCAACTTCTCAAGCCTCGTTGACTTTATTTTAGCATCATTTAACTTGCTCTGCAGCATTGTGAAAGATGTGCCGATGTCGTTCTTATCGAAAATTATCAAAAACGAGAGGAGCTTCCCACTCCATTGCTTTAATGTGCGCCATAATTTTTTGGAGCTCATCAATCTGTTTGGATTTAATACGGATATGTTCCCCCTCGATTGCGACGGAAGCTTTTGTTTTTAGGTTTTTGATTTCAGCTTGAATTTTTTTTGCCTCTTTGGCATCGATCGTATCAACGATTTTATAGGTTGCTTTACGGCTTCCCCCGCTTGCGTCTTCGGTTTTGAGTTCATTGAGTGCTTTGGAAGAGAGACCTCTTTTGATCAATTTTCCGATAACGATATCTTTTAGTGCGTCAAGCTTGCTGTCGCTGGATGCGAGAAGAATGAGCTGTTTCTCTTTTTCACGGTAATTAATCTCATACGTAACTCCTTTAAAATCATAACGACCAATCACCTCTTTTTCAGATTGGGCGATTGCATCTTTAAAGGCTTGAAGATCAATTTTTGCGGAGATGTCGAGAGAGTGTTCAGATGCCATATTACTGTCCTATACAAACTTTTATTTATAACAGTTAGTATAACACACCCAAACTATAATTTGAAAACGGATTAAAACATTGGAGTGCCGAAATCAAGCCCTCCTCCAAACGCTATCCCTGCGTTAGGGTCTTGATAGCCAAGCATGGATGACTTCATCCTCAGCATTGTAATATCTTGTTTGGGTGCAATATTTTGAGGACAGACGGGGACACATTCGCCGCAAAGGGTACAATCCCATATCCCGTTGGTTTGCACTGCCGCTATTTTTGCGTCACTGTTTGTTTCGCGTAGATCATTGACGTAACGCCAAACGCGGGTGAGCGCAAAAGGGCCGATAAAATCCGGATTCACGGCATATACGGGACAGGCACTGTAACATGAAGTGCATAAAATACAATCGCTTTGTGTCTCGATACGGTGCGCCTCTTCATCAGAGATATTCCCTTCAATGGAATCTTCGCTCCACGCTTTAGCGGTCGCATTAAAACGTTCGATGGGTGAAGAGTCAACGACTAAATCTCGAATCACACGCGTATTTCGGATCGGTTCTACCGTATCACCGTCTAAGGGTTTATATTCGCACATTAGCACTTCTCGTCCGTTGACCCGTACCGCACAGCTTCCGCAAACTCCGCTACGGCATCCGTGGGAGTAGGTTAGTGTAGGATCGATCTTGGTTTTAATATGATTTAAAATCGTAAGAAGCGTAACATTTTCTAACTCGATGTTATAACATTGTGCTGTAGAATCAGCACTGCGTAATACATTGATCTCCATCAGTCGCACCACTCTCTTTCATTTTCTTCATCGTCGTCAAAATCATCATCTATATCTTCATTCATTGCATAAAATCCGCGCATAGCACTCCATCCTCTTTCCATGTGATTGTGTGGGCTCCGAACATTTGATCATTACGTGCAGGGGCATCTATCCGATAGTGTGCCCCTCGACTCTCAACGCGGCTGATAGCACTTACGACGATAATTTCCGAGAGTTCTATTTTGTTTCCGAATTCGATGAATTCGACCAGATTGGTATTGCACGCTTTGGATTTATCACGCGGTCCCATAAACGGTAACTCACGCTGCATTTGCCGAATTGCTCCCAGTACCGCTTTGAGTCCCATATCATCCCGAACAAGACCGACATTGTTATAGAAGATATTGGCTAACATCTCCTGCTTTTGATAAAAGTCGATCTGATTGGTAAAATACATTACCCCTCGGACGAAATTCGTATCTTTGGCTAACTGATGGTTATCGATTATAGGAGAAGGGTGTTTGGCCCCGTATTCAGAAGCGTTGGCACCGCAATGGAGGCCGAATACGACTAATTCCAATAACGAGTTTCCTCCTAAGCGGTTAGCACCGTGTGTTTTATGGTTAGCGCATTCACCGACGGCAAACAATCCTAATACGCTGCTCATGCAGTGTGCATCGACTTCAATTCCCCCCATACTGTAATGGGCGGAGGGTTTGATCGGTATTAGCTCATGTACCGGATCGATCCCCTCGTAGATTTGCGCTAATTTACGCTCCTGAGGAAGTTCGTGATTGATGAATTCTTCTCCCAAATGGCGAATATCCAGATAAACGGCACCGCCGTTTGTTATCTCATCATGGATTGCGCGTGCAACTATGTCACGGGGAGCGAGTTCGTCGGTAAAACGTTCTTTGTGACTATTAAGCAAATATCCGCCTGCTCCGCGCGCACTCTCAGAGATTAATATCGAAGAGTTTTTCAATGCAGTCGGATGGAACTGAACAAACTCCATATCGGCAAGCTTTGCACCGGCACGTACCGCTGCGGCCAAACCGTCCCCCGTTGCTTGAACTGAGTTGGTGGAATGTTTGCCGTACAATCCGCCGTACCCGCCGGTAGAGAGAATAACCGCATCGGCTCGTATCTCTTCAACCTCTCCGCTCTCAATATCCAAAAAGGTCGCGCCCAATACACGGTTTGTCTCTTCATCAACAATCAGGTTCAGTAAAAAACGTTCATTTTTGAAGGTGATTCCTGCTTTAAGGCATTGATCATAAAGGGTATGCAGAAGCTTTAATCCGGTGTAGTCTTGTGCATAACATGCACGTGGTGCACTTGCTCCCCCTAAACGGCGTCTTGCAATTTCACCTGATTTATTGCGGCTAAACGGTAGCCCGATAGCATTACACCAGCGGATTGCTTCAGGGGCTTTTTCACACATAAAGGTGATTCGTGCTTCATCTCCCAATCCTGCTGATGAACGAAAGGTATCGTCAATATGATTTTGGATGGTATCATTCGCCCCTAATACAGCGTTCATCCCCCCTTGTGCCATCGAAGTTTGGGAACGTGTCGGTAGTGTTTTAGAAGCGATAATTACTTCCGCGCCCGACTCATGTGCCGAGAGTGCGCTTACCAAACCGGCACCGCCGCTGCCGATAATCAATACTTTTGCCATAACAAAGACTCCTTATTGTTGCGATTGTATCTGATGAAGTGTTAGCTCTCACTCAAAAAGATTGACTAATTTTTAGATAAAATAAACAATGCAAACTTTATTCTCCATTATGGGCATTTACCTTTTTATCGCCGTCGGTTTTGGTGCCAAATGGACATTTAAAGAGAAAATAGATGATCGAACCATAACATTGCTCAGTGTCTATTTTTTACAAATTTTTCTCACCTTCTGGGGATTGCTCAAACGTCCTATCGATACTGAGCTTCTCTTTGCCCCCACACTTTATCTGGGGATAACGGTTATCTCACTCTTTTTGATGATTCCATTGTCACGTATCCTTTTTTCTGAACCTAAAGAGCGTTCAATAGCTACCGTCGCGGCATTGATCGGTAATACCGGTAATCTCGGAATTCCACTTGGAATTGCATTATTCGGAGAGATGAGTGTCCCCTACCTTACCCTCATCAATCTGGCTAACGTTTTTGTCGTCTATACGATTGGCGTGTTCTACTATTCACGCGGAGAATTCAGTGTACGCGGTTCACTTCTCAATATCCTAAAACTTCCGGTGCTATGGGCTGCGATGGTTGCCATTGCACTTAATCTCATCGGTTATATTCCAAGCCCTGCAATTGATAAAACACTGATGATGGGGGCATACGCCTCTATGACAATGCAACTGGTGTTGTTTGGTATTTATCTCTACGGTATTAAACTAGGCGAAATAAATCTACGTCTTACCGCATGGGTAAACGGAACAAAATTTATTTTAATACCCGTGATTACATTTGTCGTATTAGGGATGGTGGAGATGGACAGTACCGTGAAGGGGATTTTGTTTTTGGAACTGTTAGTCCCTTTAGCGGTGGCGAATGTCAATCTCGCCTCTCTTTATCATTGTTCCCCGCGCACCGTTACGGTACAGGTATTTGTGACATCGGTATTATTTTTAGGCATAGCCCTTATTTTACCGACGCTTTTGAAAATGTTTTGATATTCTCGATTGTAGCCGCAATAAGACGTTCACGTGCTTCACGAGATGTCCATGCGATATGGGGAGTGATGTAGAGACGTTCAGGGTGTTTGATCGCTAATAGAGGATGAGGAGTTTTCATCGGCTCTTTCGCTAACACATCCAACCCGACATAGATCGGTTTGACATCGATGATAACCGAGAGAGCATCTTCATCCACGATTCCGCCTCGTCCGAGATTGAGCAATACCGCACTGTCTTTCATTTGTAGCAATTCGGAATGTGAGATGAGGTTTTCCGTCGATGGGTTAAGCGGTGCATGGATCGAGATTACATCGCTGTTTTCGATCAAACGGCTGAGGGTCGTTTTCTCAAAATCACTGTTTTCATTTTTCCCTGAGGTGGAGTAATAACAGATGTTAGCCCCAAATGCTTTCGCTACATTTGCAACACCACGCCCGATTTCACCGAGACCGATAATCCCCCACGTTTTTCCGCGCAGTTCGCTGAATGAGGGACCGATATGGGCAAATACCGCTTCACGTTGCCATGAGCCGCTTTTGACGTACTCATCATAATAGCGGCTGTGCCCCATCAGGTAAAATAACATCGAAAACGTATGCTGTACCACGGCATCAGTTGAGTACCCCGCCACGTTTTTGACGGCAATCCCGCGACGTTCCGCCGCATCATGGTCGATGTTATTGGTTCCCGTCGCCGCCACACAGATGAGTTTGAGGTTAGAGGATGATTCCATCACCGCATCGTTAATCACTACTTTATTCGTGACAATCACTTCCGCATCTTTAACCCGTTCACACGTCTCTTCTGCGGAGGTTGTCTGATAAACCACCACATCGCCCAGAGATTCAAATCCCGCTAACGACGTATCACCATACGTTAGTGCATCGAGTATGACTATCTTCATGCGTCTTGAATCTTTTTAATCAACTTTTTCGCTTTTTTCATCGCTTTGTTCACTTTGTCAAACACCAGCACCACCGCCATACGTCGCCCGACGTGCGCTTCAGGCTTGCCGAACACACGGACAAAACTGTTATCATCGAACAACTCATCGGCAACATCGATCACCGGCTCATGCGATTCGACGGTGGATTTAAACGCCGCACTCGCACCGTCACCGTAGAACGTAAAGCCTAACGGCAATCCAAGCACCGCACGTACATGGAGGGCAAATTCGCTTTGGCTTTGGGTAATCAATGTTACCATCCCCGTATCGTGTGGACGAGGACTCACTTCGCTGA
>Ga0351950_1067_pt1 | contig 10335 bp, 8 predicted proteins | sample BONcelT113001H13_FD_206835 | JGI IMG/M metagenome (GOLD analysis project Ga0351950, IMG submission 206835) | Enriched cells from coal bed in the Powder River Basin, Montana, United States - BONCAT cells T11 rep3 HSBNCT.T11.300.1.H13 ...
TGGCAAGCTGTAAACCCGCACACGGAGGACTTCATGGCCGATTGGGTTAAAGAGTCTGTTGCGCCGACCGAGCGCAAATGGGAAGAGTTCTATCGCAACCGCTTTGCCCACGACAAGCGCGTGCGCACCACACACGGGGTCAATTGCACCGGCTCCTGCTCCTGGGAGGTCTTCGTCAAGGACGGCATCGTCACCTGGGAGCTGCAGGCCACCGACTATCCCGCGCTGGAAGATGGCCTGCCGCCCTACGAGCCGCGCGGCTGCCAGCGGGGGATCAGCTTCTCGTGGTACCTCTACAGCCCGATCCGCGTCAAGTACCCCTACGTGCGCGGCGTGTTGGTGGATATGTGGCGCGAGGCACGCGCAGCGCACGCCGATCCGGTGGCGGCCTGGCAGTCAATCGTGAACGACCCGGAGAAACGCACCCGTTTCCAGCAAGCGCGCGGCAAAGGCGGTTTCCGGCGTTTGTCATGGGATGAAGCGCTCGACATTATCTCCGCCTCAGTGATCCACACGGTCAAAGCCCACGGGCCGGATCGGGTGATCGGTTTCTCGCCGATCCCGGCCATGTCGCAGGTCAGCTACGCCGCGGGCAGCCGGTTCCTGACGCTGCTGGGCGGGGTGGCGATGAGCTTCTACGATTGGTACTGCGACCTGCCGCCCGCCAGCCCCGAAATTTGGGGCGAACAGACCGACGTCCACGAATCGGCCGACTGGTACAACAGCCGCTTCATTGCCGTGGTAGGCGCCAACCTGAACATGACCCGGACGCCTGACACCCATTTCATCTCGGAGGTGCGTCACGCGGGGGCCAAGCTGACCGTCTTTTCCCCGGACTTCTCCCAGGTGGCGAAGTATGCCGACTACTGGATCCCCGTGCATGCCGGGCAAGATGCGGCGTTCTGGATGGCGGTCAACCATGTGCTGCTGAAGGAGTTCTACGTCCAGCGGCAGGTGCCGTACTTCGTCAACTATCTTAAGCAGTACACCGACATGCCCTTCCTCGTGCAGATCGGCGACGCCATCGCGGCAGAAGGCGCACTCCCCGGACGCTACCTGCGCGCCAACCAAGTCGCCGCGTACCAATCGGTCGAAAACGGCGACTGGAAGCTGTTGGTCTGGGACAAGAGCGCCGGACAACCCCGCATGCCGCAGGGGACGGTCGGCTTCCGCTGGGCCAAGCAGGAACCGGGGCAGTGGAACCTCCAGATGCACGACCCGATCACCGATGCGGATCTCGATCCAGAGCTCTCGTTTATTGATGCGTACGATCAGGTGCAGGAGGTCCGGTTCGACGACTTCGCCACGGGCAAAACGCTATGCCGGAACGTTCCGGTACGCGCCATCGAAACGGAGGCCGGGCGGGTGACGGTCGCCACCGTGTTCGATCTCGTCATGGCCCAGTTCGGCGTCGCGCGCGGCCTGCCCGGCGAGGGGGACGACCTTCCGAACGACTACACCGATGATCTGCCCTACACCCCCGCCTGGCAGGAAAAGTACACCGGCATCCACCGCGACACCCTGGTGCAGTTTGCGCGTGAGTGGGCCGAGAACGCGGAAAAGACGAACGGCAAGAACCTGATCATCATCGGCGCGGGGGCCAATCATTGGTATCACAACAACCTGCTTTATCGCTCAGGCATCGTGGCGCTGATGCTGACCGGCTGTGTCGGCGTGAACGGCGGCGGGCTGGCGCATTATGTCGGCCAGGAGAAGCTGGTCAACCAGGCCTCGTGGAGCACGATCGCGTTCGCCAATGACTGGGGCATGGCGCCACGCCAGCAGAACACGCCGTCGTTCCATTACGTTCACTCCGACCAGTGGCGCTACGAGCGCGGCTTCACCGCCTACGATACGCTGCCGACGCGGGAGGGGCACAAACCCGCCGGGCACACTATCGACATGCAGGTGGATGCCGTGCGGCGGGGCTGGTTGCCCTTCTTCCCGCAGTTCAACCGCTCGTCGCTGGCGGTCACGCAGGAGGCGGCCGATCACGGCGCGCAGACCGATGGCGAGGTGATCCAGTACGTGGTTGACCAGCTCAAGCAGAACAAGCTGGGCTTTGCGGTCGAGGACCCGGACGCGCCGGAGAACTGGCCGCGCGTGTGGTTCATCTGGCGCGGCAACGCGATCGGCACCAGCGCCAAGGGCCACGAGTTCTTCCTGCGCCACTACTTGGGCACGCACAGCAACGCCATCGCGCCGGAGATGGCCGAGGGCCACACGAGCGAGGTGGTCTATCGCCCCGAGGCGCCGACCGGCAAGCTCGACCTGGTGGTGGATCTCAACTTCCGTATGGATACCTCGGCGCTCTACTCCGATATCGTGCTGCCCGCCGCCACCTGGTACGAGAAAGACGATCTGAACACGACCGATCTGCACACCTACATCAACCCGATGCAGGCAGCCGTGGCGCCGGCCTGGGAATCAAAGAGCGATTGGGACATCTACAAGGCCATCGCCAAACGGGTGAGCGACCTGGCCGTGACGCACCTGCCCGAGCCGCTGCGTGACATCGTCATGCTGCCGCTGCAACACGACACGCCCGACGAACTGGCCCAGCCCGAGGTGCGCGACTGGAAGCGGGGCGAGGTCGAGGCGATCCCCGGCAAGACGATGCCCAAGTTCCGCGTGGTCACTCGTGATTACACCCATCTCTACGAGAAGATGGTCTCGTTGGGCGCTGGCGTGGCGGCAAACGGCGTCGCCGCGCACGGGTTGAGCATTCCGGTCGCCGATGAGTACGACCGGCTGGCGCGCCGCCAACCGCGGCAGGTCAACGGCCAAACCCTGCCCTCGCTGGTCGAGGCGCGGGAGGTGGCAGAGGCGATCCTGGCGCTCGACCCGGCGTCCAACGGCGAGCTCGCCCACCGCGCCTTCGAGGCCGAGGAGCACAAGACCGGTGTGCCGCTGACCGATCTGGCGGAAGGTCTGCGCGACGTGCGCATTAGCTTCGCCGACATCGTCAGCCAGCCGCGGCGCGTGCTCACGACCCCCACCTGGTCCGCGGTGATCAACAAAGGCCGCGCTTATTCGCCGTTCACGCTGAACGTCGAGCGGCTGATCCCCTGGCGCACCCTGACCGGCCGCCAGCACTTTTATCTCGATCACGAGAACTACCTGGCCTGGGGCGAGCACCTCCCGACCTACAAGCCGCGGCCGGACCACATGATGCTCGATGAAATGCAGGTGACGTTAGGCCGGATGGGCAAGGCGGGCGGCATCATGCTCAACCTGATCACTCCGCACGGCAAGTGGAGCATCCACTCCACCTATTCCGAGAACGAACGCATGATGACCCTCTCGCGCGGCGGCTACCCGGTCTGGTTGAATCCCACCGATGCCGTCGAACTGGAGATCGCCGACAACGACTGGGTCGAGGTGCATAACGACAACGGCGTGTTCGTCCAACGGGCCATTGTTTCGGCCCGCATCCCGGCCGGGACTGTCTTTATCTACCATGCCACCGAGCGCACAGTCGGCATTCCCAAGTCGCCGCTGCGCGGCAAGCGCGCCGGCATGAACAACTCATTGACGCGTACGCGGCTCAAGCCGGTGCTGATGACGGGCGGGTACGCGCAGTTCACCTATGCCTTCAACTACTGGGGCCCGACCGGCGTGAACCGGGATACCTTTGTCTTCGTGCGCCGCATTGACGGACCGACCTTCTGAGGGGGAAACGATGAACGTTCGCGCTCATATGAGCATGCTGTTTCACCTGGACAAATGCATCGGCTGCCATACCTGCTCGGTCGCCTGCAAAAACCTGTGGACCGACCGGAAGGGCGCCGAATACATGTGGTGGAACAATGTCGAGACCCGCCCCGGCACCGGCTACCCGACCCAGTGGGAAGACCAGAAGCACTACCGCGGCGGCTGGAAGCTGAAGGACGGCAAGCTGCGCCTGCGCCTGCATTCGAAGCTCGGCGGCCTGGCCAAGCTCTTCTTCAACCCCTCGCTGCCGGCGCTCGAGGATTACTACGAGCCGTTCACCTTCCGCTACCAGGATCTGTTCAACGCGCCGGCCGGCGACGACCAGCCGACCGCCATCCCCATCTCCAAAATAACGGGTGAGCCGATTGATATCCAGACCGGCCCCAACTGGGACGACGACCTGGGTGGTTCGGGCATCTACGCCAAGAATGATCCGAGCATGGCGGATCTGCCGGAGCACGTCCGCCAGCAGATGGTCGAACTGGAGCGGATCGTGTTCAATTACGTCCCGCGCATCTGCAATCACTGCCTCAACCCGTCGTGCGTGGCGGCGTGTCCTTCAGGCGCGATTTACAAGCGCGCCGAAGATGGCGTGGTGCTGGTCAACGAAAACCAGTGCCGGGCCTGGCGCATGTGCGTGGCTGCCTGCCCGTACAAAAAAGTGTATTACAACTGGTCCACCGGCAAGTCGGAGAAGTGCATCCTGTGCTTCCCCCGCCTGGAGACGGGGCAAGCGCCGGCCTGTGCACACTCGTGCGTCGGCCGCATCCGCTACATGGGCGTGCTGCTCTACGACGCGGATCAGATCCCCGGCGCGGCGCTGGTCTCCGATGACCAACTGGTCGAAGCGCAGCGCGCCGCCATCCTGGACCCGTTCGACCCGGCGGTGCTGGCAGCCGCGCGCGCCAACGGGATCGAGGAGAGCTGGATCAGCGCCGCGCAGAACTCGCCGGCCTACAAGTTTGTCGTGCAATGGGGGCTGGCCCTGCCGCTGCACCCCGAGTATCGCACGATGGCGATGATGTACTACATCCCGCCGCTCTCACCGGTGATCAGCGTCATCGAGGAGGAGCTGTTCAAGCTGGACGTGCGCCCGGAACAGCGCGACTTCGAGATCTTCGAGCGCCTGGACGCCGCCCGGCTGCCGGTGCAATACCTGGCCAATCTGTTTGCCGCCGGCAACGAGGCGCCCGTCCGCGCGGCGCTGCACAAGCTGCTGGCCGTGCGCACCTACATGCGCCGCAAGACCGTCGACGGCGCGGTGGACGAGCGGACGTTGGCGCTCCTGGCCGAGGCGGGCACGACTCTCGAAGAGGTCGAGGCGATCTACCGACTGACCGCGCTGCCCACCCTGGCCGAGCGTTTCGTGATCCCGCAATACCATCGGGAGATGGCCGTGGAAGCCTGGACCGATCCGCTGGAGCGCAAAGGCAATGCCGGCTTCGGCTATGTCCAGGGCCCGGCGAGAGGTGAGTGACATGGAAGCAACCCTGCGTGACGCCTACGTGACCCTGGCGGATGCCTTCGCCTACCCGGCGCCGGGCCGGCTGGAGGCGCTGAAACGCGGCGGGGCCGCGATGCCCAAAGGCGCGGGCAAGGACGCCTATGCGGCCTTTCTCAGCGGCATTGATCGTCTGCCGCTGGGCGCGTGGGAGGAACTGCACACCCGCACCCTGGATCTGAACCCACCCGCCGCGCCGTACGTCGGTTATCAGACCTGGGGCGAAAGCTACCAGCGCGGCGCGTTCCTGGCCCAGATGAACCGGGCGCTCGCCGAGGCCGATGTGGACGCCGACGGCGAACTGCCCGACCACCTGGCCCCGACCTTCCGCTACCTCGCGACTGTGTCTGACCCGCTGCCCGAGCTGCTCGAAGTGCTTGGCCCGGCGATTGGCCGGATGATCGAGGCGCTGCGGAAAGCGGAGCCGGATAACCCCTACGTCAGCCTGCTGCAAGCGGTGCAGGCGCAGTGCCAAGACCTGAAGAAGGAGGCCGCATGAACATGGATACCGTCTTCTTCGTGATCCTTCCCTACGTCTCTCTGGCGATCTTCATCGCCGTGGGCCTGTATCGCAAGATCTACCGGCCCTTCACCGGTTCCAGCCTGTCGTCGCAGCTCCTGGAGCGCAAGAAGCTCTATTGGGGATCCGTCCCCTTCCACTACGGGATCGTGATCGTGCTGCTGGGGCACCTGCTGGCCCTCCTGCTCCCCGACGGACTCCGGCTGTGGAACGCGGTGCCGATCCGCCTTTATCTGCTCGAAGCGACCGGCCTCGCGCTGGGCCTCTGGGCGCTCATCGGCCTGGTGATCCTGCTCTGGCGGCGGTTGAGCGAGAAGCGGGTGCAGGTCGTCACTACGCCGATGGATCTGGTGATCCTGGTGCTGCTGTTGATTTCGGTGATCACCGGGGTGCTGACCGCCTCGGTTTACCGCTTCGGATCCTCCTGGTTCACCGTGGTGTTCACGCCCTACCTGTGGTCGGTGCTGATCCTCCAGCCGCAAGTCAGCCTGGTGGCGCCGTTGCCGTGGGTGATCAAGCTGCATGTGATCAATTTCTTCGTGCTGCTGGCCGTATTCCCGTTCTCACGGCTCATTCACATTGCTATGTACCCGCTTGGCTACCTGATCCGGCCGTGGCAGATCGTGATCGCGAACCGGCGCCCCGGGCGAGGGCAAGAGAATCCCACGGCGCGGTGAGAGCTCTGTAAGCAAGTTCTTGGGGAGGAACTCATGAGCACGTGGCTGAAACGTTGGGAACCGGACAATTCGGTCTTCTGGGAAGAAACTGGCAGCAAGATCGCCTGGCGCACGTTGACAATCACGACCATCGCCTTGACGCTGTCCTTTGCGACCTGGTTCATGATGAGTGCGGTCGTGGTGCGCATCCCCCAGATCGGCTTCAAGTTCGACACCATGCAGTTGTTCTGGCTGGCGGCCATGCCGGGCTTGGCCGGCGGCACGTTCCGGATCATCAACACGTTTCTGATCCCGATCTACGGCACGCGCCACGTCATCACAGTGACGACTTTCCTGAAGTTGATCCCGTGCGTGGGCATCGGCTTGGCGGTGATGAATCCCGGCACGCCGTTCTGGCTGTTCATCGTACTGGCGCTGCTGGCAGGCCTGGGCGGCGGCGATTTCTCATCCTACATGCCGAGCACGCGCTTCTTCTTCCCCAAAAAGATGCAAGGCACGGCGCTGGGCATCCAGGCGGGCATCGGCAACTTCGGCGTCAGCCTGACGCAGTTCGTCACGCCCTGGATCATTGGCTTTGCGGCGGTCGGCGCGGCGCAGACGATGACTGCCGGCGGGGCGACCCGATCCATCTGGCTCCAGAACGCGGCTTTCTGGTATGTCCCGCTGTTGGTAATCGTTGGCGTGGCAGCGTGGGTCTGGCTGCGCAGCGTTCCGATCAAAGCCTCCTTCGGGGAGCAGTTGGACATTTTCAGGGTCAAGCACACGTGGTTCTGCACCATCACCTATGTGATGACCTTCGGCTCCTTTTCGGGGCTGTCGGCGATCTTCCCGCTCTTGATCAAGGCGTTGTATGGCTCGTTCGCGGGCGCACCGGATCCGCTGCAATACGCGTTCCTGGGGCCGCTGGTCGGCTCGCTGGCGCGCATCCTGACCGGCCCGCTCGCAGACAAAGTCGGCGGCGCGATCCTGACGCACGTGACCGGCATCGCACTCATCCTCGGCACGCTGGCGTTGGCGGGGCTAGGGCTGCTGACCCCGACCTCCCTGGGCCAGTTCCCGGCCTTCGTAGCGATCATGCTGGTGCTGTTTTTCTTCACCGGCATCGGGAACGCGGCGACGTTCAGACAATACCCGATCATCTTTGCCGATTCGCCCCGCCAAGGCGCCGGGGTGATCGGCTGGACTGCGGCGATCGCGGCGTATGGCCCCTTCATCTTTTCGACGCTGGTCGGTGCTTCGATCACGAGCACCGGCTCGCCGAAGGCTTTCTTCTACGGGGTGGTGGCCTTCTATGTGGTCGCCACGGCTGTCAACTGGTGGTACTACACCCGCAAAGGTTGTGAGAGACCGTCCTGATCTACAGCGCGCGAGAAGAATATCCGGGCCTTGCGATCTGGATTAGAGGCTTCAGCCGGTTTCTCGGGGCTGCAAGCGCAACCGACCTCGGCCCCTGATCAAGAAGATCGTCTGAACATCTATATCTCGGAGCGAGGTCACAAGATGAAGACAGCGGAAGCAGGAAAAACAGCAGTGGCCGGAAAGACCACGGAAAGCGGCAGTACCAGCGTCTTGGTGTTATCTTCTATTGGCTTCACGCTGATGTTCGCCGTGTGGGTGATGTTCGGGGTGCTGGGGATCCCGATTCGCCAGGAATTCGGGCTGACCGATGTGCAATTGAGTTGGCTGGCGGCGATTGCGATCCTGAACGGCTCCTTATGGCGACTGGCCTTCGGCATCCTGACCGACCGCTTCGGCGGGCGCATCGTCTTCACTCTGTTGGTGCTGGCGACGATTGTGCCGGCGTACATGGTGAGCCGGGCGGCGACCTACACAGAGCTGATGGTGTGGGCGTTTTTTGTCGGGATGGCCGGCAACGCCTTTTCAGTCGGCATCGCCTGGAACTCGGCCTGGTTTCCGCGCAGCCGGCAGGGGTTCGCACTGGGGGTTTTCGGCGCGGGCAACGTAGGCGCTTCGGTCACGAAGCTGATCGGCCCCGCGTTGATCGCCTTGACGCCAGCGGCAGGCATGGCGGGAGGCTTCATCCCCGGCGGGTGGCGCTTCGTGCCGTTTCTCTATTGCGTGCTTCTGGGTATCATGGCGCTGGCGCTGTGGATTTTCACACCGAAGCACGATCATAAGCCCGGCGCCGGCCGACCCCTCCGGGAAATGCTGGCGCCGCTGAAACACGTTCGCGTATGGCGCTTCAGCCTTTACTACGTCGTGGTCTTCGGCGCTTACGTGGCCCTCTCTGTGTGGCTGCCGAAATACTACGTGGACGTGTATGGCATGACGCTGCAATCGGCCGCGCTCTTGACCGCCCTGTTCATCTTCCCCGCCAGCCTGCTCAGGCCGGTGGGCGGCTATCTGTCGGATAAATTCGGCGCGCGGCGCGTGATGTACTGGGTTTTTGGCACGATGTTGCTGGCGACCCTCCTGCTGTCCGCGCCGAGCGGGCACATCGTTTTCTACGTCTCGAACAAGTTCGACCCCGATGGGCTGCGCGAGGCCGCTCGTTTCGTGATGAGTCCGCTCATGTTTACGGCCTTGATTTGTGTCGTGGGGATCGGCATGGGGGTCGGCAAAGCGGCCGTGTACAAATACATCCCTGAATACTTTCCCAGGGACGTCGGCGCGGTGGGGGGATTGGTCGGCCTGCTCGGCGCGTTGGGTGGGTTTTTCCTGCCGCCCATCTTTGCCTGGGCCTACGAATGGACCTGGATCCCGCAATCCACCTTCTTCGTGTTGTTCCTGCTGACGGCAGTCAGCTTCGGCTGGCTGCATTGGACCGTGATGAGCCTGCTGCAGAAGGCCTCACCGGCGCTGGAAAACCGGGTGGACTTCAAGGATGGGCCTGCCGTGGAGCCGCAAAATGTCTGATCTGAAGACGATCCTGGACATCGCCGCGGCGCGGCACAGCCACCTGTGCCCGCGCCAGGTGCTGGGCGCGCGCATCGGGCTGGCGGGCGCGACCGCGCTGGGGCTGGCTGCCCCACGCCGCGACAAACGCCTGCTGGTGATCCTGGAGACCGATGGCTGTTTCGCGGATGGCGTCGAGGTCGCCACGGGGTGCGCGGCCGGCCATCGCACCTTACGGATCGAGGATTACGGTAAAGTCGCAGCGACCTTCGTGGACGTGCAGACGGAAGAGGCGCTGCGCGTCGCCCCGCGGCTGGACGTGCGCCAGCACGCCTATGCTTACGCGCCCGACGAGCCGCGCCACTACTTCGCGCAGCTCCGCGCCTACCAGATCATGCCGGATGAGGAACTGCTGACGGTTGAGCCGGTGCAGCTCCTCCAGCCGATCCGCCAGATCGTCAGCCGGCCGGGAGTGCGGGTCAACTGCGCGGGGTGTGGGGAGGAGATCATCAACGAGCGGGAGGTGATCGTTGATGGACAGCCATTCTGCCGGGCTTGTAGTCAGGGTGGTTACTACGGCTCGACGCTCCTTCTGCCAATGCCGCTGAGGGTATACCAGGATGTATAGTATAGAGAGTCTTGAAAAATCCAATTGAGTCCCCGCGACGTGGCGGGGTGCGCCGCGACACCCTCAGGCGCTGGCCAACTTGCCTAGATGGCCCACTCAGCGTAAGCTATGCGCTGGGCTGGACGACTCTAGCAGGTACGGGCAAGTATACAATGGAACGCATCACGCATCAAATAGGCGGCTCGACCGTCACGCTGGCGCAAGAGGGGCTAACGCTCACCATTCCGCGCCGCCACTGGAGTGCCCGGCAGTGGCACTGGCTGGTGCAGGTGTTGGCCCAAGTACTGGGGGCCGGCTTGACGTGGGTGCGGGCGCCAACCGTCATTGCGGCGGCCGCGGCCGGTCAGCCCGCGCCGCGTTGGAAGCCGCGGGTGCTCGATGGGCTGAGCTATCTGCTGTTCGTCTTGCTGATCCCGCCGGGGCACGCGCTGCGCCAGCT
>Ga0351950_1127_pt1 | contig 9955 bp, 5 predicted proteins | sample BONcelT113001H13_FD_206835 | JGI IMG/M metagenome (GOLD analysis project Ga0351950, IMG submission 206835) | Enriched cells from coal bed in the Powder River Basin, Montana, United States - BONCAT cells T11 rep3 HSBNCT.T11.300.1.H13 ...
TCGATCATTCGGCAGCCGACATCGACACGGGCCCGGAATTCCCCCGCGTTGAAAGGTTTTATCAGGTAATCGTTGGCACCTGCTTCCAGCCCGGCGATGATATCGGCTTGTTCGCCCCTGGCGGTCAGCATGATGATATAAGGCGGTCGATCGGTTTGTCGGGCACGCACCCTTCGAATGACCTCCAGCCCGTCCATCTCGGGCATCATCCAGTCAAGAATGACCATTCCGGGAGCATCGGGTTTCCGCAGCTTTTCCCAGGCCTGGGCGCCATTGACGGTCTCAACCACTTCATGGCCGGCATTTTTAAGCACCCTTACCAGCAACGCGCGTGTAGTGCCCTCATCTTCAGCAATCAGTAATTTCATTTTAATCCCATTCCAATATTATTTCAAAGTGGGCGCAAGCGTTCCCATTGCCTCCCTCAATCGCTTAAACCGCATTTTGATTTCGGCCATGCGATCCCATGCGGCATCCGAATTTCCGGCCGCAAACAAGCAGGAGTTGAAATTGCCCCTTGCATTACGTGTTTTTATGTCCGGTTTTCCACGGAGAAGCAATGACCTTGCTTGGCGACCCGATTCCGGCCATCGTTTTTTGCCTGATAAAGCGCACGGTCGGCCGCCTCCAATATCACATCCACGCTGCTTCCGTCGACCGCATAGGCCACGCCGATACTAACCGTAACGGTCACCTCGCCCGACCTTGTCGCAATCCGGCTGTCGGCGATCTTTCTGCGCAACCGTTCAAACAGGAACAAGCAGTCGTTTTCCATCCTCAGCGGGGTGATGAGCAAAAATTCTTCTCCCCCCATGCGTCCCACAAAATCGTACTCCCTGAGGCTTTCGGCAAGAATTTTTGAAAGTCCGCAAAGGACATCATCTCCGGTCTGGTGTCCGTATGTGTCATTGATCTGTTTGAAATGGTCCACATCGCAAATACCGACGGCAAGGGCATTTGCGTGACGACCGGCCCTTACGAGTTCCTTTTGCAGATGATCGAGAATGGCCCGACGGTTCAACATACCCGTCAGGGGATCGTGGGTGGCCTGGTGGGCCAGGGCTTCACGGCTCCGGATAAGCGTATCCTGCATTTCAATCATGCGGCGACCGACTTCGACTCGGGCGCGGAGTTCACCGATATCGAACGGTTTTGCCAGATAGTCGTCGGCGCCGGATTCCAGACCGGCGATGATGTCGGTTTTTTTGCCTCTTGCGGTGAGCAGAATCAGATAAGGCGGCCGATCGGTTTGCAGGCTGCGGACACGGCGCACAACCTCCACGCCGTCCATCTCCGGCATCATCCAGTCGAGAATGGCCAACCTGGGCGCGTCGGGTTCCTGAAACTTTTCCCATGCCTCGGTTCCCCGGGTGGTTTCAACCACTTCATGTCCGATGTTTTTCAATACGTTAGCCAGCAGCGTGATGGATGTGACATCATCTTCGGCGATCAATATTTTCATCATAACCTCGTCTAAGGCGGCATATCCGCGGAGACTGGAGATTAGAAACCGGAAAAATTTGCCGTTTTCATCGATTGCCGCAACCGTTCGAACTGCCCTTCGAGTTCAGCCATGCGTTCCTTTGCAGTGTCCATGTCCCCGGCTGCGGCTGCTTTTTGGATTTCAAGGGCAGCGGCGCCAAGCGCTTCGCCGCCGACATTGGCGCTTGCACCCCTGATGGTATGGGCCTGGCGCTCGGCCCGGAGACCGTCCCCGGCCTCCAGATAGCCGCGCAGGGTCACGATCTGCAACGGGATGTCCTTTACAAAGGTATCGATCACCATGCGAGCTAGGCTAATATCATGGTCCAATCGAGCCATCATGCCTGCCCTGTCCCAAAGGTATGGCCTAACAGACGACCATTTTTCAACATTTTTCATCCCGGCTTTTCCTCTTGTCCCGGGGTATTCCTTTTTGCGTCCGGGCAGCCACTTTTCGATCACCCCGGCCAGATCCTTCAGCATCAAGGGTTTAGATACATAATCATTCATGCCGGCTTCCAGGCATTTTTCATGGTCTCCCTGCATGGCATGGGCGGTCATCGCGATGACGGGGACATCGTGATCGCGGACCGCGGAACCCGGATCGCGTATTTGGCGCGTGGCTTCCAGCCCATCCATCACCGGCATCTGAATATCCATTAATACAATATCATATGGTATGGCGGCAAGAGCCTCAACCGCTTCCCTGCCGTCGGCAACCGCATCGGCATGCAGGCCCAGTTTCTTTAGAATACCCACGGCAACCTGCTGATTGGTAATATTATCTTCCGTCACCAGGATGCGGGCTTTACCGCCTGCAACCCGGGGCATGGTCTCCCGGGCCGTATGGCGCGTGACAATGGCTGATGATATAGGCGTATTTTCGACTCTCTCCTTTAACACGAGCGACAACGTCCATCTGAGTTCCTGGTGCCGGACCGGCTTGATCAGATATGCCGTAAAACCGATTTCCGCAAAATGCCGGGCGTCTCCCCGGATTCCCAAGGAGGTCAGCATAACCATGCGGATGTCTTTCAGGCGCTTGTCCGCCCGGATGCTCCTGCCAAGGGTTTCACCGTCCATACCGGGCATGTGCATGTCGATAACGGCAATTTTGAAAGGATCTTTCTCTTCCGCTGCCCGACTCAGGATCATGAGCGCTTCTGTTCCGTCGGCCGCTTCCGTGGGTCGCATCCCCCAGGAAACCATCCGTGCACTCAGGATTTCACGGCTCGTTGCATTGTCGTCTACAATAAGGATTCTCACCCCGTCGAGGTCGGCTGACGACAGGATGCTTTCCGATTTTACCGTCGCAATCGATCTGTCAAGGCGCGCCGTAAACCAGAATGTCGAACCCTTGCCCGCTTCGCTTTCAACGCCGATTTCTCCGCCCATTATTTCCGCCAGTTGTTTCGAAATCGCCAGACCCAGTCCGGTGCCCCCGTATTTCCGGGTGGTGGAAGCATCCACCTGCATGAACTCTTCAAAAAGGATATCATGCTTATCCGCGGGAATCCCGATCCCGGTGTCGCTCACCTCAAAACGCAGCAGAAAACCATCGGCGGTTTCGGCTTCTACCGAGGCCCGGATCACCACTTCCCCGTCATGGGTGAACTTGACGGCGTTATCCACAAGATTGGTAAGGATCTGACGCAGACGTCCCGGGTCACCGCGCAAAAAAGAGGGGACACCCGGTTCCGCGGCACAGAGAAACTCCAGTCCCTTCTGCTGAGCCCTCACGGCCATGGTGGCGGCGAAATCGTCTAAAAGACCGATCAGATCAAAATCCAGAAATTCCAGGTCGATCTTTTTTGCCTCGATTTTGGAAAAATCAAGAATACTATTAATCAGGGCCAGCAGGGCTTCCCCGCTGGAACGAACGGATTCCACATATCGCAGCTGCTCATCGGTCAATTCGGTCTCCAGCAATAACCCGGTCATGCCGATGACCCCGTTCATAGGGGTACGGATTTCATGACTCATATTGGCCAGAAACAGGCTTTTAGCGGAATTGGCCAAATCCGCCTGCTGTTTTGCCTCCAGAATTTCTTTTTCAATCTGATTCCTGGCAAGCGCATCGGCAAGGATATTGCCGAGAATCTTCAACAGCTCCACCTGTTCCTGATTCAGATCCCTTTTGGATCGGACCAAGTCATAACCAAAATATCCCATAAGCCGATCATTTTTAATCAGCGGCAGGCACAGCACGGATTTCACCTGCTGTCGTTTGAGTTCGGCTTGATCGGGTCCGGCGGCTTTCGGCATCAACTCCACATCCGGGACAAAAAGGATGCCGCGATTTTTCATGATGCCGGCAATCCAGGGCACGTTGGAAAGAGGAAAATCCCGGATGGTGTCTTTCACGGAAGGAATGCCTTCCGCGCACCATTCATGGGTGTTGGACATAAATTGTTCATCCGGGGAAAACTGAAACAAGTACGTTCGATCTGTTTGCAGGAACAAACCGCATCGCTCAAGCATATGATTGATTATCCGGTCGATATTTTCGGTGTTCGAATTGATGAACTCGGCGGAAATGTCAGCGAGCAGTTTCTGGAGGTCTCCTTTGAATTTAATATTTTCTATGAGTTGTTTACGTTTGCTGATATCCATATCGGATCCCCGGTATCCGACAACTTCACCATGCGCATCCAGCAGGGGCATACCGCTGCTTAATACCCAGATATGGCGCCCGTCTTTGGAAACGAGTCGATTTTCAAAGTTGGTCATCGATTTTTTGTGACGGATAAAATCCATGCCGACTTCTTTCATCACTTCGCAATCTTCCGCGGGGCAGATATCAAAAAAAGATCTGGTTCCGACCAGTTCCTCGGGTCGGTAGCCGATAATTTTTTCCACAACCGGACTCAGGTAGGTATACATTCCACGGGAATCAACCTCCCAGGCAAAGGTTCGGCTCTGTTCGGCGAGCCGGCTGTAACGTTCCTGGCTTTCACGCAAATCGATTTCCATTTTTTTTCGTTCGGTGATATCCAGGATCACGCCCACCAGGCCGTTCACCGCCCCGGAAACATCGACCAGTGAAGCTTTGTGAAAAACCACGTCGCGTATTTGCCCCAGCCCGTTTTTCACCTGGGATTCATAAATCTGGGTAGTCGGATGTGAAAATAATTCGGCATCTTTTTCATGATATATTTTTGCAAGATCCGGCGGGCTGATATCAAAAACCGATTTTCCGATCAATTCTTCACGGGATTTCCCGAAAAAAGCCTCAAAGGCCTCGTTACATCCAAGATAACGCCCATTGGCATCCTTATAAAAAACCGGCGCCGGAATGGAATTTAAAAGCGACCTTAAAAACAGTTCGTTCTCTTGGAGGGCTTCACTGATTTGCCGTCGTTCGGTTATATCGATGGAGTGTTCAATGATACGCCCCAAAAGACCATTCCGGTCGAATATGGGGTGTGCATAGACCTCGACATTACATCTTTGTCCGTGATCATTGAAATGCACGTGCTCCAACATGGCGGGCTGACCCGTTTTTTTGACCTCACTCAAGGGGCATGAGTGTCCCATGCCCATACAGGGATTGTTCTGTCGGTGAGAAACAGTATAGCATTTTCTACCGACGACCCCGGGGCCGCCGTAAGCGTCATTGGCCATTTCGATCGTATATGTATCGGCATTGATGACGGCAAACGGATGGGTAAGCGCGTTAATGGCGACACGAAGAAACGCCTCGCTGGCATGGAGTTCAATCTGCTGCGCGACTATATCGGATTCGGTGCGCAGAATCAGGATAAGAAGAAATCCGAACAGGACGGCAAGAAGCACAAGCCCGGCCGCGGTTTCAACAGTCATTAATCGATGTTGCGCGGCCATCACGGCATTAAAAACTGCGACCAGCACGAGCAAAACGGCGCCCAGGGATATGGCCAGACGTCGCAGAACCGGTCTGGCCGGAAAGTCGCCAGGCGCACGTGCCGCCCAAAATCCTCCAATTATGCTCCAAAGGCCGTTTTCACGGGTTTTGCCGATCGGTTTTTTAACGCTCATTTCTTTTCCTCCGGCACGATTATGATGCTTTTGTAAAAAAAACGATCTGTTTGATTCTAAAATCCTTTCAGATGTCTTTTTAGATATCCATCTGTTTTTAAAAAGAATCTTTTTTAAACAGGAAATTATAAGATCGGATCGACAATTGTTTAAAACATAACCATTGAACCGAAATATGTAAACCGTTTAAGGGATTGTCAAACAGGCGGGAGGCTTATCTTGGTTTCCAGCGAGTCCGGCAAAGGACAGGGGGTACCCGGCCCGCCGGATTCCTGAGGTGCTGAAATAAATTTTTCTCAGATCGCAATATCGCCGTTTTCAATGGCCCGGCAACAGACGTCGACCACGTCCGGATCATAGAATCGGCCTTTGTTTCTTTGAATCTCCTCCATTGCGATGGCCATACCCAGGGCGGGCCGATAGGGCCGATGGGAGGCCATGGCTTCCAGCACATCGGCCACGGCCAGAATTTTGGCATCCAGATGTATCTGTTCGCCAGTCAGGCCGTTGGGGTATCCTGAACCGTCGATCCTCTCGTGATGCTGGTAAACGATTTCAGCCAGGGGATAGGGAAACTCGATTTCCTTTAAGATTTCATATCCGGTGAGAGGATGTTCGCGTATGATGTTCATCTCCGACGCTGAGAGTCTGCCCGGCTTGCTCAGTATTTCCGCCGGCACGGAAATCTTGCCGATATCATGGATGGAGCCGGCCATTTTCAGATACATGATCCGCTCCTCCGAGAAATTCATGCGCGCCCCGATGACCGTGGCGATATCGGCCACCCGCTGCTGATGACCCGCGGTATAAGGATCGCGGGACTCCACCGCTTTTGTCATGGCCCGGATGATGCCGTTGACCATCAGGGTCAGACGGGTGTTAGCCTGGATCAGGTTCTGGCGTTTATCCTCAATATCGTGTTCGAGATTTTCGACTTCAAACCGGTTCTGGATCTCTATCATCCGACGGCGGAGGGCGTCTTTTACGCTGACGACCACCTGATCTTTCTGAAACGGCTTGAGCAGGTATCCGTATGCGCCGGCTGAAATGGCAACATCCACTGTTTCCTTGTCCCGGTTCCCGGTGATGATAATCGTTCCGATGGTGGGGTACTCCCGCCGGATTTCCTCGAGAAGCTGAATGCCGGACCGGCCGGGCATATTGATGTCGCTGATCACCAAATCAACGATGTTTTCGGACAGAAAAATGCTGGCCTCCTCGGCATCGGCCGCCGGAATGCAGTGATAACCCTCCTTTTCGAGTATCCGCTTTAACAGATTTCGAATCGATTCCTCATCGTCGACAATCAACAGATTCCTCCTGGCCGGAACGAGGCGCTTTTTTCCTGCCGGCGCTTCAGGTGCGGCAACCTGGGTCTGATTCATACTGTGCATTACGGGTTCCCCTTTTATTAACCGTTTATCTCCCATTGATTTTCTCTCGCTTTTTCGGATTTCATGTTTTTATAAATAAGCCGATACGCCGGTATTGCTTGCAATCTCGTGCACCCGGTGTTCTTCCAGAGGCGTTTTAAACCGCAAGTGAATTGAACTTTCGCCAAAAGGCAGAAACCGGACCGAAACCACTTCAGCGACTTTGGTGGTTTCATGAACGATATCGTATTTCTGATAGGAAAACGACACCTGAACCTGGCTCCGGTGAAGATTGGCCGCTTCTCCAACCCCCAGGTTGCGTGCCATGCAGCTAAGCCCTCCCATGGATATATCGGCGATGGTCACCGATGAAATTTGTTTCGACAAATTCCCTTTCTGGTCGATCCGCTGAATCTTTCCCTTCAGCGCGGTCTGAAAACGGGGGTGTTCCCTTCGGAACAGTTGATCGCCATTCTCCACATTCAGCTTTTTCTGATGGGTCTCACAATACCGAATCAGCTTTGCGTCCAGAGCAGGATGATCGATCAGCAGTTTCTGGTAGATCTTCTTGTCTATATAGCTGAACTTCGCGTCTTCCACCACAGTCAGGGTCGTGGTGTGGGTGGTATGGGTGAAAAAGGTTTCAACCCCGCAGATATCTCCTTTTGTCAGGTTGGCGAACACCACGTTTTTTTTGACCTGTTTATCGAAACAGCTTAATTTCAACTTTCCGGACTCGATAAAATAGAGGCGGTTGTCGCAATCACCCTGCTGAAAAATCCGCTGGTGGATCTTTGCCGTCGTGGTCTTGAGGGCATAGTAGAATGCGGCGGCCTCGCCCGGCGTAAATTCATTAAACAGCGACGCCCAGGGTTTGATTTTTTCAAAATCCATGGCCGCGGTTTTTTCGTTTTCAATGATTTCACCGGTTTTAACGATTTCGGCGATGGCATTGGGGACCATTTCCATCATGGTTTCCCGAAGCTGTTCGGCCCGGACAAAATCCTTACGGCCCGCGTACCGGACAATACCGTTGTAGAAGGCTTTGATCACTTCGGCTTCGGATTTTCCCTGGATCAATTTTTCGATAAAATCCGTTTTCATAATCCGATCCGCCGGTTCGTCGGTCTTTTCACACGATCTGTTTTCCCTGAGGTAGTGCTGCATTGCCTTGAATTTCTCCTGATATGATGCGCTCTTTTCCGCATAATCCCGAATAATAATTTAGCGGCGGGCCAATCAAGGATATCAAAACTCCTTGAATTCAGCAAACCGGACTGTCCCGCGTCGGCTTCCACGCGTTCCAGACCTTCGGAGAGGGTTGCCGCACAGACGACGTGATGGCCCTCTTTTTTCATAAAACGGGCCAGCAAATTGCCGATTGACGCCTCATCATCGATAATCAGGATATCGGCCATGAACCATCTCTTATGCCGTCGTAAAAGTGATTTTCGCGGACGTTTCAATTGATGCCGGTTATGGCATTACCCGCAAACCCTATCCTGCCGATCCATTGCCGGGCGGTTTGGCTCTTTGATTTACAGGTATGAATACCATGGTTTAGACGTTAATGTAACATAGCGAAGAACGCTTTGGCAATATGCCATTTACATATGTCATTAACGCAAAGATAAGTCAAAAATCAGAGCAAAGGTTTATGAAATCACGATATTTACAAGACAAGAACAAAATTGTATGATACGTGTCATTTATATATGGTTGAAGCGCGGGCTCAAAATCAGAAGCAAAAAGGGGCACGGAATGACAACCGGAACAGTTGAGCACCAGGCCATGGAAACCTACGAGATACAATATATTTTCCAGCTCGGCGGCGAAAAAACCGAAACGTTTAATCTGCGCATCGATGCCCAACGTCTCGAACTGATCAGAGAGGCCTCAACCAGCCCGCCGGACTGGGCCGAACTCGGCTTCAGGCAATGCCCTCACTGTCCTTTGGATGCCGCTACCCATCCCTATTGCCCGGTGGCGGTAAATCTGTCGGATGTCGTCAGGCGATTCAATGCGGTCATATCCCATGACCGGATCGGTCTGACCGTTATTACCCCGGACAGGCAGGTTTACGGACAGACCACCGCTCAGAAAGGTATCAGTTCCCTGCTGGGCCTCATCTTCCCTACCAGCAGATGCCCGCATACCGCTTTTTTCCGGCCCATGGCCCGATTTCATTTACCTCTGGCCACAGAGGCGGACACCATTTTCCGTGTAACGGGCATGTACCTGCTGGCCCAGTTCTTTATCCGTAAAAACGGAAAGCCGGAAGATGTCGAGCTGGAAGGATTGAAACAAATCTATGAAAATATGCATATCATCAATATGCATATGGCCGATCGCATCCGAAAAGCTTCCGTGATGGATTCTTCGATTAATGCCATCATTGTGCTCGATGTGTTTACCCATGTCCTGCCTTTTGCCATCGAGGAGCAACTGGAAGAAATCCGTTATCTGTTCGCACCGTTTTTTCAGCCGAAATCCCCCGCCGGCGCTTTTAGACCCGGTGGCGATTGGTGATGTCGCGTACCACGGCGATCACCCGGTCATGCCCCCCGATGTGGGAACGGCGAAGGGTTACTTCCACGGGAAATATGGTCTTATCTTTCCTTTTTGACAACCATTCAAACTGCTGCGGTTCGCCATCCACGGCGGCCTGTAACCGTTTCCGGGCCGCTTCCTCCGTATAAGGCGCCTTATTAACGCTCAAATCGCCTATATTAAGCGACAGCGCCTCCTCTTTCCCGGGGTAGCCGTACATGGACAACATGGCCTCGTTCACTTCCAGAATGCGGCCGGTGGGCGCTTCGGCGATGCATATGGCCTCGGATGTCGCATTAAAAATCTCTCGATACCGCTGCTCGCTCTCCCTCAACGAAAATTCAGCCTGTTTGTGGGCCGTGACGTCTTCCAGTGTTTCAATGGCGCCGACGATATTTCCATAAGAATCCCGGATTAATGCCGCCGTGAAACGCAGCCATTTACCGCTTTTCCCCAATGCCGGAAAAAAATCGATGGCCTCGTAAGCATCCGGGATGAGCGCGGATGGAATATACTTGCCGGAATACCAGCGC
>Ga0351950_1129_pt1 | contig 9858 bp, 7 predicted proteins | sample BONcelT113001H13_FD_206835 | JGI IMG/M metagenome (GOLD analysis project Ga0351950, IMG submission 206835) | Enriched cells from coal bed in the Powder River Basin, Montana, United States - BONCAT cells T11 rep3 HSBNCT.T11.300.1.H13 ...
ATCTTGCCCGTGATGCCCATATCACCTACGGGGACTATCAGGCTCGCGCCATCTTCGTGGGTATATGTGCCATTTGTCCGGAGAATGCCGGTGACGGAAATCTTCTTTCCACTCTTCACGTCCCCATCCACGATCCATGTGCCCATACCGGTCTTTTCTATTTCCTCGGCACCCGTTACGCCGCCCGTTACCCTGCCTGTCTGCTCAAGGAACAGGTAATCGCCGCTGCCATCACCCAGATCCACGTCGCCCGTGACGGCCGACCCTGAAAAGAGCTCGACCTTGTCGTCGCCCGCCCCCGTAGAGATGGCCGTTCCGCCCGTCCCTTCTATGGATCCGTAGTTCTTGATGACGTCGGCCCCATTCCCCGACAAGATGCCCGTAAGTCCCTTTATGACACCCCCCGCGGCGTTCATGACGGTGCCACCAGCTACTATATGAATACCGGCGCCACTGACACCCGTTATGGTACCCGTATTCGTGACGGTACCGTAGTTCATCGTGATGCCGCTGTCGGCCCCGGCGATGGAACCGCCGGTGGTGTTGGTGATGTCGGCCTTGCCGGTCACCTTTATACCGCTGTTTGTGACGCCTTCCGTGGTGGATGCGGCGGAGCTTCCCTTTATGGTGCCTGAGTTGAGTACGGTGCCGTTCCCGGTAAACATGACGGCGGTTCCGCTCGTGGCAGCAACGGTACCCGTGTTGGACAGTTCGTTGGTACCTTCAAAATACACGCCATATTGTCCGCCCGTAATGGTTCCCGCGTTCCCGGTGAGACTGCCCGCTCCAACATAGACGCCCACTTCTTCACCGGTGATGGTACCTCCCGCCTGATTGGTCAGGGAGGCGCCGGCGTTGCTTAGCGCAACACCGTCCTTTTCTTTGCCTTCGATGACGCCGGTGTTCGTGGCGGTGGCCGCACCGGTGAGGACCATACCGGTTTGCTGGCCTGTTATGGTGCCGGCGTTGGTGATGGTTGCATCGCTCTGTGACATAACGCCGTATACGCCGCCGGTGATGGTGCCGCCCGCCTGATTGGTCACATCGGCCTTGCCCGTCCCGACGTAGATGCCTGCCTCTTCACCTGTGATGGTGCCGCCCGCCTTGTTCGTCAGGGAGGCGCCGGCGTTATCTATCTCAACACCATACTTTTCCTTACCCTCGATGACGCCGGTGTTCGTGGCGGTGGCCGCACCGCTGAGGACAATACCGGTTTGCTGGCCTGTTATGGTGCCGGCGTTGGTGATGGTTCCCGTCCCTCCGTGATAGATACCGGATTCCCCTCCGGTGATCGTTGCCTTCGTCACATTGGTCACATCGGCCTTGCCCGTCCCGACGTAGATGCCGTACGTGGTGCCCGTGATCACTCCGGCCTGCTTTGTGGACGCATCGTATTTGTTGGTGACGGTGGCGGTCTTGTCGGCGGAGTAGTTGTTGATCTCGATGCCGTATTTCGACGCCTTGGTGGTCGCACCTTCGTCGTTCTTACTCTCGCCGATGGTGCCCGTGTTCGTGACGGTACCGTAGCTCATTCTGATGCCGGACCTGTCAGCGGCTATGGAACCGCCCGCCTCATTGGTAACGCTTCCTCCTTCGGTAACGTCCACGGCCTTGCCGTTCTGGCCCGTTGCCGTGATGACACCGCCTGCCTGATTACGGATGGTCAACGCCCTGACTCCGTAGCTGTAACCTGTGATGGTGCCTGCGTTTAAGACGGTGCCCGTCCTGACGTCTACGCCCGTTTCGCCCCCGGCAATTGTCCCGCCCTTGTGGTTGGTGACGCTGGTTTCATTGTTGCTGTAGACACCCGAGTATAACCCGCCCGTTATGAGACCGCTGTTTACTACGGTCCCCCCGGTATCTACGAACAGGACACCAAACTCACCGCCCTCTATCGTGGCCCCGGCCTTGTTTTCGATTCGCGTCCCACTGGTGCTGCCGTACGTCGCAACGCCACTGGCCTTTCCCGTGATTCGCGCGTTCTCGTTGTTGGTAACATCCAGACCCCCGTTCTCCACCGAGATACCGTCAACCACCTCCGGGCCAGTGGCCGCGACGGTACCCGAGTTTATAACGGTAAGCTTGCCGTTTTTCCATTGAAGACTGCCGTCATTGATCCAGGTCTCACCTTGTTTGATCTCTACTGTTGCATCATCGGCGGCAGCCGTGTTGACATAAGCGCACAACGACCAGGCAATAAGAAAAATCAGTATAGTCAGGCAAAAGGCAGCACGCTTTGATACTCCGGTTATGAACGGATATCTTTTCGTTTCCATGGTATCCTCCAAGAATCGGCTGTCTTTGATTCCGCAGGAATGAAAGCTTGATAGACTAAGCCTTGGAGCACTCCGCAGTGGACATTTCCCACTCTCAAAAAAACATTACCGTTTTATTTGGAGATTCTACTGACGGCGAGGTTGCCAAAAATCACACATGGGACAATGACGGCGCGTAATGACACCAGCGGGCAATGACACAGAGGTTTCAGTTATCCTAATCAGCAGGTCCGGAAGGAATCAGGCTGCGGATAACTCTGAAAGAGGGACGTGTTCACGATGGTATGACACAAACATATGTCCAGGATTCTTAAGATGTCAGCAACGGCCGATAAGAGTGGATTTATTCCTGCAGGACAGGATCACCACAAACGGAACACAGAGGATTTCTCTCCACGGTGATGTTCTGGAAGGACATGTTTTTTCCCGAGAAGTACAGCAGGGTGCAGGCAAGCGACGGGTGTTCCCCCAGGAGGATCCTCATGGCCTCCAGTGCCTGTATGGACCCTATAACGGCCGGAAGAGGCCCCACCACGCCCCTTGTCCTCTCCTCCTCGGCGATGTGGGAGAAAAGACACTCAAAACAAGGGGTTTCACCGGAGATGAAAGTGGACACCATCCCCGAGAAGGCCTCCACGCCTCCGTATATCAGGGGTATCCGGCTCCTCACGGTCGCGAGGTTGAGGGCCCTTCGGGTCCTTATATTGTCGAGGGCATCGATGACGACCTGGCAGCCGCCGATCACCTCGAAGACGTTGCCCTCGTTTATGTCCGCCTCAATGGCTTCCACCCGGCAGTGGGGGTTCAGTCTCTCCATTTTGTCCATGGCGGAGAGGACCTTCGGTTCACCCAGGTCGCCTGTAAAGTGGAGGATCTGCCTGTTCAGGTTCGACAACTCGACCCTGTCACGATCGACAATCCGGATGTGCCCCACCCCGGCGGCGGCAAGGTAGTATGCCGAGACGGACCCCAGCCCTCCTGCGCCGGCAATGCACACCTTCGCCTTTTTGAGGCGCTCCTGCCCGGCACGCCCGATTGCGGGGATCATCATCTGCCGGGAATACCGCTGCATCTCCTCGGCGGAAAGATCAACGACCCCTTCGTCCTTTTCTTTTCCGTCTGTCATTCTCTATCCGTCACCCTTCCAGCATTATCCTGTATTTCTTGACGAAATGGTCGGGGTTGTAGGAAAGCTTCGCCTCCCGGAGCCCCGTTATCCCGAGGTCCTGCTCCCGGTTGACGAACCTCACGGTGCTCCATCGCCTCGCGCAGAACTGCTGATTGATAAGCTGATACAGGCCGGGTATTTCAGGATCGGCCTTCTCTATGTGGATCACCGCCATGTCGTCTCCCAGGGATTCGCCAAGCGTGAAGGCCTTCACCTCGGAGCCGACGATTATGACGGCGCCCACCGCATCCAGGGCACGGTGGTTCATGAGAATCTCTTTTGTTGCGTCCCATTCACCCTGCAGGTTGAGGTCCTCTTCGCACCGCCTGAGGAGACACCACCTTTCCTGGAGCGCGAGACACTCCTCAACGTGTCGCTCTTCAAGTTCTTCGTACGTGTACGAGGCGACAGCGCGATGGAACTGATTGATATGGTTCCGCTTGGCCCGGTATTTGCTGCCCGCGAGATCTATGAGGTCCCGCGTCAGATAGACATAGTCGAAGTGCTCCCGCGTCTCTTCCACCAGGAACCCGGGTTTTCCCCATATCTCGAGGGCAAGCCTTTCGTCGGCGCGCTCGATGCACGGCCCGGAATCCCCGGCATGTACCTTAAGCCATTCCAGAAGAAGTCTCGCGGTACCCGCCCGGCCCGCCGGGCCGATGGGCCCCATGGCAAATCTCGGGCACAGATCTTCCTTGCCGATGATACACAGCCAATCCTCGTGAACCGACCACTGAAGGTCGAAATGCTTTCTCCATATGAAAAGATTCGTGAAGGTGAGTTCCGACGTGAAGGGCCGATGTTCCCGGAGGATGTCACTGATGACTTGCCTGTCCGAAAGCTCGATGGGCTTGAACGCAGGGAATTGAGGAACACTCTGCATGCTTCTATTCAAGCGGAATTGCCCCTGTTTGTCAAGGACAGAGGCCGGAGAAAGGGGGCAGGCAGTCTCTTGAATGTCCTGTACGTCCTACGAAACAGGTGCAACCAGTGCATGCAGACCAGCGCATACTGGCTAATGAATCCCCGGACACTCATGCCTGCAATTCCGCTACCCTACCCCTTTCCTCCTCCCTGCCGCCTTCTTCTTTCCCTACGCCCTGCCACCTTTTTTGTGCTACAATGACGTGCATGGACAGCAAAGATCTCGCCATTAGATTGGATGTCAACAAGATCCGGCACATCACCGATTCCCTCGCCGTGTACCTTCAGGGGAAGGAGAAACCCCTCGCCCTGTCCCTTATCTCCTTTTTCTCCCGGGGACACCTGCTCATAGAAGACCTTCCCGGCCTGGGGAAGACAACTCTCGCGATCGGGATCGCAAAGTCCCTTGGGCTCACATTCGGCCGCGTCCAGTGTACAAGCGACCTTCTCCCCACGGACATCACGGGGCTCTCCATATACAACAAGACGTCGGCAGAATTCGATTTCCATCCGGGACCCATTTTCAACAACATCGTCCTCTGTGACGAGATCAATCGTGCAACTCCCAAGACGCAGAGCGCCCTCCTCGAGGCCATGGAGGAAAAGCAGGTCACCATCGAGGGCAAGACGTACAAGCTCCCGCGGCCCTTCTGCGTCATAGCCACACAGAACCCGGCGGAACAGTTCGGAATCTTCCCCCTGCCCGAATCGCAGCTCGACCGTTTCATGATGAAGATCAGCATCGGCTATCCCTCGCGGCAGGCCGAAAAGGAGATCCTCAAGATCGGCAGCAAGAGGGAAGACATATACGATATCGAGCCCGTCGTCAGTCAGGATGAGGTCTCGCGCATACAGGAGGAGATCTCACGGAGCATACATGTTTCCGACAGGATCCTCGAATTCACCCTTTCCATAATAGAGGAAACAAGAACGAGCGAATATCTTTCGGCCGGTCTCTCCACAAGGGGAGCGCTTACGATCGTCAATACCGCAAAGGCCAACGCTTTCTTCCATGACAGGAACTTCGTCATACCCGAGGATATAAGGGACCTCGTCGAGTACACCATCCCCCATCGGGTGATCTTCAAGGAAGAATATGAGAACCTCAATAAAAGGGAGATTGTACGATCAATCGTAGACGCCGTTCCCACACCCCTGTAATCAAGATATCCAAGGCAGGCTTCATCTACATAGCGCTCACTATCTTTCTCGGCATAGCCGCAGCGAATACCAATAATAATCTTGTCTTCCTCGTCGTTTCGGCCCTGCTTAGCTTCATGAGCATTTCGGGGGTCTTCGGGAAGACGAACCTTTCGAAGCTGGACCTCGCTATCGAGTTCCCCCAGGAGGTGTACGCGGGAAGCCGGGTGCCCGTCAAGATAACGATGCATAACCGCCGCCGGTTCCTTCCCGCCTTCCTCATCGGTCTCAACGCCGAGCGGATCTCGGCGCTTCTGCCCTTCACCCCGAACAAGGGAGCCTCATCGATCTATACCAGCGTCACCTTTCACGAGCGGGGTCTTCATATCATCGAAGACCCTCACATGTACTCTGTATTCCCCTTTAATTTCTTCACGCGATTCAAGAAATTCCACAGGACCTACACGATAACGGTTCTCCCGAGGTTGAAGGCGTGCGACCTGGCAGCGCTCTATCGCAGGGAACGCAAGTCAAAGGGAGAGAAGACGTCTGAAAAGATCGGCTATGACTCGGATGTCGTTTCCATCAGGGAATATGTCCGGGGCGACCCCATCAAATACATCCACTGGAAAGCAACGGCCAAAACGGGTAAACTCAAGACGAAGGAACACTCGTCGCTGTCGTACCAGCCCGTCATTATCGAATTCGACAAGGTCCTTATCAGGGACATCGAGGAGCGCATCTCCTGCATCGCCTATACGATCGTTCAACTTCTGAAGAACAACGTGCCAGTGGGGCTCAAGATAGACGGTCACCTCTATCCCCCCGATGTGACGGGGGTGCACAAATTGAATATGTTGAGGGAACTGGCGGTGTATGAGAGAGGCGGGTGATGGGTGATGGGTGATGGGTGATGGGTGATGGGTGATGGGAAAAGACAGGGAGTTGCTGAAAGCGTATGATCTCCATTAGTTTCACGCAAATGAAAGTGCGCACCGTGGTCGATCTCTTCACCTACCTTACCGGGGTGCTTTGCATCGTTGCCGTCTCCGGTCACATTTCCTTTATCTATCCCCTCGTGCTTTTCGCTGCCATGGGCTTCTCGATCTACCTTGACCTGAAAAAGGTCTCCATTCCCCGGTGGATCCTCACCGTCGTTTCGGTGGCCGTCATCCTTTACTTCCTCGTCCGCATCGACATGCAGGACCTGATAGGGCAGATCATGGAGGCCCTTTTTGTCCTCATGGGGATAAAGTTCCTGGAGCACAAAGAGGTTCGCGATTTCATGCAGATATACGCCCTCGCCCTCTTCGTCCTCGCAGGGCTCGGCCTCATGACCCTGGGGATGGCCTTTGTCGCCTACCTTCTTGTCTTCTTCGTTCTCCTCTCCCTGTCGCTCATCTTCCTCACTTTCTATTCAGAGAATCCGGAACTGGAGCTCACAAACAAAACCGTGCGGACGATGATTGCCAGGTGTCTGTGGATACCCCTTCTGGCGATCCCTCTCTCCTCCGTCATGTTCGTCATACTTCCCCGAACCAGCTATCCCATTCTCACCTTTCTTAACAGGCCCGACAAGGCGAGAGCAGGGTTCACGGACAATGTCAGGCTCGGGCAGGTCTCCGACATCCAGGAAGATGAAAGGATCATGTTCAGGGCCACCATGGACAAGATAGATGAGTCTTCGCTGTATTGGAGGGGTATCACCCTCGACCATTTCGACGGAACATCCTGGAGGGGCACCCGCAGGGGTCTTTACGCGCCGGCAAAGGTCAGGGGCCCCGCGGGGAAAATGATAAGCCAGACAATCTATCTGGAGCCCTACGACAATTCTTCTCTTTTCGCCCTCGATAAACCCGTCCATATCGACCTCAGAAGGGCGAAGAAGAATGACGACCTTACGTTCACCATGCCCGGTTTCATAGAGAGGCGGATCCGTTACACCAGTTTGTCAACGATCTCCAATGTAATACCCGAGGAGAACATCGATCTGAAAACCCACCTCCAGCTTCCGGCAAACCTTTCACCGCGCGTTGTCTCCCTGGCAAAGACCCTTACTGTCCGGGGCGATGAGACAGCCACGTTGGAACAGGTTCTCAACTACCTGGGCTCCGACAGGTATAGCTACTCACTCAAGGGTCTTCCTGTATCCAGAAACCCTCTGGAGACTTTTCTCTTCGATTCCCCCAGGGGCAACTGCGAGTATTTCGCATCGGCAATGGCTGTCCTCCTGCGCGTCAACGAGATCCCTTCGCGTCTTGTCGGAGGATACCGGGGCGGATATTACAATGAAATGGGACGCTACTATCTCGTGCCCCAGAAGAATGCACATGTATGGGTGGAGGCATACGTCGCCGGCAGAGGATGGGTCCGGTTCGATCCCACGCCGGCGGGAGAAATCCTGTCGTCCGCCTCGGGGACGGGAACCCTCCTCCAGCTTCAGATGTTCCTCGACACGATAAACTACTACTGGTACGGGGTGGTACTCACCTACAATCTTGAAAGGCAGATATCCATCACGAGGATCATCGCATCGGGACTCAGGAAACCATCCTTCTCCTTTTCTCCCCTCATGAAAAAATGGCTGCAATACTCGGCGCTCTTCGCCGCGGTTACAGGCCTTGCACTCCTCGCATGGTTTCTCATCACCTCAGCAAAGAGGCGGGAAATGGCGGTACTCGATCGTTTCTTCAAGAGGCTTAAGACGGCAGGGTATGAGAAACAAAGGTCTGAAGGCCTCGAGGAATTCCTCCGCCATATCGCCGATGACGACCTGAGGAGAACCTCTTTGGAATTTGTCCGCGAATTCGAGAGAGTCTACTACAGAGACCGGCTATTTACGGCGGATGACCTGAAGAGGCTGGACCATCTCGCCGGTGAAATAGACAGGATATTGCAGGACAAAAACGCATCGGAGGTTGCAGGGTGAGACTCTCCCGGCAAGGATAGGGGTCAGAGGGGCATCTTTTCTGGGATAGGTGGTCTCTTTCTGATATACTGGAATGCATGCTGGATCAAGTTCGGGAAATTAACCTTCTATGGGAGCCTGTCTATCCCTATCTGGCACACCATATTGCCAATGTTTACGGGCGCGGCGATGGCGCGGTCCACGAGGTTGGTCCTTTTTGCGGTGTTATCTATGACCTCGTCAGACAACAAACAGGTGCTTCCTTCTGCATAGCCTCTTTTCCCGCCGGAATGCAGAGTTTCTACGCCGGGGAGATAGAAAGGAGAAAGATGGAGGAGATTGTCCGTGTCGTCCCGACCACCCCGGAATTGACGGGCATCGGGGACAACACGGTTGACCTTCTCGTTTTCAGAGGGGCATTATTCTTCCCGTCCTTTTTTACAGTGGACCACCAGGCTATCCTTCGCGCCCTGAAACCCGGCGGGACGGCATTCGTGGGCGGCGGCTTCGGCAAGTACACACCTCCCGAGGTCATCCGGCCCCTCGCAGACCGCTCCCGGGAACTCAATTACCTCATAGGCAAGAAAGAAACGACCGTCGACGACATACGGAAAGAGCTCGAAGAGAACAACATAACGGAAAACACCGAGATCGTTACCGAAGGGGGGTTGTGGGTAGTTATGAAAAAACCGTTAGAACCGCTTGAGCCGTTAGAACCGTTTGAACGTTGAGAGCAAAAGACCTTCAAAAGTTCTTCCGATCCTGCATTTTTCGCACAGTTTACACAAGTAAAATGACAACAAGCCTCTTCTTTCCCTGTAACTTTCTAACGGTTCTAACGGCTCTAACGGATTCTTTACCCCCCTGCCAGGGGGTCCATGTAGGCTTCCACGCGGATGGTGTCGCCTTCAGCTACCTTTCTCTTGAGTCCTTCGGAAAAGGAAAAGTGGCTTTCGCCGTTGAGGTACAGGTGGTGCAGGTCATCGCCCATCTCTCCCTTCTCGAGGAACCTCAGATAGGGATACTTCTCTGAGAGCTTACCGAGAACGTCTTTCAGCGTGTTCTCATCCTCCCTCATTTCCAGTTCCAGCGGAGGCTCAAAAACATTCTTGATCCGAAGGTTTGAATCTACGTTAACCTTGATCTTCATTCTCGCACCTCCAAGACAACGAATCTTACCAGTATTATACAACAAAAGAACGAAATATTATAGGACCTACAGGACACACACAAGACCCATAGGTCCTATACGGCTTCTAACGCTCAACAGGCTGTTGACAAAGTCGTTTCCGAGTCCGGTTCATTTTATCCCGTCATTCCAGCCAAGGCCAATATCCAGGAAAAACCGTGGGTTAGAAAAACCTCTGGATCCCGGATCAAGTCCGGGATGACGGCAAAGAGGCCTTTATCAACAGGCTGTCAAGCGATTCAAGCACTTAAAC
>Ga0351950_1118_pt2 | contig 9628 bp, 9 predicted proteins | sample BONcelT113001H13_FD_206835 | JGI IMG/M metagenome (GOLD analysis project Ga0351950, IMG submission 206835) | Enriched cells from coal bed in the Powder River Basin, Montana, United States - BONCAT cells T11 rep3 HSBNCT.T11.300.1.H13 ...
ACTGTATCCGTCTCAACGCTTCTTTCTGGTCGGAAAGGATAGAGCAGGCACTGGAAACTCTTGGTGGAATAGCGGAATCAATAACTTAAAATGCCTAGCCGCAAAAAAACAGAATAGACTTAGAACAACTTATTTAATTTCTGCATGTTGAAAAGGTTACAATCTCTGAGCCGGCGTTTCTTGTGATTCGGCCTTCGCTTTCCAAATAGTGCAAATGAGCGATTGCCTCCCCGGTCGCGAACCACTTTTGAGCCACGGGAAAATCATCCCAACTTTCACAGTCAATATCCCACGTCATCCCTGCAGCAATGTCGTAGGCGTTTCTTTCTTCTTTTCCCAAAACTCCCAATACTTCGGCAGCACGAATTAAATGATGCTCTTTTAGCTCATCTATTCTAGCCTTAAGATCTGTAAAGAAATTGCGATGACCAGGCAGAACCACTTCCACCGGCAGGTTATAAACTTTATCAAGGCTTTCGATATAATTTTTAAGCGAGTTTATCTTATAGGCCCAGGATTCGATATGCGGGGTAATGTCGTATAAAACATGGTCTCCGGAAAAAAATATTTTTTTGTTTTCTTCATATAAACAAATATGTCCTTCCGTGTGCCCCGGAGTGGAGATGCATTTTAAACGGTAATCGCCTATTTCGATGATGTTGCCGTCGTCAATTAAATGAAATTCGGGAATGGTTTTCGGGCTGTACTTGTAACCCGGATGATTGTGCAGCGCCTTCATTAGTTCATCCGCGGGAAAGCCGTTGATTTGAGCGTAATCAATCATGTCTTGCCAGTTGTTGTCCTTGTCGAATACCTTCGCTTCGATCCTGCCAAAGTAAATAGTGCTGGTTTTAGTAGCCAGCCGCGCGACCAGTCCGGAATGATCCGCGTGCATATGCGTAATCATAAAATCCGTTTTGGAAAGATCAATATCCAGCGCGGCAATTCCTTTTTGCATCGCTTCCCAGCAGACATCGCGGTTAAACCCGGTATCAATGATTAAATTACGTTCATCTGCTTTAAATACATAAGAATTAAGTTCTTTGAGGGGGCTGTTGGGCAGGGGCACTTCAATCCGATAGAGCCGATCCCGTACTTCTTCAATCATCAGCAAACTTCCTTGTGTGAATCACTTAGTAAATAAGTTAGCATTTAAAATCTGATAATGCAAACTTATATAATGATTAAAATGTTTCCCGTTAAAATGATCAGCTATATTTTGTTTGAAAAGTAATCACCCTTGGTGTAAATTGACCACAACTTTTCTAAGCAGACGCAAAGCATTGAAAAACTGATTTTTTACACTTCTCCTGCGCCGCGCGCGGAGGAGGAGAGTTCCCTTTAGTCCTGACAGAATTATCTTTGTACGGAGGAAATAAGTTCAATCAACAAATAATTCTAAAATTCAGGGAGGATAGTCCATGAAAATAAAATGGTACGGACACGCGGCGTTCAAGATAACGACAGACAAAGGGATCAGGATCATCATCGATCCTTATGAACCAGGCGCTTTTAACGGAGCGCTCTCTTACGGCAAAATTGATGAAGAAGCGGATATCGTGATGGTCAGTCATGATCACGCCGATCATAATCATGTAAAAACCATCTCCGGGAAATATGTTCTGGTTAATAAGGTCGGTGAATATGAAATACGGGCGGTGAAGATTAAGGCGTTTTCTTCTTTCCATGACAAATCAGCAGGAAAAGAAAGAGGCAACAATTTAATCTTTGTTATTGCCGCTGATGATTTGATTTTGGTGCATACGGGTGATATCGGTCACGCGCTTGACCCAGGTCTGCTCAAAGAAATAGGTAAAACGGATATCCTTTTGCTTCCCGTGGGAGGATTTTTCACGATTGACGTCGCGGAGGCGTCAAAAATGACAGATGCGCTTGCTTCCCGCGTAATCATCCCCATGCATTATAAAACAAAAAAATGCGCTTTCCCCATAGCGCCGGTGGATGAATTTATCAAAGGCAAGGGTAATGTGCGCTGGCTGGATAAACCCGAGGTAGAAATCAGGAAAGATGACTTGCCGGAAAAACCGGAAGTGCTTGTCCTGAAGCACGCCTTATAAAACACAAACTCAATATTACTAATGAAAAGAAATGATAAATATTGAAAATAAAAATTTGCGGAGGAAGCATACATGGATGTTAAAGAAAAAATTATTATTGTAACAGGCGGCGCTTTGGGGATAGGCCGTGCTCTATGCCGCCGTTTTTCCATTGAGGGCGCGCGCGCCATTATAGTGGCCGATATTAATGAAGACGGAGCAAAAGCTGTGGCTGAGGAGATTAAAGGAAAAGCCGTAGTCTGCGACGTGCGGAGAGAAAAAGATATACAACGGCTTGTCGCCGTTACCGAAGAAGCTTTCGGATCTGTCGATATTTTCTGCTCCAATGCAGGCATATTGGCAATAGGGGGCGTGGAAGTGGATAATGATACTTGGCAGCGCATATGGGAAATAAATGTAATGTCGCATGTCTATGCGGCAAGAGCTGTTATTCCATGTATGGTCAAGAAAGGCGGTGGCGTCTTTATGATTACCGCTTCTGCTGCCGGTTTGCTAAGCCAGATTGGTTCAGCGCCCTATTCCGTTACCAAACACGCGGCCGTAGGGCTGGCGGAGAGCGTTTCTATCGCTTATCACGATCAAGGAATACAGGTGTTTGCACTTTGTCCTCAGGCTGTTGAATCGGAAATGACGAAGCAGGGCGGAGGAGTAGCCGCAGTTGACGGGTTGATGACGTCCGAGGAGCTCGCCCTTGCCGTGATCGATGGTTTTAAGCAGGAGAAATTCCTGATTTTGCCTCATGCTGAAGTCAAAACCTATATGCAGCGGAAAGCCGCAGATTATGACCGTTGGCTGAATGGCATGCGACGGCTTCAGGATCGTTTTATGCAGGGAGAACCGCTTAAAAAGTAAAATTATTTGTTTGAAAAATGAGCGGGAAACGATTTAAAATTCAATAAAGAGGGTTATACAAATAATAAGGATTGTATTTATGAGCATTGGTGATGAAATTATCGTTGTCAGTAGCGAAGAAGGGTTAAAAAATATATTGAAAACCGGAGATAGAGTTATTGCTCTTGTTTACGCCTCCTGGTGCCCTTTTTGCCGTAATTTTTTACCCGTTTTTGAGAAATATGTCTCGGGCGAAGGTTTTGATTTTGTTCGTGTTCAGGATGATCAGGAAAGCATAGGTGACAGGTATTTTGTCGATATTTTTCCCACGGTTCTTTATTTTGAAAAGGGCAAGGTTGTAAAACGCCTTGACGGGGAACCGGGCGTGGGATTAAGCGAAAAGCAGCTTGCTGATTTTGTCACTTCCTGCCGCCTTTAGTAAGTGGCCTCGCGGGTTTTTCCGGCAGATGATTTGACAATTTTTTCTTTCGTGTCTAGACTAAAACAAATGGGCAACTTGCTTTGCGCGTGATTTATTATTCGCGGGTTTAGTTTTTTGTGCCTAAAATCTTGACAATACAGATGCTTGAGGAGGCGGCAAATAATGGCGTTAATGACGGGCAAGCAATATGAAGATAGTTTGCGCAAAATGAAATTTAAGGTCTATTTAATGGGCGAAAAGGTAGGTAATCCTGTTGATCACCCCATTATCAGGCCTTCGATGAATTCCGTAAAAATGACTTATGAAATGGCGCACGATCCGGCGCATGAAGATTTAATGACCGCTAAATCAAACCTGGACGGTAAAAAAGTCAACCGTTTCTGCCATCTGCATCAAAGCACGGAAGATCTGGTGAAAAAAGTTAAGATGCAGAGATTGCTGGGACAGAAAACGGCTTCTTGTTTTCAGCGCTGCGTGGGTATGGACGCGATGAACGCGGTGGACAGCGTTACCTGTGAAATGGATCAGAAACTGGGCACCAAATATCATGAACGATTTAGAAAATTCATGAACATGGTGCAGGAAAACGATTTTACCGTGGACGGAGCGATGACCGACCCCAAAGGAGACCGGGGCGTTTCACCCAGCAAGCAGGCTGATCCTGATATGTACACGCATGTGGTCGAAAAAAGAAAAGACGGTATCATCGTGCGCGGCGCCAAAGCTCATCAGACCGGCGCGTTAAATTCACATTGGATTTTAGTCATGCCTACTATATCCATGACAAAAGACGATGCCGATTACGCTCTTTCTTTCGCCTGCCCCGCGGACGCGGAAGGAATTTCTTATATTTACGGCCGTCAATCATGTGACACGCGAAAGCTCGAAGGCGGCGAAATAGACGTGGGAAACTGCCGGTTCGGCGGTCATGAAGCGCTGATGGTTTTCGACAATGTATTTGTTCCCTGGGAAAACGTGTTTATGTGCGGAGAGTATGAATTCACTGGAATGCTGGTAGAGCGTTTTGCCGGGTATCACCGCCAGAGCTACGGCGGCTGCAAAGTCGGCGTGGGAGACGTTCTGATCGGAGCGGCGGCGCTGGCGGCGGATTACAATGGCGCTGCCAAGGCCTCACATGTAAAAGATAAATTGATTGAGATGATTCATCTGAATGAAACACTTTTTGCATGTGGCATCGCCTGCTCCGCGCAGGGCCATAAAACCGCTTCGGGAACTTATCTTATTGACCTGCTTTTGGCCAATGTCTGTAAGCAAAATGTTACGCGTTTTCCGTATGAAATTGCGCGTCTGGCGGAAGACATTGCCGGCGGATTGATGGTGACCATGCCTTCGGAAAGAGATTTGCGCCATCCGGAAATCGGCAAAATTGTCGATAAGTATTTTAAGGGGGCAAATGGCGTGCCGACGGAAAACCGCTGTCGGGTCATGCGATTGGTGGAAAATATTACACTGGGCACAGCGGCGGTCGGGTACCGCACGGAATCCATGCATGGGGCCGGCTCTCCGCAGGCGCAGCGCATTATGATATCGCGTCAGGGAAATCTGGAGCAGAAGAAGAACCTGGCCAAGGAAATCGCCGGAATTAAGGATTAACCGGATTTGCCCAGACACAGAGAAACATGGGAATAAAGCTAATTGGCGTAAAATACTGCGGCGGCTGTAATCCGGTCATTGATAGATCCAGATTGATTTCGGAAATCGGAAAATTATTGCTGCCGGAATATGTTTTAACCACGGATAAGTCATCTAATCCGTGGGACATAGGTATTCTTGTTTGTGGATGCTTAGCTACTTGCGCGGATAAACCTGTTGTGAAAAACCTTGCCCGGCAATGGATTTTTGTGGCCGGTAATTCAGTTGATCTGAATAATCTTCAGGAAGAGAAAATGGCTGATATTATTGTGAAAAAAATTTTTGCCTTGAAAAAATAATGTCTTGAGCGCACAAGAATATTTTGCGGATCACTTTGTTGTCAAATTAACACCTTGTAATAATTTAAGGAGAGAAAACATGATTAAAACAAAGGAAGATTATATTCAAAGCCTAAAACGTCAAAAATTGAACGTCTATTACAACGGGGAACATGTTGAAGATGTCACGACCCACCCGGCCTTTATCCCCCATATAAACGCTGCAGCTAAGACTTACGAACTGGCTCTGATGCCGGAACACGAAGACCTCCTTACCGCGACCAGCCACTTGACAGGGAAGAAAATCAATCGTTTCACTCATGTCCATCAATCCGTTGATGACTTGATTAAAAAAGTCCAAATGCTGCGTCTTATTTCACACGAGACGGGAAGCTGTTATCAGCGCTGTGTGGGTTTTGATGCCATGAACGCGTTATACATGACAACTTACGAGATCGATGAAGCTCACGGAACTAAATATTTCCAGCGCTTCACTGAATATCTTAAAATGATCCAGACCGAAAACTTTATAGTAACAGGGGGAATGACTGATCCAAAGGGGGATAGATCCAAGCGCCCGCATGAGCAGGATGACCCGGATGTTTTTACTCGAATAGTGGAGAAGAAGAAAGACGGGATAGTAGTTCGTGGAGCCAAAGCCCATCAAACAGGCGCGGTTAATAGCCACGAGATCATCATTATGCCGACACAAAATATGGGGAAAGGAGACGAGGCTTATGCCGTTGCAGCGGCAATTCCTATGAATGCGAAAGGCATTACTCTCATCTTCGGAAGACAGACTAATGAGGAGAGAAAATTTGAAAAGGGAATTGATGCGGGCAACATCGAATTCGGCGTAGTGGGCGGCGAGGCGTTGGTTATCTTTGAGGATGTTTTTATTCCATGGGAGAGGGTTTTCATGTGCGGAGAGATAGATTTTACCGGCCTTTTGGTTGAACGCTTCGCCACATTGCATCGGCAAAATTATGGCGGGTGCAAAGGAGGAGTATCGGATATTATTATCGGTGCGACGGCCCTTGCCGCCCAGTACCAGGGTACATTGAATGCGTCTCATATTAAGGATAAGCTAATCGAGATGATTCATCTGGTCGAAACCGTTTATTCTTCGTCTCTGGCCTGTTCCGCTATGGGTTCTAAAACAAAAAGCGGAGCTTATTATCCTGACCCGCTTTTGGCCAACTGCGCTAAGCACAACATTACCAGGAACATTTATGAAATATCCCGTCTCGCTCATGATATAGCGGGAGGTATCATAGCCACGCTTCCCTTTGATAAAGATCTGAAAAGTCAGAAGATCGGAAAATATGTGAAAAAATACATGGTGGGAATCAAAGAAGTTCCTACAGAGACGAGAATGAAGATATTGAGGCTTATCGAGAATATGACTGGCGGCACCTGCCTTATCGAAAGCATGCACGGGGCGGGCTCCCCTCAAAGCCAGAGAGTTATGTATCAGCGACTCGGCAACCTGCCGCAAAAAATGGCATTGGCCGAAAAGCTGGCCAAGGTTTAAGAATAATTTACGAAAAAAATTACAGCGGAGGAAATATGAACTGGAAATATTTGTTGCTTGATGTGCGGGAAAAGGTCGCCACCGTCATCATTAACCGTCCGGATAAGGGGAACGCTTTGGCGCCGGATGTGTTGGAAGAAATCGAAAAATTATTTACCGAACTGGGAGCAAGAGATGATGTGCACGTTATTTTATTTACCGGCGGCGAAAAATATTTTTCCGCGGGATTTGATCTCAACGAAATAAGGAAACTGGAAAAAGTTTCCAACGAAGCATATACGGCTCTCTTTCACCGCGCTTACCGCGCGATTTTATTTTGCCCGCAGCCGGTTATCTGCGCCGTGGGCGGACCAGCGATTGCCGGTGGGTTTGATCTCACGATGATGTGCGACATCCGCTACGCCTCCGAGCGCGCGAAGTTCGGCCAACGCGAAATTGTGCTATCCCTCACCCCGATTATGGATCCGCTCTGGCGCATTATCGGGTTGGGACGCGCCAAGGAAGTGGCCCTCACCGGAAGAATCTACGACGCGCATGAGGCGGAAAAGATGGGTTATGTAAGCCGTGTTTTCCAGGAAGGGAAATTATTGGAGTCGGTTACGGCGATTGCCCATGAAATGGCCACATATGATAGGGGGTGCCTCAAAGAAACTAAGCAATTGGCCAATAAAATTCTCAATGAAGACCTCGATGGAGCGATGCGTCTGCAGGAATGGCTCTTTAGAAGCTATATCGGCGCTGAAGATAACCACCAGCGGATTGACGCCCTGCAGGAAAAGCTAAAAACCATGAAAAAGAAATAATAAGTATTTAATATTGCTGTATTTTTAGTCGTAAAAAGCACTTTTCCCTTAAAATTGCGTCTATGATTATAGTATAATTATCATAGTCACACTATGAAATAAAATAAAACTTGACAGTCCCACTATAATGACATAAGTTAGCAACAACGCCAAAGGACGTTCTTGCTGATGAGTGATTCCACTAGAGCGAAAACCAGAAAAGACCGCATCATGGAAGCGGCTTTACATATTTTTGCGGAGAAGGGCTTTCAAAACGCCACGATCACGGAAATCAGCAAAGAGGCCGGAGTATCAGAAGCGACAATTTACGAATATTTCGGCACCAAGGAAGACCTGCTGTTTGCCATCCCCGAAAAAATTTCCAATCAGACCTACGACGAATCATCAAAAATTCTCCCCTACATTAAAGGTGTCGAAGGAAAAATGCGGGCAATCCTTCTTTCCTATTTTAAACTATACCAGTCCAATCCTCATTATTCCGCGCTGGTTTTACTGCAGTTGATGTCCAACAAAAGATTTCGCGAGACGCCCGCGCACGCGGCAATCCGCCGTTCCGCGCACCGGCTGCTCGATTGCATCAGGGAAGGAATCGCTGACGGCACTTTTAAAAAAGACGCGGATGCTTATCTGATTCGTTCCATGCTGATGGGTACCATTGAGCATTTATTTATCCAGTGGCACATGCAGGGAAGGCCTAAAACAGAAAAAAGCATTATAGATATGCTCGACCCGTTTATCGAAATTGTTTTGGACGGGATTCGGGCTAAAAAAGAAGAGCCTCGTTTCACCCTCTATTTGAAAAATGAAGACGCGCGGGCGATGGCGCGATTTTTGGAGGGGAAAGAGGGTGCGCAAAGAAAAATGTCGAAGGGAGCATTAAAGCTTCCTCAGACCAAAAAAACACATTAATTAAAAGGTATAAAGAAAGGAGTACCAAGTTATGAGGACAAAACAGGATTACATTAAGGGGCTGTCCAAGATGAAGCGAAATATCTACTTCGATGGACAGTTAATCGACAGAACCGACGAACTGCAGATGGATTGCATCAATACCATAGGCACGACATATGACGAGGCGGCAAAGCCGGAAAATCAGGAGTTGTGCACGGCAATATCCCATCTTACAGGGGAGAGGATCAATCGTTTCAATCACATTCATCAGAGCACTGATGACCTGCACAGAAAACAGGACATGACCCGCCTGCTTTGTCAGAAAGTCGGCGGTTGTATCCAGCGTTGCATGGGAATTGATGGCACAAACGCCATTTATAATGTTTCCTATGAAGCGGACAAATTGAACAAAGGCGCTACTCAATATCATGAAAATTTCAAAAAATGGCTTACCCGTTTTCAGAAAGAAGACCTCATCGGTTGCTGTGCCCAGACGGACACGAAAGGAGACAGGATGTTGCGTCCCGCTGAGCAGCCCAATCCCGGTTCCTATGTGCGCATTAAAGAAAGACTGAAAGACGGTATAGTTGTCGACGGGTGCAAAGTGCATATTTCGGAAGCTTCCGTGGCCGATGAGGTTCTCGTCGTTCCTACCAGGGCGTTACGTGAAAAAGATAAGGATTATGCTGTTGCTTTTGCCGTTCCCGGAGACTGGGATGGTTTAAAGCAGGTGGTGACGATACACAATCTGCGCCCCCGCGAGCATTATAAGCGCGGATTTGTGCCCGGAGCGACTGATTCTTACATGATTTTCGATAATTGTTTTGTTCCCTGGGAAAGAGTATTTTTGGCGGGCGAATATCAGCACGGCGGCGCCTGCGCGCTTCTTTTTGCTCTGTTTCACCGTCATTCCTATTCCGGCTGCAAACCTGCAATTGGAGACGTAATTCTGGGAACAGCCGCTCTTGCTGCTGAAGTAAACAATATTCATAAGGAATCCCATGTTCGCGAGAAGCTGGCCGAAATAATCATGACCAGCGAGTTGGGTTACGCGGCGGGCTACACGGCTTCTGATTTGGGCAAGCCGGAGGTATACGTTCCTGGTGTTGGATTTGTTC
>Ga0351950_1131_pt1 | contig 9563 bp, 7 predicted proteins | sample BONcelT113001H13_FD_206835 | JGI IMG/M metagenome (GOLD analysis project Ga0351950, IMG submission 206835) | Enriched cells from coal bed in the Powder River Basin, Montana, United States - BONCAT cells T11 rep3 HSBNCT.T11.300.1.H13 ...
GGCCCGGGAGGTAGCCGACGAAACCGGGTATACCCTGCCGAGCGTTGAAAGCGCAATGATGAAGGTAAAAAACGTTACCAGCAAAAGTTTCGGAGTGGTCGCCCACAACACCAGAGACGAACAGATCGTGTTCAATATCGTCCTGAGAAACACAGCGGTTCCTGTTTCCAGACAAAAAAAATTTTATACTGCCATACCCAACCAGAAATCCGTTTTGATCCGCATCATGGAAAGCGAAACCAGCATGGTCGAGATCCCGGAAGATCATGCCGTTGAAATCAAAACCGCCATATTAACGCTCCCGCCGAATCTGCCGGCTGACCTTCCCATTGATATCACCTTCAGCCTCAATGAAGAAGGCAGGTTACATGTGACCGCCGTTGAAACCGGCCAGACCCGACAGGTGGAAGTGCTTCTGGACACCTCGTCCGTGATCAGCGGAGACGATTTTGACCGCGCCAAGGCCAGATCCCAGAGTCTAGTCATTCACTGAGCCGAAAATACCGCGCAGCAGGATCAATCTCTTTTTACGATGCAGCCAAAACACATGGAAGTAAGAGTCAACCCGCCATCACGTCCTTATTTTGCACAAACATCCACTTTATTTTTATCGGCATCAATGATATGGTGAGGCCGATTTCAAACAGATCCCCAAAAGACTTCAGGTGAGAATGGAACGCGACAATTTTTATATCCTGCTGGAACTCAATGTCGAGCCGACGGAAACCGATGACACAGTCATCTATGAGGCCATCCAGAAGAAAAAAGCGGAATGGAGCCGACTTCGCAACCATCCCACAAAAGGCATCCAGGCGCAGAAATACATCAGCTTGATCCCGGAAATACAGCGGATCATGATGCACCAGGAACTGCGTCACAAGGAGGCCCTTGATGCCATCGACATTTTAAAAAAGGGAAAACAGAATAAATTTGTCGAAATCGACCGGCATATCGATATCCTCATCGGCAAGGGTTATCTTCTGGACGAGGAAATCGCCAAACTTGCGGACATCCACGAAATTGAAGAAAGCGATATCAAAGCGCGGATCACCGCTAAAAAGGAAAAACAATACCAGAAGGTCGATCAGGCCATCGTCTTGCGAATGGAAAAAGGATATATCACGGAAGCCGAAATCATAAAAATCGCGGGACGCTACGGCTTCAAGCCGGAGGAAATCCGCAAGCGCATCCGCTGCCCGATTGTAAAAGATGACAAGGAAAAAATCACCAAGCCCCAACCACTTGACAAATCCATTGAAAAATCAATCATTGAAAATCTAAAAATCGTCCAGAAATCGTCTTTGTACGACTTCCTCAATCTTCCGCAAACCGCCGAACTGCAACTGCTCCAGGAAAAAGCGGCGGCAAAGAAAAAAGAACTGGCCAACTTCAGCAGAAAAGACGCGGAAATCACCGCCGGAAACATAATGGCCGGTCAATGCCTGACGATATTTAAAAACAACGAAAGCAGGAATGCCTACGATATCAGCCTGGCAAAAGCCAAGCTCGCCTCTTTGCATTCTGATATCGATGTTTCCGCCATCGGCGGCACCATGCGACCGGAATATTTCAACCTCCTGGTGTCAAAAGCCATGGACTATGGCATGGACCAGGAAGAAGCCGAAAATTATATCACCGCTTACTGCCTGGAGAAAAATTACCGGATTGAAAAAACACGGCCAAAAAAACGCGCCTTGATGGTCGGCGCCATTGCCTCGGTGGTTGCCGTAATGATCCTGATCATCGGCGGAGCAACCATCCACATGATCAATGAAAAAAAATCCGGTGTTTCAAAATACCAGGAACTGCTGGCCCGTGTGGAAAGCCAGACTTCCCCTGAAAAAAAGATCGCGCTTCTCAAAGCTTATGCCGATGGCCATAAAGCCAGTGATCACGCCAGGGACGCCAACGCCAGAATCACCGTGCTGGAAAAGCAAATATCGGCCCGCGAATGGGAAAAAGTTGAAAAACGCGCTGAAAAATTCCTCCGGAATAGTGACCTTGAACAAGCCCGGTCGTTATACCAGGAATTTTACGAATCCCAGAACGCCGGAGAGGCACGGCAGCGGGCTGCGGATCAGATGCAAAACTTGTCAAAGCAGATTGAAAACAGGGATTATGAGCGGATTATGCAGATCATGACCACCGGCGAGGCAGATGAAAAAATCGCCGTTTTACAGCAATATCTGGATGCTCATTCCGCCGGAACCCATCGAAAAGCGGTAAACGCGCACATCCAGAACATAAGTGCCGAGTATTTCATATTCATCCGGAAACAACTCGATGTATGCGAAGAAGAGAAAAACTGGCCCGAATGTATCGCGCTCTGCCAGGCATTCATCCAGCATTATGACAACAGTTACGCCGACCAGTTGAAATCACTACTGCCGGGTTACGAGGAGCGGGCCCATTACGATAAAATATTTGAAGCTCTGGTGCAAAAAGCGGGTCAATTCGGCAACGACTATGCCGCCGCCAGGGAGATCTTCACGGACTTTCTGGTCGCTTATCCCAACGCTCCAATCAGGGCCGATATCGAAACAAAAATTACAGAAATCGATGACAAGGCCGCAACCCATGCAACGGCGGAAAAAATGACGGCGCTCCGGAATCTGCTGAAACAAAGCGGGCGCTTCACGGAGCAGGCGGAGGGCGTAGTGATTGATTCAAAAACCCGGCTCATGTGGAGCATTCTGGATGCCAGGGCCATGACGCCGACCAAAACATGCATCGATTACGAACAAGCAAAAACCTTTGTTAAGAACCTGTCCATCGGGGGTTACCGGGACTGGCGCCTGCCAACGCTCGACGAACTGGCCGGTATTTATAAAACCAACCCCGCTTTTCCCGCGGGAAGTGATAATGACTGGTACTGGTCGTCGGATCATTTCACCCGGTATGCGGATGGATGGCAGGTCAACGTCAACACCTTGCAAAGGGAAAACCCGGTTGAATGGGTCACCCGCAGCAGGGATTCCAGGGAATGCGGAAACGTGAGAGCAGTCCGGAAGCCATAAAACCGCAACGCTCCCGGCCCCTGGCCGTCTCACTCAAACCCCCTTTTCCACCGCCAGGCACAACAGTCTGACCACGGGCTCCAGAAAACTGTTTTCACTCAGGACGCGCACCATCTCCAGTTCCTTGCGATCCTCATTCGTTACAATTTTTTCCGCCTCCTCCCGGATGGATCGCATCAGTTCTTCCGGCTCAACGGCGCTTCGGAAAATCCGCGTCAACATCAGGCGGATGCTGCTTGATCTGCGCAGATTCATCATATCCAGACGCTGACGAATCATCTTGCCGTCAATGGTTTCCAGTTGCGCCACAGCAGTCCTGGCCGTTGCCAGGGGATCCGACGGTTTCCGGGGCACCGGCTTCATTTTTACGGACGATTCCGTTTTCCGGGAGATCCCGTCGGCTCGGGATTTTGCCGCCGGTTTTTTCAATACGGCCGGTTCCTTTTTCTCCGGAATCAATATTTCTTGTACCGTCTGTTTCATATCAATGGCCGGTTCCTGTATATCCTGTATATAATGACTTTGATCCACCCTCGGCACCCGCACCGACAACTCCGTTGCCGACACATCGTCCGCGCTGATGGCGCCATAATAGACCACGGAAGGGTCCAGTTCCACATTGGCCACATAGACGAAGCGGTCATCCGAATCCTGGGTTTGTTCAAACGATCCCATCGTCGCCAACCCGAGAAGGCTTGCGGACAGGGGCTTATGGACCGAGGCGATTTCCATCCGCCGTTTGCCGGGGTCCATGTTTGTCGTCTCCATGCTCGCCCAGAAATAATCGGTATCTCTTGTCAGGGCATTGATCTCAATGACGTGCCCTGAATTCCATCGCACCTGAAGCCCGTTTTCCAGTTCCGTCAGCTCATATCCCTGGTCCTGGAGTAAACGCTTGAGCTTGTCTACATTATCGTTCAGATAGGTCATCTGTCGATCCTGTCAGTTTCACCGTACAGATATTATTCAAAATCAATGCCGGCAGACCACAAATAATAAAAACCGGGCTGGCTCAGCAGGGCCAGGTCCGGAAAACCCAGATCAACGAGTTGCAAACGCCCCCGGCTCGAAAGGGCCTGGGTATTATAGATATTGTCATCCGGATATTCATCCCGGCGATAGACCACCAGCCGGCTTTTTTCCGGCAGGACCGCCAGACGGCGGGTCCGGTCGACGGCATCACTCAGATATCCGACTTCATCGATCAGGCCGCAATCCCTGGCTTCTTCCGCGAGATAGATGCGGGCGGAAGAAATATCGGTAAATTTTTCCGGATCGATCCGACGGTGTTTCACCACCAGGTCGATAAATCGGGTCCCGAGACGGTCGGTCAAATTCTGAAAAATGGCGACTTCGGTTTCCGTAGCCTCCCGAAAGGGAGAGCCCATATCCTTGTTTTCGCCGGAAGTGTTAACCGAAACGGCCACGCCGATTTTATCCATCAGGCCATATACCTTGGGACGCAGAAAGACCACGCCGATGGAGCCGGTCACCGACGTGGGATGGGCCATAATGAGATCCGCGGGCAGAGCCATGTAATACCCGCCGGATGTCGCGATATTCATCAGCACCGCCGTCACCGTGACGCCGGTCCGTTCCTTGAAGGCCAGTATTTCGTGATAAAGCAGATCACTGGCCGTAACCGATCCTCCGGGAGAATCAATGGTCATTATCACCGCCTTAACATGGGAGTCCTTTTCCGCCAGCCTGAGCTGGGACACAATATCCTGGACCATGCTCGGTTCAGTGCGAAGCATTCCCTTTCTGCCATGATCTGAAATAACACCTTTGACCGGGATCAAAAGAATTTTCTCCCTTCCCTCGCCTTCAAGGGTGAACTCCTGCAACGGATCTGTCGCATCAGTAAACAGCTTGACATTGGGCGACACGCAACCAGCTGTTAATATAATTAAAATCCCGGCCATCAAAACAAAGATGTTTCTCGTCATAATAGCAAGCCCCCCAGACAATAACCACAGGTTGTCAGTTGCATTACCTTGTATGCCACGATGCAAAAAGCGACGCATTTCTGTTTCAGCCTATTATGATCAAATACACCGCCTGAATCAAACATTATTATCAATGTTGTTATCAGGATCATTTTTTTCAACCTCATCGGATTGTGTCTAAAAAGTAATTGATTTGGAAGGTTTGTTAAAATACTATGCTTTATCACAAATAATCATTTCGCGCGTCATCGCGCAATTCGGGCCGACTGACCAAACACGGCGTTATGATCAATATTTAAAGGAATGATTGTCGCTGAAAAGACGAATTTTCAAAGGGGGTGATGGGCGTCAAAAAGCGTTAGCGGCAAGGGGAAAAGTGCTTAACTTTTAACGACCTGAAACGGTCAATTTTTTCAAGACCCTTGACAAGCCTTTCAAACGAAAACGGAGATGATAATGATATACAGATTGTTGCTAAAAATAACCTTTTTTTCAGTCGTGAGCGTTTTTATTTTCACAAACGTCGCATTAACCGCCGACCCACCAAAGGTGGAAGAAAAAACCATAACCAATGCGCTCGGCATGGAGTTCAACCTTATAGCGCCGGGAGTCTTCATCATGGGAAGCCCGTCAAAGGAACCCGGCCGATACGGCGACGAAGCGCGGCACCAGGTGACACTGACGAAAGGGTATTACATGCAGACCACGGAAGTAACCCAGGGCCAGTGGAAAGCGGTAATGGGAGACAATCCATCGTATTTCAAGAACTGTGGCGACAACTGCCCCGTAGAGCAGGTATCCTGGTACGACGTGCAGGAATTCATCGAAAAACTCAACGCCCAGGAAGGCGCTGATGTATACCGGCTCCCCACGGAAGCCGAGTGGGAATACGCGGCCAACGCAGGCTCCCTTGAAGCCATTGCCAATGGCGCGCTTACGCAAACCGGATGCGAATGGGATCGCAATCTAAGTCCCATGGGATGGTATTGCGGAAATTCGGAAGTCAAGTACGCCGGTTGTCTGGATACAAGCGGCTGGGGCGGGCCGAAATGTGCGGGCACCCATCCCGTGGCCAAAAAAAAACCCAACGCATGGGGCTTGTATGACATGCACGGCAATGTATGGGAGTGGTGCGCGGACTGGTATGGAGATTATCCCACTTCCGCTGTTACCGATCCCACCGGACCCGCTTCTGGCGATACCAAGGTGCTGCGGGGCGGCAGTTGGATAAATTACGCCCGGTTCTCCCGGTCCGCCAGCCGCTTCGACTCCGTTCCCAGCCTTAAGTACGGCAACAGCGGATTCCGGCTTGTGTTCTCCCCAAGTCGCTAAGGCTGGACAAATCGGTCAACTACTGTAATGTTGATGCGACCGGTATCGGGCCGGAGGCTATTGGCGGCATATTATACTGTTTATTGAACCGGAGGGTAAGAAAATGAAAAGAAGCATCGTTGTAATATTGGGTGTTTTCCTGCTTGCAGCCGGGTGCGGCGGTCCGCGATGGGAAGATGTTAAGTTGGAGCAACAACAACATTATATTGTCCGTATTCAGTCGCAGGTTGAAAATGGACAGGTTGTAAAGCAGCAGTATATGCATCCCGTGGAAATCGACTCACAAAAAATTGCCGCTTTTTTATCAGAACTGGCTTACATGCAGCCAGCGTTTCTATTGGGAGAAACCCTGCAAACTCCCGTGTTTCAGGACAAGGAGATCAATCGTCTTTCCGGGCCCATTGCAAAAGCCCTTGGAACGGCGAACGAAGACCAGAGAATCGCTTTTACTTCTTTTAACTGGGGCGGCCGCATGTTCTTTGAAAAAACCAGGGAAACCACCGGATTGATATTCGTGGATGCCGATGGAAAATTTAACATCGCCTTTTCCGGAATCAACGTTGAACTGCCGATGGACCCGCAAGGGGACGCTGCCGACAGAGCACGCGCCGACAACCCCCTCGAAGTCAGGGATTCAAAGACGCCTTTGGTTGCAACGGGCGATTACATGAAAAAACATCTCCAAAGCAGCGGAAAAGCCTATCCCATGTGGCTCAAAGCAGACCTGGGAAAGATCCAGACCGCAGCAAAAGACATCGGAACGGAACCATCCGAAGAAGCGCCTGATTACGACCCGGCCAGGCTCAGGGAAAATATCCGGTCCCAACTCGAATATATAAAGAAACTCTACGACGATGGCCTGATCAGCCAGTCCGAATATGATGAAAAACGCCGGGAACTTTTAGAAACCATCAAGTAATGGAAAATTTTGAACCTCCAGGCGACGGTCGGCCCGGAAACCCGTCAACACGATGAATTTTCAAAAACCAGCGATTTTTGACCGCCTTTTCAAATCTTCATGGCCTTTTGGTCGGCTCAATCCTTAAAAGTTGGGCACCGTTCGCATGTTGTTTTTCTATAATTACCATGGCGATTCCGCCGAGTATGGCTACGGACGCCAATACCAAGCGCAGGGTCACGGTCTCACCGAGGAAAACGATGCCGCCCAAAGCCGCGATGACCGGAACACTGAGTTGTACCGTCGCGGCATTGGTGGCTTTCAACATGGGTAATGCCGTGTACCAAATAGCATAGCCTATTCCGGAAGCAAACGCTCCCGACAAAACCGCGTACCAGAATCCGACGCTATCGAAAGAGGCGCTGCCATAGGTTGCCAAGCTCAATACTGCCGCAATAGGAATAGAGCGCATGAAATTTCCCGCCGTTACTTTATTGGGATCACCCGCACCCATCCCGCGCAAAGAATACACGCCCCATGCAACCCCGGCGCCCAACATCAATATGGAACCGAACAACGGCGGTGCAGAGAGACCCGGCAGCAGCAGACCCACCAGTCCTCCGAGAGCGAGCATAAGACCGACGAGTTGAAGTCTCCGCAGACGTTCTCCCGCCCAAATGGCACGACCGATCATCGTTGCCTGGACAGCACCAAAGAGCAATAGCGCACCCGTTGCCGTAGGCAGGCTCACATAGGCAAAAGAAAAGCCGGCTGCATAGGCAAACAGGGCAAAGGCCGATATCCAATTGCCCCCACCGACGGAATTTGTTCCGCGTCTCATTCGCGCCACCAGCCAAAGTATCACTGCTCCGGAGATCAATCGAATTGTAGTGAAGCTGGCCGCATCAAGACCGGTGTGGTCGAGGGCGGCACGGCAGAGCAATGAATTTCCCGCAAAGGCAATCATGGCTATCGACGTCAGGGAAATGATGCGTATGTAGAACATTGAAAGCTTTCCTTAAGACCATCGGCAACGGTGACCTGGAGAAACGCCTAACGATAACGCATAAGATAAGCATCGCCATGGCCGTTGCGGGCGCAATGCAGCGCTCGATGGAATTGATGTTGGGGTTTTCTTAGCCAGCGTCTGCATCTGCTGGAATCAGAATCTCGTTCCGTCGCACAAATTAAGGGAAAAAAGGTAGCTCTTCTCACTCCGGAAACATAGGTAGACTGTTACCGGCTCAGAATGGACACCATGGGCCGGGCCCTGTGTTTATAAAGTTGAGACAATGTCAGGACAAATCGGCCGGAAATGCCGGAAATAAAAAAGGTTTGCAAGGAACCCTGCAAACCCTTAATTTTTCTGGTGGAGCTGAGGGGGCTCGAACCCCTGGCCTCATGACTGCCAGTCATGCGCTCTCCCAGCTGAGCTACAGCCCCGATGCAACGACACACCTCAAGTAATAAAATGTATACGGCGTGTCAATAATTATTTTTTCCACTTTTTTACAAAAGCCCATCATTGATGGGAAAACTGATCCGCCGCTTTGCCGCGGCCGGCACGCATAAAACAAGAAAGCGGGGCGCCGGCGCCGATAAAATATTGACAAAATATTATATTATCCTTAGAAATACCTTTACGCTTTCCGGGCAAATGGGCACCATCAGGCCTTTCCGGATGGTGCGACGGTTGTATTTTAATATCGATTTTTCAAACAAAATAGCAGGTTAAGAGGGGAAGCAGATGTTACGACTCATGCGGGAAAGCGCCGGTTCCTGGATCATCAAAATTCTTTTAGGGCTCATCGTGCTGGCATTTGTATTTGTGGGCACAGGCACGTACAATTCCGGCCGGACCTCCACAATCGGCAGCGTTAACGGCAACCCTATTACGGTCAACGATTATCAGATGACCTACTACAATATTCTTGAAAATCTCCGGCGGCAATTCGGCGGCCAGCTCAATGATGAGATCATTAAAATGTTCAATATTCAGCAGCAGGCCATAGACCAGGTCATCGAAGCCGAACTGATGCGCCAGGCAGCTGAAAGTGCCGGAATTATCGTCTCGAACCAGGAACTGATCGAATCCATCACACGGATACCGGCTTTTCAGGAAGGGGGCGTTTTCGACAAGGAGCGCTACCGCCTGCTGCTCTCGCAGAACCGACTGACGCCGGAATCCTTTGAAGCCATGCAGAAAGAGGCGATTCTTTTCAACAAGATCCGAATCATAGTCGCCGGAAGCGTCAAAGTGTCCGAGGAAGAAGCCCGAGCATGGTATGAATGGGAAAACACTGCAGTCGCCATCGCTTACGTATCTTTCGATCCCCGGACCTATACGGATATCGAAATTACCAACGA
>Ga0351950_1130_pt2 | contig 9402 bp, 9 predicted proteins | sample BONcelT113001H13_FD_206835 | JGI IMG/M metagenome (GOLD analysis project Ga0351950, IMG submission 206835) | Enriched cells from coal bed in the Powder River Basin, Montana, United States - BONCAT cells T11 rep3 HSBNCT.T11.300.1.H13 ...
GGGTGACTGGCAGGAAACTAAAACTAAATTACCGCACGGATTGGGATATCTGGTTGAACAGGCCGAAGCCAAAGGTGTAAAATTCGGTATCTGGATCGAACCTGAAATGGTGAACCCGAAAAGTGAATTGTATGAAAAACATCCTGATTGGGTACTGAAACTGCCGAATCGCGCCGAAAATTATTACCGCAACCAGTTGGTTTTGGATTTAACCAATCCTGAAGTGCAGGATTTTGTTTACAATGTGGTGGATGAAATGATGACCAAAAATCCAAGCATCGCTTTCATTAAATGGGATTGTAACCGCATGATGACCAATACTTATTCGGCATATATGAAGGACAACCAATCACATGTTCAGATTGAATATGTGCGGAGTTTTTACAATATAATGGAGCGTTTGCGCGAAAAATATCCTGATTTGCCAATTATGCTTTGCTCGGGCGGAGGAGGACGCACCGATTACGGCGCACTGAAATACTTTACGGAATTCTGGCCAAGCGACAATACCGATGCGGTTGAGCGGGTTTACATACAATGGGGATATTCGTATTTCTTTCCGAGCATTACTTCGTGTAACCACATTACCACCATGGGCAAGCAATCGCTGAAATACAGGACAGATGTGGCCATGATGGGAAAAATGGGATACGATATCCGCGTAGATGAGATGACTGCAGAAGAACTGGAATTCAGTAAAATGGCAGTACAAAACTACAATCGTCTGAAAGAGCTGATCTGGAGCGGGGATATGTTCCGTTTGGGTTCGCCTTACGAGCAGGAAAGGGCTGTTCTGATGTATGCAAGTCAGGATAAATCGAAATCGTTGCTTTTCTCTTATGCTTTGCATCCACGTGCATTTAATCAGTTTAGTCCGGTTCGTTTGGCCGGGTTGGATGCTGCCAAAACTTACAAAATACAGGAAATTAACAAGATGAAAGGAATAAGAAGTTCATTCTCTTCGGATGGGAAAACATTTTCGGGCGATTACCTGATGAAAGTAGGATTGTCGTTGCCAAACAACAACGAACTAACAAGCGCAGTGATTGAAATTACTGAGGTGAGGTAATTTCTTACTCAGCAGGTGACTTTAAGTCACCTGCATCTGGCATTGGCTTTGTCGAAGAATAAATTCATAAAATTTCATTTCAGAAAAAGACCAATGCCTAAATTCTACTTTCTTACCTTTTGTATTTAATGGACAATGAACCGTTAAAATGGACTAAAATACTGGATATTCTTGAAACCGTAAATGGACTGGGAGATGAAATCAGGTTTAATTCTATGGCTTCGCAACTTATTTGTGACCCCAAAATATATACCACTGAAATTGCTGATGTTCGGCAGATTTCTTTTATAGATATTTTTATGGAAAAGGCTGTTTCAATCAACAATTCAAGTTATGTTCATGTGAATGGAGTGGCCGATATGAAAATCTTTTCAAGTAAAGAAAACCGAAATATTTTGGACACCCGAATCCCAAATCAATTTATTTGGAAAGGTTATTTGCCAAACTATGGATCCGATTTGCAGGGCATATTCGATTCGTTTTCGCTATCAATGACTGACCAGATTTTTACCACACTTTCAAATTTCATAAAGACTTCCAGCTACTAATCGATGTAACCGGTAAAAATGCTGTCAGCATTTCGGCAAGGCGGTAAACAACGCCAACCCAGCTTTGCTGGTTTCCTTGTAATAATTCGATAAATCTTTCCCGGTTTTGTACATCGTTTCAACCACCTCGTCGAAACTTATCCGGTGGCGGCCATCCGACATCAGCGCATACGTGTTGTGAGCCAGCGCACGTTCGGCAGCAAAGGCATTTCGCTCGATACAAGGAATCTGCACCAGTCCGGCAACCGGGTCGCAGGTCAGCCCCAGATGATGTTCGATGCCCATTTCGGCGGCATACTCAATCTGGTTGATCGTTCCGCCCATAAGTTGGTTTGCAGCAGCCGAAGCCATCGCACATGCTGTTCCAATTTCTCCCTGACAACCTACTTCGGCTCCAGAAATGGATGCATTGTGTTTCACCAGATTACCTATCAATCCTGCTGTTGCCAGCGCTTTGTAAATCTGGAGCAAATCAGCGCCATATACTTTCTGATAATGTTTCATCACTGCCGGAATTACCCCACAGGCTCCGCAGGTTGGCGCGGCAACGATCAGCCCGCCAGAAGCATTTTCTTCTGATACGGCCAACGCATAAGCAAACAGCTTAGAGCGTTTTTTAAATGGTCCGCTGAAATTCTGCGCTTTCAGGTTAAACGAACTCGATTTTCGTGGAAGCATCAATCCGCCGGGCAAAGTGCCTTCTTTTTTCAGTCCGCGGGCAATGGCAGCATCCATCACTTTCCAAACTTCGGCCAGATAATCCCAGATTTCAGGCCCTTCCTGATCTTCCACAAATTCCCAAAGTTGTTTGCCGTTTTCGTGACACCAGTTTAAAATATCGTCCAGTTTGCTTAGCGGATACATGTTTTTGGTTTCCAGTTCGGTGTGGTCGTCAATAATAGCTCCACCACCAATGCTGTAAACCGTCGATGAATGAGTTATTCGCTGGTTTTTATCAAGCGCTTCAAACTTCAGCGCATTCGGATGTTTGGGCAGGAAAGTCTCAGGTTCCCAGACAATCTCGATTGATTTTCCGCTGAAAACTTCCAGAATGGCCACATCAGTTAAGTGCCCTTTCCCGGTTGCAGCCAGACTTCCGTAGAGATAAACCCGGTAAGAATCAACATCCTGATGCTTATCCAAAAATATTTTGGCTGCTTTGGCTGGTCCCATTGTATGACTGCTCGATGGCCCGTGACCAATTTTATATATTTCGCGAATGGATTCCATGATTGAAATTTTTGATACAAATTAAGTTCTTTCGGGTGAAACTATGCGAACCCAGAAAAAATATATTGTTGAAATGCATTTATCGTAAATAAAAGCTTGAAAAAGTGGGTTATATTTGGGGAGATTTACCTGCTACCAATAATTATATGAAGAGCAACCATCATGGGAATATATAACATATCATACGAGGGGATTCAAGAAGTGCAACGGACAAGTTTTCACTCAAATGGAATTCTTGAAAGGAATCATTTGCAGGCATATTTGAGAGACAAAATTGAGATAATCTCTCCAAACACCTTAGTCATAGCGGAAGAATTTTCCGAATGGGATGAAAGCAGACGAAGAATTGACTTGTTAGGTATTGATAAGGATGCAAATCTAGTTGTGATTGAGCTAAAAAGAACGGATTCTGGTGATCACATGGAGTTGCAGGCATTAAGATATGCTTCTATGATTTCAACTATGAGTTTTGAAAAATGCATAACCATATTTCAAGATTACCTCAATACAAGAGGTATAGAAAAAGATGCGAAATATGAATTAATGATGTTCCTTGAGTGGGAAACTCCAGTTGAAAATGAATTTGCATCCGATGTTAGAATAGTTCTTGCTTCTGCTGACTTCTCAAAAGAATTGACAACTTCTGTCATGTGGCTAATAAGTAAAGGAATTGATATAACATGTATCAAACTTGCTCCATATACCTTTAAAAACGAATTGTTACTGGACATAAATCAGATAATTCCACTTCCTGAAGCAGAGAGTTATTTGGTTAAGATTAAAGAAAAGACTACAGAAAGACAGATTGCAATTCAATCATCAAGAGACAAGACTAAATATGTATTTAAGGGAATGATTCTCGGAAAAGGACGTTTTGTCTTTGAGGTGGTAAAAGAATATTTAGCTCTTAATCCCACGTCGACATTTTGTGAATGAAACTGATATTCTAACAAGCGGTGATGAAATTAGATTTGCTGTATCGACAGAATGGGGTATTGGAAACATAAATAATATGGTAGAACTTGCGAGAAATGAAAAATTTGAATTTGAAATCAAATAGCTTTTGATTAAAGTAAACTTGCCCGGAAAGACGGCTTACTTACTTTGACTGAAAATCTGGATTACTTAAACCTCGATAACCATGAAAAAAGCAAACTACTTCATTATGATGGCTCTATTGGTATCAGTCACAGCTACGAGCCAGCCCAAAACAGATTCAATTTCGTTATTCGGGAATAAAAATTTGTCATCGGTAAACGTAAAAGTCGCTGAAGACGATTATTTGGGCAAAAAATCTTTAAAAGTTACTGACATTGGTGACAATACGGAAGCCAAATTTGTAAAAATCGATAATTACGATTTCATGAATGGTGTAATTGAGCTTTCAGGAAAACCTGCCGAAAGCTCTTCCGAACAGGCACGTGGTTTTGTGGGCATCGCCTTTCGGATTGATAAGGATAACTCAAAGTTTGAATGTTTTTATCTTCGCCCGACAAATGGAAGAGCCGACGACCAGGTGCGAAGAAATCATTCCGCTCAGTATATTTCATTTCCTGATTTTCCCTGGTTTAAGCTGCGCAAAGAGTTTCCGGAGAAATATGAATCCTACGTTGACCTTGTTTCTGGTGAATGGACGAAGGTGAGAATTGAAGTGAAAGACAACCGTGCTAAATTATTTGTGCACGGAAACCCGCAGCCAACATTACTGGTTAACGACCTGAAATTAGGAGCCGATCATCGCGGAGCCGTTGGTTTATGGATCGGTCCCGGCACTGAAGCTCATTTTTCAAATTTACGAATCACTAAAAACGATTGACATACCAAATCTGCGGGCATAAACAGTATCTTTGAACATTCAAAAAAAACAGAAAATAATGAAACGATTACACTACTTGTCTCCACAGCCTTTGTGGAATTATTTCGAAGAAATTTGTCAGGTTCCGCGGCCATCAAAAAAGGAAGAAAAGATCATCCGGTTCCTGCTCGATTTTGCCGAAAAGAATGGATTAAGAGCCAGTCAGGATGAAATTGGGAATATATTGATCAAAAAAGCAGCAACTTCAGGGCGTGAAAATGATCCGGTAGTTATTTTACAGTCGCATGTTGACATGGTTTGCGAAAAGAACAGCGAAACGCAGCACAATTTCGAAACTGATGCCATCAAACCGTTTATCGATAATGGATGGGTGAGGGCAGAGGGCACCACACTCGGATCGGACGATGGAATTGGAATAGCAGCTCAAATGGCCATTCTTACAGCTACCGATTTGTCGCACGGCCCCATTGAATGCCTGTTTACGGTTGACGAAGAAACAGGCCTTTCAGGAGCATTTGCCCTGCAACCCGGATTTTTGAGCGGACAAATATTGCTGAACCTCGATTCGGAAGATGAGGGTGAGTTATTTATCGGTTGCGCCGGAGGAATTGATACAATCGGAACTTTAAATTTCACTCCTGAAGTATTGCCTGCCGGTTCGTTTGCTGCAAAACTTGAAGTTAAAGGTTTACAAGGTGGGCATTCGGGCGACGACATCAACAAAAATCGTGGAAATGCCAATAAAATACTTAACCGTTTTTTAATTGCGGCGGCTAAATTATTTGATTTACGGATTGCCGGTTTTAATGGCGGTAACCTTCGGAATGCCATTTCCCGCGAGGCTTTTGCTCTGGTGGTAGTTCCTCATTCTCAAAAGGAAAACCTCATCGTGGAATGGAATGTCTTTGCTTCCGAAATGGAATTTGAATTTGAACGTTCGGAACCCAAACTCTCATTACACCACAAATCGGTTGAATTGCCTGAATTCGTAATTGATTCGGACACAAAATCCCGGTTGCTGAAATTGATTGCAGCCTGTCCGCATGGCGTATTGGAAATGAGCAGTCGCATGATTGGAATGGTTGAAACTTCCACCAACCTGGCATCGGTGAAATTTACTGGCAACAATGAAATTGTTTTGACAACCAGCCAACGGAGTGAAATTGACAGCCGTAAATACATGGCAGCCGAAATGGTGGAATCGGTCATGCAACTGGCGGGCGCCTCGGTAGTTCATTCCGACGGATACCCCGGTTGGACACCCAATCCGGATTCTGCTGTTGCCAAAATCGCAGCCGATTCATACAAGAAACTTTTTGGCAACGATCCGCTTGTAAAATCCATTCATGCCGGTCTGGAATGTGGTTTGTTTCTCGAAAAATACCCGGAACTCGACATGGTTTCTTTCGGCCCAACCATCCGGGGAGCCCATTCTCCGGATGAACGAATCAACATTGGAACGGTCGATAAATTCTGGAAGCTGCTGGTTGATGTACTTGAAAATATAAGGTAGTAAAGAAAAGTCATCGGATCAAACATCTGGTCAAAGCGTTTCCAATATAATCTGGCAAATCTTTTTTTAGCACCTTGATCCGATGACGGATCTAATAAAATCAACTTAACCATGAAACCAACCTTACTAACCAAACTGATTTTTACCGTTTTTATCACAATCAACTTATCCGCTCATTCCCAGGAAAACTGGACACATTTACGCGGAAGCCAACTTGATGGGCATTCGTTGAGTAAGAATGCTCCTGTAAACTGGAGCGAAACCAGTAACGTACTTTGGAAAACGGCTATTCGGGGAGTTGCCTGGTCGTCGCCGGTGGTTTTAGGCGATCAGATATGGACAAGCTCGGCAACCCAGAACGGAGACGAATTATTTGTCGTTTGTACCGATTTTAATTCAGGAAAAATCCTGAAAGAATTGATACTTTTCAATCCAGATTCGGTTCAGCACATTCATCCCACCAACAGTTACGCAACTTCAACTCCGTGCATCGAAGATGGTTTTGTTTATGTGCATTTTGGAACTTACGGAAGTGCCTGCGTCGATACCCGAAATTTCGAGATCGTATGGACACGCACCGACCTGAATTGTGAGCACATGCAAGGTGCAGCTTCGTCACCCATTCTGTATAAAAACTTGTTGATTTTGCACATCGAAGGAACTGATGTTCAGTACCTGATTGCGCTGGATAAACACACCGGAAAAACTGTTTGGAAAACCGAGCGTCCGCTGGAATTTTACAAAAATGTGGAACCCGTTTACCGGAAAGCCTATTGCACGCCGATTGTGGTTGAAGTTAACGGCAAAGATCAGCTGGTCAGCAATGGCGCGCAACTTTGCATTGCTTATGAGCCCGAAACCGGAAAGGAAATATGGCAGGTTTTTTATGGTGATGATTCGACTGTTGCGATGAATTTGAGTTACAACGGAATGGTATATGTCAATTCGGGATGGATGTTTCCCGAGGGCGGAACTTTTTATGTCCGAATGCTGGCAGTCGATCCGACCGGAACCGGTGATGTTACCAAAACGCGGGTGAAGTGGGAAGTTGCAGAAGATGTTCCTCAAATTTCAACTCCGGTAATTGTAGATAGCCTGATTTATATGGTTCACGAGCGCGGAGACCTCACCTGTCTGAGTGCAAAAACCGGAACAGTAATCTGGAAAACCAAGCTGAAAGATCAGTTCAATGCTTCCGTTTTGTATGCCTCCGGGAATATTTATTTGTTTGGTCTGAAAGGAAAAACGTATGTGATTAAACCCGGACTGACTTTTCAATTGGTTGCGGAAAATCAACTGGAAGGACAGGTAAAGGCAACTCCGGCCATTGTTCGGGATAACATTATTCTGAGGACGGATAAGTTTTTGTACCGGATTGGGAAAAAGGGAGAGTGATAGAACCGCCTTTCGCTCGAACGAATATCGCGAATTCGTGTCAGTTGCTCGTCAAAATAATCTTTGCCAAAAATATTGTTCGGGTTTTTCAGTCGCTCGTCATCCATTGCAAAACCTTTGATAATAATATCCAATAATCAATACCCAATATTCAATATTTAATTTAACCAATGATGCATATTCAAGGCTGATTTGGAACTTGAAACCTGGAACTTGGAACTCATTTATACCACGGCTCCGGCAATTGCGGTAAGGTCATTCTTATTCGCCATTCCTTCGGAAAGTAGTTGTTGGCACGGTTGCCGAGATTTTTAATGAATCCAAGCGGTACTCCCTGATATTGAACCAACATCCAACCTTTCACAGTTGAATCAACCTTTATTTCGTCCTTTTTCTGAAAAAGCAAAGCATCGCGCAAATCGAGTTCAACGGTTTCGAAGATAGCAGGATTGCGATCGATCGAAAGCGCAAAGGTATGTTCCGGAAGTAAATCATTCTTCTTGAATTGAGCCACCGGCAATCCAAAACTGATCACGCGGAGTTGATCTGAAAGTGCATTCAGAACCGGAATTTTATCTTCAGGAAAAGCAATCAGGAATTCGCTTTTTGCGAAAAAATCCGAATCTGTTGTGTTGAGCCAATTCCGGATTTCAGCAAACTGTTTGGGCATTTTTTCGAGTCTGGACTTGGTTTTCTTCGGAATTGAAAACGAGTCGTTGCCGTCTTTTTTACGGATTAAGGTCAGAAAGAAACCTTCGCCTTTTACTTTGTGCGGAAGAAAACGATAGCCAAACAAACCATCAATTTCCATTTCCTGAACTCCCCAATTTTCCTGAAGTGGAATCCGGATACTTTCAAAATCGTTGTTTTCGGCCAGCCACTTCAGGTTTTCCTCATTTTCTTCAGGATTGAAGGTACAAGTGCTGTAAATCAGGTAACCACCATTTTTCAGGGATGGCCAAATATCTGTCAAAATCCGGCGTTGGCGGGTTGCGCATAAATTGGTAGTATCAACCGACCATTGCTGAATGGCAGAAGCATCGCGCCTGAAAAGTCCTTCGCCGGAACAGGGTGCGTCAACCAGAATGACATCGAACAATCCTTCCAGATTGCTGAAATCAGCAGGATCGTTGCTGCAAACCACCACATTTTGATGTCCCCATTTACGGATATTTTCGTTCAAAACCGACACGCGCGACCGGATCACTTCATTGGTCCAGCAGGCTGAGCAAATGCGTTGATTTACCTCCCGGAGCCGCACACAAGTCCAGAACATTTCGGTTTTCGGTGTGTTCAATCTGACGGAAAGCTTGCTCAATAAACATCGAACTTGCTTCCTGAACGTAATAGGCTCCGGAATGAAATATGGGATCGAGTGTATAGGAAGGCCGTTCCTTCAGGAAAATACCGGTTTCGCACCATGGAATTTTTTCCGCAGCGATTGGCGAACTGAATTTTCGTGGATTGGTTCGCAAACTAATGGACGGAACCTGATCGATGGATTGCACAAAACGATCAAATTCAGTTGGAAACTGAATTTTTATTCGGGCTAAAAATGCGGCGGGTAATATTTCGGATGTCTTTTCGATGGTATTTTGAGTTTTCTTTTGATATTTGCCGGCAAGATAAAGTGAATGAGTATATAAAACAAATAACAATGGTTAATCAGAATTTAGTTTCGGACCTGAACAAACAGGCCGACTCCGCCAATTTAGTGGGAATGTTGGAAAATGTGGCAAAGCAATTTCCGGGGAAAGCAGTATTTACAACCAGTTTAGGAATTGAAGACCAGGCAATTACCGACATGATTTTCAGTAATAATCTGGATATT
>Ga0351950_1140_pt1 | contig 8717 bp, 3 predicted proteins | sample BONcelT113001H13_FD_206835 | JGI IMG/M metagenome (GOLD analysis project Ga0351950, IMG submission 206835) | Enriched cells from coal bed in the Powder River Basin, Montana, United States - BONCAT cells T11 rep3 HSBNCT.T11.300.1.H13 ...
ATCGGTATTTTTCTTTTCCGGTTTTTCCGGAACGATAATCTCAGCTCCCGAGCTTATTCCGGGGTTTTTCCGAAAGATAAATCCGGTTGTTGTAGCCGTATTTCCGTTTGGATAGATCACGTATGTTTTTGATTTTCTTGCCATACTGTTATATCCACCGGCCATATTTATATATTGTCTCAAAGAATGCTTCTTTTCGTACGTCAAAGCAAGTGGGTTCATCACACTGCCCGATACATTAACAGTCTGTAATTCGCGGGGAATATGAATCACATCGTCTGATTGCAATAAGAGGTCAATGCTGCTTCCGGGAGCGACAAGGATTTTATTCAGTTCAATCCCGACCGGAAACGATCTTTTATTGGTGTAGAAGGTATCAATTAATGTAGAATCCATTTTTTGCAACTGTTTCCTCTTTTCGATCTCAGCACCTGAGCGTTTGTAGGTCCGGCTCAGAGTAGCCCCGCTGGTAAATGCTCCGGGGATCAACCCTCCTGCCCTTTTGATGGCATCGGATATTTTTTCATTTTTATTGGATATGGAATAGGTTCCGGCATAAATCACTTCTCCGGTAATGGTAAAAGTTCCCTGATCGCGGTATCCGGGCGCCCTGCGGACATAAACATCATCGAATGGCTGGAGTTTAAAGGCAGCATCAGCCGGCGAAAGTTTCAAATCCCGTGTTAGGGAAAACTGAAAGATCTCATTCATTTTATCGTTCACTTTAGCAGCCTGATCGTAGCTTAACCTGCGGGTCACCTCTACCACCGAAAGGTCGGCTTCTTCGCGGAATCCTCCTGCTTTGAAGATCAGATCACCCAGGGTCATGTTATCCTCGTATTCAACTTTCTTCGGTTCCATCACCTCACCTATGATATTCACTTTCCGTTCTTCCCGCATCTCGAAGATGGAACGGATCAGTACCTTGTCTTCTTTGCGAAGCGCTATATCGGCGCTGCCCGACAGTACATGGTTCAGATCGAATGATATGTTTTCAGGCGAGTTATCCGCTTTTATCCTACTGATCAGTCCACGGTTCATAAAAGCATCTTCGCGCAAACCGTCGGCTTTTTTAATCAGGTCCGAGAGTTTCATTCCGGGAGTGAGTTCAAAGTTTCCGGGATGGAAAACTGCCCCGGCAATGGCCACCCTGTTGCTGAAACGGTTCAGGATACTATCAACTTTGATCGAGTCCCCATTCTGTAAAAGAAACTTGCCATAATCGGCATCAACAACTGTACGCACTTCGCGCTCCCTGTCGTTATTTCGTAAAACAAATAAGGCATGGGTGTAGGCTTTATCACCGAAACCACCGGCAAACCGGACCAGGTCACTGATCGTTTCACCCTTTTTGATTTCGAAAATCCCTTTGCGTTTGATCTCCCCGTCAATCTCAACGCGTGTGGTATAGTTTGGAACAAAGAGAATATCCTGTTCGCGGAGTTGCACGTTGGCTGCAGGGTCGGCATTGATTAAAAAATCATAGACGTCAATTGTTTTAACGATTACCCCGTCGCGGATCAGCTTTATCTCGCGGAACGATCCGTTTTCATTGGGACCACCCGAAAGGTAAAGGGCGTTAAAAGCAGAAGCTGTTGCTGGGAGGGTATAGGTTCCCGGGGCATTGATTTCACCGATGACATTGATTTTGATTGAACGGATGTTCTCGAGGCTCACCTCAGCCCAAGTGTTTGGATATATACCAGCCATGCCGCTATAAACGGACATCAGCCTGTTTTTTATCAGTGATTGTCCCTTTTCGAAAGAAAGACCGGCAAGGTAAATGGGACCAACATTGGGAATGATGACAGACCCGCTCATATCAATAGCGAACTGATACTTCGATTGCGAGGCTCCCCACACGTTAATGGTTAGTTGATCGCCGATACCGAGGATATAGTTGGGTGGAATGGGGATATTAACCGATGGTTCGAAAGAAAGATTCTGTGAATTGAAAAGCTGATATCCGAATATTTTTTTTGTTTTTTCGGAAACAAAAATTCGTGTTTTGGAAGTATTGAAAGCCAGGTTTTCAATGGCCGGTGAAAGAATATCAGCTTTATTGCCGGATAAGTTGTCGCTAGGGTTCATGTGCTGCTGCTGAAGCCTGTTCATTAACTGGTCGATCTGGGTTTGGGTAACCCCTTTTGCTTTTGCCAGGACAATGGCCTGCTCCTGAGTTAGTCCGCGTGACTCAATCTCCTGCATGATCCGTTGAATCTGGCCTTCGCTCAGGTTATTCACATTTATGAATGCCGGGCTGACAGTGCTTTGGCCAATCGCTTTTTGCTCTGATAACAAGAAAAACATGATAAACACAGGAAGTAAATAGAAAAATCGCATGAGAAAATAACTTTGTTAATAAATTGAACAGGTGATCCAATGAAGAATGCTGAGATTGCTCCCAGCATTCCAAAACCTACTTCAATTAAAACCATGAACCACTTTGAAAATATTTTAATATAGTAACCGTTATGGCGCTCCCCACTTTGTGGGAGCTGCAGGTGCGGGTGAAGCCGCCTGCGCTTTATTCGGATTACTGAGCAAAATCATCATAGTCGCTGCCGATACCGCAAAATAACCGGTCTTTTTGATGGCCTCTTTACGCGAGATCTTCTTTTCTTTGAAATTGACCAATTCTTTATTTGCAATTTCTTTTATTTTGTTTTTCATATCTTACTATTTATTGGTTTTGTAATTAAAAACTACTCATTAACGGATAATTTAAACCTTTGCACCTTCTGGTTATCCTTAACAAATAACAGATAGATTCCGGCTTTGAGATTTGGTGTCTGAATCACATTAGAGATACCCTCTTCCATGGTTTTAACAAGTACAACCCTTCCCTGAATATCGTACAGTGTTGCAACCGCATTTTTGCTGACCTCTCCGTTTACACGGATTTCAGTATTCCGGTTGGCAAAAGCGCTTAAGTTTCCGCCAGAAATCGGATTAATTCCGGTAGTCAGCGAAGACGTATGAATCTGAAACCGGTCAGCAACTGATGAATTGGCCTGAAGCGATACGGTGTAGGTATTCTTCGACAGGTCGGTAAACGTTTTGCTCACTTTGTCTTCAAGTATTACTTTGCACTCCGTTGGCAGATTCAACGATTGAACAGAGAAAACCACATCGCCGCCCGTTTTGGAATCAACGCCAACCGGGATGACCACTGAGTTGTAACTGGCAGGCAAGGCCTGGATGGCAAACGGAATACCGTTGTCTTCCACCAAACGCGAATAAACAACCAAATCGGAACCTCCCTTGAATAAACCTGCATCGTAAGTTGGATCCAAACCGTTGGTCATGGCGCTGTTAAAGGCAATAACCGTTTCACTTTTCTTGCTGTCCATACTGGTTGCCAGTTTAATGATTGGCCAGGGAAGTTCAGCGGATTTTAAGGCCAGTAGGCCATTGTGAACTTGCATCGCAGAAGTAAAACTGACCAAAGTAGCTGACGTATTCATTTTTACAAAAAAGGCCTGCCCCTGCTGAACTTCAAATGCCGGAGATGCATTACTATAAGTCGTATAGGTCTGGTTAAGATCGTTGTCCGTTTTATCCCAAACATAAATAGCGCCATAGTTGGGATCAATATTAGCAGCATCTGTCACATTTACCTGTAAAAATTTAGCGGTACTGCTACTATTCGAATTGATACCGATCGCAGAGGTATAGGGATTACCGATACAGTTCCAAAAGTCCGCTGTAAGGCCAGTTACCGGGACTGATCCTGCCTGAAGCGAACCGGTAAACGTAAGAGCGGCATCTGATGCATCAACGCGCATCGAAAATCCTCTACCTTCGGATAAACTACCATTACTTAATCCATCGGTAAAAAAGTTGTTCCAAATATTATTTGCAGGATCATAATCCATCATTCCCCGGTCGCTAACGATGGTTGGAATATTGGTATTTGCCGTAAGGAAGTCAGCAACCGTTTGACCCGTTGCAGGAGCCGAAACCATGTGCCATGCGCCAGCGCTCATCCAGCGTTGTGCCGTAGCGGTACCTGTACCGGCAACAGAACCTGCAATCAACGAACCTGTGCCGGCAGCATCGCTTTGAAATACCAGGCCCGCAGTAGCATTGTTGGTGAGAGCGCCAGTCACTGTAAGCGCCTTTCCCGGGGCAATGGTCAGGGTTGCGCCCGATGCGATCGTAAGGGTTTTGCAAACAGCGGGTGTGGCTGAAGCCTGGTTGATAACCGGTTTATTCGCCGTGGACGGGATAACAACATCTTCTGTTGAAAGAGGTACCGCTGCCGGACTCCAGTTCGATGCTGTATTCCAATCGGTACTTGTGGCGCCTTTCCAAATTGCAGCTGGTAATTCATAAGCCCCTATGGTGGGCGGTGTAGCACGGGTTGCACCGTTAAAATCGGTGGTAATGCCGGTCCCAATAGTTCCTGAGATGAGCGCCGGGTCTGTTGGTATCGATGTGCCAGAGTTAAACGCAGGATCAACATTGATGGAATAAGCATCTTGTCCTGTGCTTGTTCTCCAGGCAGCCAGGCTGGCTATATCTGCACCATTGTATCCCAAAACAGCGCCTGTACCCGTGGCATAATAGTCGTTATAGTCTATGTAAATGGCTGTAGATGCAACCCTCACGGCATAATGCTTGCCTGTGCCGGAGGCGTTCGAACGGTCGGTGAAGAAAATATTGTTCCGAATATAACGAGTGTTCGTCGTTGCTTCGTCGCTTCGGAATGCGTAGGTATCCAGAGAACCGGTGACCCCGGAGCCTCCGATTTTTACGGTATTAAAAAAAACACTACTACCGGCATTATGTGCGACAACATATATTCCAGTCATTGCAACTCCGTCAGTTATTGGAGTAGAGCCACAATCAGAGAATCCAAGACTAATGTCATTGTTATTAATTTTGGCTGTGCCACTTAAAAAGTTAATGCCACGTATTCCGGCAGTGGCGGAGGGAGATACCAGGTTTAACCCACATATCTTATTACCATAAATATTGTAAGTACCGGTGCTCCCTGAAGCATTGGCAATACCCTGAACAGCCGTACCAATATCTTCACCAGTTGAATTTGTTAAGCCTGATATAGTATTAGATGATGCATAAAGTGTTGTACCATAAAGGAAGATGCCCGTTAATGTTTGTGTATTGGTGTTTGAATTTAACTTTGTATTGTTTGCATCGCCGCCAATCGTGTTGCTCTCTACATGTACAATTCCCTGACCACCAACACCGGAAATATTTATCGCGCAGAAACTACCTTCAGAGGGGGCGGTGCCTCCTCCTTTATTTGTCCAATCAAAATTACTAATAGTATTGTTTTGAACATAAGAATCCAAAAGAGCTGAATTATAGACAGACAGATAAATGCCATTAAATCTGTTATCACCAATTGTTCCACCACCTCCCGTCCATGCCGCACCGCCACAATTGGGTAAACTACCACCAATATAGTTACCGGTGATGGTATGGCCGTAAACCCCGGAAACTCTTATTCCAAAGAAAGTAAATGTGACAGTTTGGGCAGCATTTGCGCTGGTTTGGTAAATACTATTACCCGTAATTGTCCAAACGGAGGAGGATGCATTCAAATTAATTCCACAGGTAGTGGTATTACTATACAAGGCGGTGAAATTATAAATGTAGTTGTTTGAAATGGTATTTTCACTGTTGGCCAAAGTTGATGATTGACCTTTAGAATAAATTGCCGTATTGGGCTTGCTTGTACCGTCGTAAATGGCACAATGGTCAATCGTGTTATTGTCGTTGCCGACTGTCCCTGTAGTTCCACCAAACACAATGGTTCCGCTCACGTACGAATAATTCCTGCCCTGTATATTACAATATTTCAGGGTATTACCGATGGCGTCGTTAACAAACATGAATGTAGTCCCTTTATTATTCGTGTTTGTAATGGTCCATTTATTATCGGCGATGGTAGTGCCAGCACCCCCTTCACGACCGTCAAAAATCAAATTGTCAACACCGTTAAACTTAATCAGGGGGATGGGATTGGCTGGATCGGTGCCGGTATCTGCTCCCGAAGTCGTTTTTGCCCCGGCGCCACTTTTTAAACGGATGGTTGCAGTAAAGGCCACATCGGTTTGGGTAAATTGAGTAAAAGTCACGGGGAAAGTTTCACCGCCCGCGTAATCGGCGTTTAATTCATAGATTACATTACCCGTCAGATTACCCGCATTGAGTTGTGCCGCAATGTCGGTCAGGTTTTTCAGGGTTTGAGAAGCGCCTACCTGGTAAGTTCCGGATAAGTCCGCAGCCCGCCCCAATCCGGAGGAAAGCATAAAAACAAACACCATTGCAATGATGCTACTGATTTTCGTGGTAAATTTTCTTTTCATAGTAATGTGATTTATAGGTTCATACCTGTACAAATATAATAAAATAATAACAACAACACACATTGCAAAATATTTAAAAACTTAATTTTATAATATAAAATATAATTCTGCTCCGAAAATTCAGAAAGTCAAAAAATAGTCCTGAGGACTGAATTTGAATAACTGTAGACTTCGGCATGAGACTTCGGCGTGAGCTCTGTCGAACGCTCTGTCGAACACTCAGTCGAACGGTGATATCCACCGATGAATGAAAGATGAATCCATCCTAAAATGATTTATTTATTAACCGGTAATTTAAACCTTTGCACCTTTTGGTTATCCTTTACAAATAACATGTAGATCCCGGTTTTGAGGTTTGGTGTCTGTATAACATTCAAGCTACCTTCTTCCATGTTTTTAACCAACACAACCCTACCCTGAATATCGTAAAGTGTTGCAACCGCATTTTTGCTAACCTCTCCCTTTACATGGATCTCTATATTTCTGATCGCGTAAGCGTTTAAGTTTCCAGCAGATAAATTCGGATTAATTCCGGTAGTCAGAGTTGAAGTATGGATCTGAAACCGGTCAGTGACTATTGAATTTGCTGGAAGCGATATGGTGTAAGAATCCTTCGACAGATCGGTAACCGTTTTGTTTACTTTGTCTACAAGTATTACTTCACACTCCGCAGGCAGATTAAATGATTGCGCTGAGAAAACCACTTCTCCTCCCGTTTTGAAATCAACACCAACCGGGATGACCATCGAGCTGTAACTGTTATCGGGTAATGCCTGTATGGCAAACGGAATACCGATATCTTCCACTAAACTGGAATATACAACAAGATCAGAACCTCCCTTGAACAAACCCGCATCATACGTTGGGTCCAGGCCTTTGGTCATAGCGCTGTTAAAGGCGATAACCGTTTCTCCTGACAGACTGCCCTTCTTGATTACCAGTTTAATGGTAGGCCATGGAAATTCAGCGGATTCTAAGATCAGGTCTCCCTTGTGAATTTGCATTGCAGGAGTGAAACTGACGGAAGTAGCTGCCGTATTCATTTTTACAAAAAAAGCTTGTCCCTGCTGAACTTCAAATGCCCCTGAGACATTATTAACAGCCGTATATTTTCCTGTCAGGTTACTGGCATCCAGTTGGTCACATACATAAACAGCGCCATAAACGGGATCAAGATTAGCTGCATCTGTCACATTCGCATTTATAAATTTTCGGGTACTGCTACTCGTTGAACTGATTCCGATTGCAGAGGTATAGGGATTGCCAATACAGTTCCATTTGTCAGCTGTGAGACCAAATACCGGAGCTGATCCTGCCAGAATCGATCCGGTAAACGTAACTGCTGCATCAGATGGTTCAACACGCATCGAGAATCCTTTACCATCTCCTAAATTACCATTAGCTGATCCATCGGTAAAAAAGCTGTTCCAGGTATTTGACACAGGATTATAATCAGTCATCGCCCTGGTGCCATTGTCTGTTAGGATATTGTTATTTGCTGTAAGGAAGTCCTCAACACTTTGCCACAATAAAGGCGATGAAACCATGTTCCATGCGCCAGCATTCATCCAGCGTTGTACTGTAGCGGAACCTGAAACTGAACCGACAATTATCAATGAACCGATACCGGTAGCATCGCTTTGAATGAGCAGACCTGCAGAAGTGGCATTATTGGTAAAGTCGCCGTTCACGGTAAGCGCCTTTGCCGCGGCGATGGTCAAGGTAGCGTCCACGGCAATCGTAAGGTTTTTGCAAACAGCGGGTGAGGCCGAAGGCTGGTTGACAACCGGGCTGAATATCGTGCCTGACGGGATGTAGACATCGGTTGATGGGGAAGGAACTGCTCCGCCACTCCAGTTCCATAGTGTATTCCAGTCTGTACTTATGTTGCCTGTCCAGCTTGCGTCCAAAAGCGTTAATTCATAAGCTCCTATGGTGGGTATGTCAGCCCGGATTTTGCCCGAAAAATCGGTGGAAATGCCTGGAACAGCGATCCCTGAGACAAGAGTTGGATCAGCTAAAAGAACATTCCTGGAATGAACATCCTGGCCTGTGCTTGTTTTCCATGCGGCAAGGGTTGCGATATCTGCCCCAATATATCCAAAAACAGCGCCTGTGCCCGTGGCATAATAATCATTATAGTCTATTGTTAATCCGGTCTTACCAGCAACCCGCACAGCATAATTCTTGCCGGCAACTATATTGGTGGTAGTTTACCCAATTGCGGCGATGCGGCATGGACGGCAGATGGAACAAAGGCAGATACCAGATTTAATGGCATTTACCTGAGTGTCTATAATACAACTACGGGAGCTCCCCTGGATTCCTATGTTAAAAACAATACCATAAGTAATTTTGATTGGTCAAGTAAAGGAG
>Ga0351950_1142_pt1 | contig 8672 bp, 5 predicted proteins | sample BONcelT113001H13_FD_206835 | JGI IMG/M metagenome (GOLD analysis project Ga0351950, IMG submission 206835) | Enriched cells from coal bed in the Powder River Basin, Montana, United States - BONCAT cells T11 rep3 HSBNCT.T11.300.1.H13 ...
CCAGCCCGCTCACGTATCGAATTCGGGATGATACAGGTAGAAGCGTTGGCAGTCGAGGCATCCCTGTGCGGTGGTCGTCGCGTGAATCGCCTCACCCATCAAGAACGTCGACGAGGTGCCGTCCACAATATCAGCCATGCGTGTCGTCTTCCAGGTACTCCAACACTTGGAGACGAGCATCAGGCCGTTGGAATCACTCATGTCGACGATTTGGGCATTGTTCGAGAAAGTGTCAATTGCCGCATCACTTCCGGAATTGCCCAAGTAGCTGACAACGTACCGGTTGGCGAGGCCGTTGTGGGTCATCTGCGTTGGGCCGGGGTGTGAAGGACACCGAAATATGGGAAGTTCAGTTCGAGCCAAATTCTGGAGGTACAGGCTGTCCGGGTCCGTGGCGTACCAATTCGGGGCGTCGGACCAGGGGATGCCTTCCGCCAGTGGTGCCTGTTCGAGTTGTGGCAGAATGTGGGCAGCCCAAGAATGGCCCCAACTGGCCAAAGCCCCCGGCGGATACGAACGAAACGTATCGTGGTAGTTTTGCAGCGCCAGCCCGATCTGCCGCTGGTTGTTGGAACAACTCATTCGGCGAGCAGCCTCCCGCGCCGACTGGACCGCAGGGAGGAGCAATGAAACCAGGATTCCAATAATCGCAATCACGACAAGAAGTTCGACCAAAGTGAACCCCTTGCCGCGTCTGCGTGACAACGACAAGCCGACCGTCATAGCGAGTCTCCTTTGGGAAAAGATCTGTTCTACACGGTTTTGAGCACGGTTTTCGCGATCTCTGCGGTAACACCGATAACACGCGTGGGAATTGCCCCATCACTGCCTGCGGGGCTCTTTCGGCAAGACGCCCTCCGATTGGAGGCCGGGAGTGCGGTCGTCAGGACCTCGAGGTCTGACGACTTCCGCCGGTTGCTGTGGGGCCTCAATGCTGCTCCCACAGCCGACGAAACAGACTGGCAAAACACCCGCGGACATCAAGGACACCAGACACCACGTGCGGAATTTCATGGGATCGTCCTCTTAAGGTGCGGAAATGAAGTACCCCGGAAGGTAGCATGGCTGCTCCACAGTATCAAGGGGGCAGTAAGATTCTTCCGCATTCGGGGCAAGACAGAAGGTAGGCCGGAACAAGATTCGCGTCATCCACGGTCGCTCTTCAGATACCGCGTGTTGCCGTCGCGGCGCAGCAGGCCGCTGCGGTCGAAATAGTCCAGCAACGGCAGGGCGTATTTGCGGGTCGTGTCTACCAGGTACTTGAACTTGACGCTCTCCAGGCGTCCCTCCTGCCGGATGTGCTCGATCAGCCGTTGGCGAGCCAGTTCGATGGCCTCGCGGTGGAACAACAGCCCCTGTCCCACCCACACCAGATGGCCGTGTTCGCGGAGACTCTTGAGCGTCTTCTCGACGGCGGCCAGCGGAATCCCCGTGGCCTGGACAATTTCCTCGCCGCTCGGCGGCTGGAAAGCCCGCTCGCGAAACAATGCTTCGATCGCGGCCAGATGCTCGGCATCTTGCTGCGCAAACATCGCCCGGTGCGAGGGCAGCGCCAAGTGCTGATGGCGTTCGACCAGGCGGGCGTCGGTCTTTAGCATGACGATCAGCCCGTCCAATACCGGCTTTTCCCAGCGCGTTGCCAGCTTGATCTGTTCCCACGTCACGCCCGGACTGTCGGGCGCGTCCGTGTGATGCTGGCCGACGAACCCGAGCACTTGCTGGCACGCCTCGGCGGCCGTGTCGCGATGCAGATAACGCCCCGCGGAGATCCCGATCAGTTTCCGGTCTCGCGTCAGTTGGGCCAGGATCTCTCGAAGCCGGCCCGGCAAGACCTTGGCGCGAGCGGCCAACTGCGTCTCGTCGGCCGTCAGCATCGGAGCGGTGCGAATACAGTACTCGACGAACGGGGCGTCGCTGCGCACGGCAGCCGCCCGCTGCTGCAGTTCCTGGCAGACATTCGTCCGCGTCCGCTTGAGTCTGCGGGACACGGCTTCGACGATCGTCCCGCCGCCAATCGTCTGCGTCGGGGACAGCAGACGCAAAATGAAATGGTCGCCAGGCCCCGCCACGATCGGCGTCTGCGTGCGGATTTGGATCAGATACTCGCCCGGCTCGCGCAACTCGCCGGCCTCCAGATTGTAGACGACCGCGTTCACCTCCGTCGTCCCTGTATGGAACTTGACGGCCCCACCCTGCTTCAGCCGCAGCTTGTCGCGCGGCAGCAGACGCAGTCGGCACACATACCAGGCTTCCGGGGAAAAGTACCCGGGCAACGTCACCGTGTCCCCGCGGCGAATCACATCGGATTCCCAATGGCCCACGTTCAGCGCCGCGCACTGGCCGGCCAGCACGACGCCGCTGGGCCGGCCGTAGACCTCGATCCGCTTCATTCGGCCGGCCAGGTTGTGCGGCAATACGACGACTTCGTCGCCGATGTGCGCTTGGCCGCAGACCGGAATTCCGGCCACCACCGTCCCGTAGCCCTGCACCGAGAACGCTCGGTCGACGGGCAAGCGGAACACGCCACCCGTCGTCTTGGGAGTGATCTGCCCGACAAGCGTCTGCAGGGCGTCGTAGAACAGGTCGTAACCTTGGCCGGTGACGTTGGACACGGGCAGGATGGGCGCGCCGTCCAGGAACGTGCCCTCGAGGAAATCGGCCAGTTCGGCCCGCGCCAATTCCACGTCCTCCGCGGAAACGCGGTCGATCTTCGTCAGAGCCACCAGCCCGTGCCGGATGCCCAGCAGGGTCAGGATGTCCAGGTGCTCGCGGGTCTGCGGCATGACTCCGTCGTCGGCGGCAACGACCAGGATCACGCCGTCCATGCCCACCACTCCGGCCACCATGGTCTTGATGAAATGCTCGTGACCGGGCACGTCCACGATGCCGACTTCCAGATCGCCGAGGGTGCAGGGGGCGTAGCCGAGGTCGATCGACATGCCCCGCTCTTTCTCCTCCCGCAACCGATCCGTCTCGCAGCCGGTCAGGCTCTTGACCAGTGCCGTCTTGCCGTGGTCGATGTGACCGGCGGTTCCCAGGGTAATGTTGATTTGGGTTTCAGCCATGCTGGTTCAACTACGATGGATTTCCTGTCGCAGCATTCGTGAGAACGCCGATCACCGATTCCACCACGATCGCTTCTTCTCCTGGCAATAGCGTCCGTGGATCCAACAGCACCTGACCTTTGTGGACCCGCACGAAGACCGGCGGACTCCGCTGTCGCAGCCGCCGCGCCAATTCGCTGGGCGAGACCGTAGCGGCGGTCACCGACACCAGCCGCGTCGGCAAATCCTGCGTGGGCAGCGAGCCGCTGCCCATCTGCGAATACCCCTCGATAACCGCCACGCCGGCGTCCGGCACCCGTTCCCCCACCGCGCTTGCGATCCGCTCGGCTTGCGCGGCGATCTCGTCCAGCGTCCGGCACAACATCCGCAGGGTGGGGATTTCGCGGAGCGCCAGCGACTCGTCCAGGAACAGCGTCAAGGTGGCTTCCAGCGCGGCCAGGGTCAGTTTGCCGGGACGTACGATCCGCACCAGGGGATTCTTGCGGACGGCCTGGATCAGCGTAGCACGGCCCAGGATGATCCCGCCCTGCGAGCCGCCGATCAGCTTGTCGGCGCTGCTGGTGATCAGATCGGCCCCGGTTCGCACCGATTCGGGCAGCGTCGGTTCGGGCGCGAAACCGAACCGCGAGAAATCCACCAGTGGCCCGGCGCCGACGTCGTCGATCACGACCAGTCCGCGGGCATGTCCCAGCTGAACCAGCGGCGCCAGCGGCACCTCGGACGTAAAACCGCTGATCTTGTAGTTGCTGGGGTGAACCCGCAGGATGGCGGCCGTGTTCTCCGTGATCGCCCGTTCGTAATCTCGCAGGTGAGTCTTGTTGGTCGTGCCCACTTCGACCAATTTCACGCCGGCGGCCGCCATCACGTCGGGCAGTCGGAACGAGCCGCCGATTTCCACCAGTTGGCCGCGGGAGACAATGACTTCCTTGCCGGCCGCCGCAGTGTTCAACACCACCACCGTGGCCGCGGCGTTGTTGTTCACCACCGTCGCGGCTTCGGCGCCCGTCAGCTGCTGCAACAGCCACTCGATCCGCTCGTCCCGCTTCGAGCGTTTTCCCGTGGTCAAGTCCACCTGGACCAGCGAGTAGCCGGACAGCTCGTCCTGAATCTGCCGGATCGCCTGGGCTGGCAGCACAGCGCGGCCCAAGGCGGTGTGCAGGATGATCCCGGTGGCATTGATCGCCTTGCGATAGTGCGGTCCGGCTGCGGCGCGGACCTGTTGGTTGACCTGGTCCACGATCGAGCGCCGCAGGGAATCTTTGTCCAACGGACCGGTGTGCTCCGACGCCACCAGGCTGCGGGCGTGGTCCACCGCCGCGCGAACGGCGTCCACAAGAATCCGCCGAGGCACGCCCGCGGCTTGCCAAACGGCCTCCGTTTGCCGCATCACGGCGTCAACCGACGGAATGTGTCGCAACATGTTGTGCTCGGACGATGGCATCACAACGAATCCTATCACCTCGGTGCGGTTTGCACCCCTTCCGATTGTTCGCAAGACGGGAGTCCAGTATTCTATCCCGCTGCGGTGCGGGAAACAATCGAGGCGAAACTCGTTGGCGAAACTCGTTGGCGAAATCGCTGGGCCTTGCACCGTGTCGATGCAGCTGATAGAGTCACTTTGCATGTCTGCCAAAAATCTGGAAAAACGCCGGCTCGTGATGCAGCGGTCAAAGCAGTTGGGACACTGCATTTGCGACCCGAAGAAACCCTGTCCCTGCGATGTGTTCCTCGAACAGGATATCTGTCCGTGTGCCGGCGAGCGGCTGGATGCTCCCCCGGGGCCGGTGCGGCTGACGGCCTTGGTCGAGAGCGCGGGTTGTGCGTCGAAGATCGACCAGGCCACGCTGCGGCGGGTGTTGCAGGGGCTGCCCAGTTCCGACGATCCACGGGTCCTGATCGGCATGCCGGCCGGGGACGACGCGGGCGTGTACCAGCTGGACGAGAATACCGCGCTGGTGCAGACGGTCGACGTGTTCACGCCCTCGGTCGATGATCCCTACGTGTTCGGCCAGATCGCGGCGGCCAATTCGTTGAGCGACGTGTACGCGATGGGCGGCCGGCCGCTGACGGCGCTATCGGTCATCGGCTTTCCGGTCCGCACGCTGCCGGACGAGATCATGCAGCAGATCCTCCGCGGCGGACTGGACAAGATGGCCGAAGCGGGCGTGGCGGTAATCGGTGGCCACAGCATCAACGATCCGCAGATCAAAGCCGGGTTCGCCGTGACGGGCTTGATTCATCCGCAACGCATCGCCTCCAACGCCGGCGCGCGGCCGGGCGATTGCCTGATCCTGACCAAGCCGCTCGGCACGGGCATCCTGAGCTTTGCCGCCCAGATCGGCCGGGCGCCGGCCGAGGCCATCGAGGCCGCCGCGCGCTCGATGGCGGCGCTGAACAAGCGGGCTGCCGAGTTGATGCTGCAGTTCGAGGCGCACGCCTGTACCGACGTCACCGGCTTTGGGTTGATGGGCCACCTGGCGGCGATGGCCGCGGCCGGCCAGATCGACGTCGAGATCCTCTGGGACGATGTGCCGCTGTTACCCGGCGTGCTGCAATGCGCCGCCGACAGTATCCTGCCGGGAGCGGTCGAGCGGAACAAGGAATCGAGCGGCGGGGCGCTGGCCGCCAGCGACGGACTGGAACCGGCGGCGCTCGATATCTTGTTCGACGCGCAGACCTCCGGCGGGCTGCTGATTGCGGTCGCCGAGACCGCCTCGCCCGAATTGGTCGCGCGGCTGCGTGCGGAGGGTTGCCCGGAAGCCGCCGTGATCGGTCGCGTGATCGGCGACGGCACGGGCCGGATTTTTGTCCGCGGCGAAGGCCGCCGGACGCTGCCGTCGCCCAGCCGAATCGCCGCCCCATCGCCAGCGGCGCCGCTGGCGCAGCAAGCGGCGCTGGCGGAACCTACGTTTTCGGAGGCCAGACAAATGAGCGGCAGTTGCTGTGGCGGCCCGGGCGAGGCGGGAATTCGCACCTCGGGCGACAAGCCCGCGGTGGTCGAGACGCAACAGAAATTCCACGACTTCCTCAAGTCGGCCAATGCCCCGGGGGCCCTGGACGCGCGAACCAAGCGGGCCGTGGCCTTGGAATTTCGCAGCCAGACCGAATCCGCCGCTTGGCGACAGACGTGGGACGTGGTGTTCTGTGCGGCCAGCACGCTCGCCCCCTTGCTGTTCGGCGTCGGCGTCGGAAACGCGATGATCGGTGTGCCTTTGAACGCACGCGGCATCTACGTCGGCGGCTTCTTTGAACTGCTCAACCCGTATTCGCTGTTGGTCGGCCTGCTCGCCCTGACGATGTTCATCATGCACGGTTCGCTCTACCTGCACCTGAAGACCACCGGCGAGTTGCACGTGCGGATCGGCGGCTGGCTGGGACGCACGTATGGGATGTTCGTGGTGGCCTACGTGCTGACCAGCGCCGCGACGTTATGGGCGATCCCGCGAGCCACGGCGTTCTTCGAGACGTATCCCGCCGCCTGGCTGGTGGTCGTGCTCAACGTGCTGGCGGTGGTGAGTATTCCCTACGCCCTGCGCCGCGGCTGGTCCGGCCGCGCGTTTCTCGCCTCGTGCCTGACCGTGTGCGCGTTCGTGCTGCTGCTGGGCCTGGCCCTGTTCCCGAATCTGGTGACATCCAGTCCGGCGCCGGAAAACAGCTTGACGATCTACAACGCGGCCTCGAGCCAGTTGACCCTGTGGATCATGCTGATCATCGCCGTATTGGGCATGCCCTTCGTGATCGCCTATACGACGATCATCTACTGGGTCTTCCGCAGTCGCGTCGTGGTGGGCGAGGGCGGGTATCATTGATGGCCCGAGCATGGCATGGTCTTCGGTCCCTTTCGATCGCGTCTCACACGCATGTCTGCGCCACCCGGAAAAAGACAGGCCAATCCCCAGGCATGGCGATGATTTGGGCCATGGTCCAGAGCCGGTAACCGCCCGGCGCGTCACGCCAGAACACGAGCCTTCTCGAACGCTGCTTACCGCTCAGCCTTTCTTGGTCTCGTTATAGAACATCATCGTCGGCGAGCCGCCGAACGAGATGGCCATCCAAGCGGCTTCGTCGATTTCCGCTTGCGAGAACCCTTCTTCCCGCGCCTTTTTGACGTGGCTTTTGACGCATGGCTCGCAACGGGCCAGCACCGACAGCGCGATGGCCACGGCCCGCGCGATCAGGGCCAGCAGGACCAGCATGAATACGATGTAGAACCCGGAGAAGATCGTCGCGTAGGCTTCCGGAAAGGCGGCGAACAGCGCGCCGCCAAAGGTGACCAGCCAGACCTCGTTGCCGTCCCAGAGCGGCCCGATGGTCTCGATAAACGCCCGCCGCTGGCCGTCTCCGCGAGCCAGCAGGTGCAACATGCCCACGCCAAAGTCGAAACCGTCCAACATGGCATAACCGGCCAACAGGACGCCCAGCAACCCAAACCAAATCAGATTCAAGTCCATCTCAGGTATGCTCCTCTTTTTCCGCGCTCACGCCGCCCCGCTGACAGGCCGCTGATCTGTTCGTCGATTGACTCAACAATCCGCTTGCCTCAACCGCCGGGATGTCAATGCTCCCCCGCTCGCAACCGCGTTTGAGCCGCCACCACGGCGTCCAGTCCCTCCCCTGCCCGCGGTGCCGGCGACACGGCCTCGCTGCCCGGCCCGCGCTGGATGGCTCGATTCAGCAAGAACACCCACAGCACAAACAGCAAGGCGTAGATCAATGCGAACATGATGATCGAGCCAAGGACCTCGGGGGCCGTGACCACCTCCGACACGCCGTCGCTGGTCCGCAAACCGCCGCCCAATGTCCCGTCCAGGCCGAGCGTCGGATAGACCACCCACGGCTGACGCCCCACCTCGGCGGCGATCCAGCCGACCTCGTTGGCGACAAAGGCCAAGCCCACCGCGAACACAAAGTACCACAGCAGCCACCGCTGCTGGAATAGCGTCCCGCGCCACCAGTACCAGCTGGCAGCCAGGCTGCTGGCCAGGAACAACATGCCCAAACCGATCATCAGGTGATACGCTTGAAAGGACAGCCACACCGGCGGGCTGCCGTAGGTATCCTCGAACTGGTCGAGTCCCGGCACCGGCCGGCTAGGATCCCGATACACCAGGAGACTCAACATCCCCGGCACCGAGACTCCGGCCTTGACCTCCCGGGCCTGCTCGTCCGGCCAGCCGAACAGATACAGCGGCGTGCCGGTATCCCCCGTTTGGAAATGCCCCTCGAACGCCGCCAGTTTGGCCGGCTGGTACTCGGCCACCATCTCGGCGTTGAAGTGGCCCGAAGCCAACTGACCGATGGCGGCCAAAGTCGCCAGCAGCAGGCCCCCGCTGAACGAACGCTTGGCGAACTCCGTGTGCCGTCCGTGAAGCAGATACCAGGCCGAAATGCTCATCACGAACATCGCGCCCAAAGTAAACGCACCGAACCAGACATGGACCAGTCGGTGGACCGACGAAGGATTGAAGATCATGGCCCAGAAGTCTACGATTTCCGCCCGGATGAAGGATTGGCCATTGATCGTGCGTTCGACCAGATGGTGTCCGGCCGGCGTCTGTTGCCACGAGTTGGCGATCACGATCCAGACCGACGAGAAAATGCCGCCCA
>Ga0351950_1143_pt1 | contig 8479 bp, 9 predicted proteins | sample BONcelT113001H13_FD_206835 | JGI IMG/M metagenome (GOLD analysis project Ga0351950, IMG submission 206835) | Enriched cells from coal bed in the Powder River Basin, Montana, United States - BONCAT cells T11 rep3 HSBNCT.T11.300.1.H13 ...
GAAGCGCTCTCCGAGACCGACCGTCGCTACCTGCGATTCGCGGATGAGTTCGAATCGCGCATCGTGGGTCAGGGCGATGAGGGTCGGACTATCGAAGAGACACTGGCCATAGGCTGGGAGCTCATGGCCGGCCTGCCGATCGGCGAGCTCAAGCGCGTAAGGGACTTCGTCGACAAGTATCACCCGAACGCCGCAGAACAGACCGGCGACCTCTAAGAGGGGGAGACGTGGAGGAAGTTCGGCCGACACGAGCAGAGCTCCTCGAGCGACGCGAGCAGATCAAGCTCGCCGAACAGGGGATGGACCTGCTCAAGCAGAAGCGCGACGCACTCCTAATCGAGTTCATGGGTGTCATGGACGAGACGTTGCGCCTATCGGAATCGCTGCAGAAGTCGGTCTCAGAGGCCCAGTACTCACTCGCCGTTGCCAAGGCGGTTGACGGCACCGTCGCGCTTCGCTCCGCTGGCATGGCCACCAAGGGCGAGATCGTGGTGGACATGACGGGTACCAAGATCATGGGCGTTTCCGTGCCGGTGGTGACCAAGGGCGAGAGTCCGATCCGATCGTCCTTCACGCGCGGTTACGCGGTCACCGGTATCTCGAGCCGTGTCGATGAGACGGCCGACAAGTTCGAGCGCATTCTCGACGTCATCATCGAGTACGCCGACATCGAGACGCGTCTCAAGAGGCTTGGCGAGGAGATCCAGAAGACGAACCGGCGCGTGAATGCTCTCGAGCAGATCACCGTGCCTCAGCTGCGCGAACAGGTGACTTACATCCGGCAGACGCTCGACGAGCGCGCCCGCGAGGACCTGTTCAGGCTCAAGAAGGTCAAGAAGAAAATCGAGCGCAAGAAGGCTATTCAGCAGGGCAACTAGTCCGTCAGGGCTACGTTCGCGCGTGCTGAGAGGGCCTGCGTTCACAAATTGTGGGGCGGTGTCGCCAACCGGGGGGTGCGTGCGCCGCCCCACAATGCTACTCCGAAATGTGTCGCAGGCGCAAAAGGCGCGGTCTGGAGCGGTGCCACGGATCCACGGGTCGAACAGAAGACACCGCAGTCGCGCTTGGCGGTGTCTTCAGAGTGTACCGGTGTGCGGGTGGAACTGCGGGCTGCGGCTGGTCTAACCCTTTGATCTCACGAGTGTTCCAACATCGCCGAGCACTTCGACAGCGTTACGCGAATGCTTGCGAAGTTCGCGACCATACCCGAGAATCACTCGCACATCGTGCATTCCCAGCTTGCCAAAGTGGAGGTTGTCCCACTCGTCGCGGGCGATGTATGCCCACAGTTCGCCGAGAACCCACTCAAGTTCGTCTACGTCGTGGCTCGTCAGGTTGGGCCACTCGGCTTTGAGCGAATGGCGGAGGCGGTCGATGCCGCGCTCGACCGCCTTGGCCTTGCGCAGTTGGAACGCACGCATCCCGATATCTTCATCGCTCACATCAGGTCGTTGCATACTCACGTCTCGATCACCTCCTCTAAAGGTACGGTTCGATGTGTGGTCGGCAATCCCTTGTTTTAGAATGGACGTCGGCACAAACGTACGCGACATCGCCCACACCGTGCACGCGCCAGAAAGGCTCTCCATGGAATTCAGCGAAGTGCTCGCCAAGCGCCGGAGCGTCCGGCACTTCAACTCCAAGATCGCAGTGAGCGAAGAGGACGTGCGGGCGCTGCTGCTTGCGGCGGTCAGCGCTCCATCCGCCGGCAACATCCAGCCCTGGCGTTTCACGGTTGTGCGCACCAACGCCGCGCGCGAACGTCTCGCTGCGGCTCTTCATCAACGGTGGGCGACCTCGGCCCCCGTGGCCATCGTCGTGTCCGTCGACCCCCGTCCGTGCGCTGCCAGATACGGGGGTCGAGGTGAGATGCTCTATGCGCTGCAGGACACGGCCGCCGCCGCTCAGAACATCCTGCTGGCCGCTGTCGATCGGGGTCTTGCCGCCTGCTGGATCGGCGCGTTCGACGAGAATGCCGTGCGCGAGGCCTTAGGGATATCGGATCCCGTCACGCCGGTGGCCATCATCCCGGTGGGGCACTCGGCGGAGTCTTCGGCCAAGCCGGCACGCAGGCCCATCGACGAGCTGGTCACATGGCTCTAAGCTTCGAGACGCTCGACGACCTTGCCGCACATATCGGGGACTGTCACCGATGCCCGCTTGGCGATACTCGAACTCATCTCGTCTTTGGCGTCGGCGACCCCGAGGCGAGCCTCATGTTCATCGGCGAAGCTCCCGGCCGCAACGAGGATCTCAGGGGTGAACCGTTCGTAGGCGCCGCCGGCGTTCTGCTTGACGAGCTGCTTGCATCGATCGGCATGACGCGTTCCCAGGCCTACATTGCGAACATCCTGAAATGCCGTCCGCCCCAGAACCGCGACCCGCTTCCTCTTGAGATCGAGACGTGCACCCCTTTTCTGCGCGATCAGGTCCGTCTGATTAGACCGCAGGTTCTGGTCACCCTGGGCAACTACGCGACCCGGTTCGTTCTCAAGACCGAGATGGGCATCACACGCATACGTGGCGTTGCCACCCGGGCCGGCGCGTATACCGTCCTTCCGATCTTTCACCCTGCGGCGGCGCTCTACGACCGGACCAAGCGCGATGTTCTGTTTGAGGACTTCGCCCAGATCGGTTCTTTGCTTGCGGGGCAGCCCGCGGTGGCCGTCGCCGGGCCTGATGCGCTGACGTTCTTTGGGGAGCGCTCGTGACTCTCACGGTGCGCACCGCGGGCGAAGAGGCGACGAGGGCCGCAGGGTACGCACTCGCAGAGGTTCTGCGCGCCGGAGACACCCTGTTGCTTTTCGGCGATCTCGGCGCCGGAAAGACGGCCCTCGTCAAGGGCATCGCCCGGGGTCTCGGCGTGTCCGAACCCATCACCAGCCCCACCTTCAACATCCTGCTCGTTCATCCCGGGCGCATCCCGCTCTATCACATCGACCTGTACCGCCTGGACCAGGCATCGCAACTCGAGGACATCGACTATTTTGGTACGCTCGAGGCGGGAGGCGTGACGGCCGTGGAGTGGGGCGATCGATTCGCCCAGGCGGCGCCGCCGGACCATCTCGGCGTGTCGATCGCCATCCTGGGTGACACGATTCGCGAGATCACTCTCGTTCCCGTCGGCCCGCGCGGCACCGCGCTCGCGGGCCAGTGGCTCGAGGCGTGTCGCTCGATCCCGGGTCTGGAGATCGCGCGATGAGCCGCCTGGTCCTTGCGTTCGATACCGCGACCGAGCAGGTGGCGCTGGCATTAGGGAGCCGTGACGGTGACCGGGTCACCACGCTTCTTGGTCGTGACTTCCCGGCTCCCCGGGCGGCACTGGGAGTGCTCCTGCCGACCGTCGGCGAGCTCCTGGCCAACGCCGGCATGACGATCAGCGCTCTGACCGAGATCGTCGTGGGCCGCGGACCGGGGTCCTTCACCGGAGTCCGTATCGGCGTCGCGACGGCCAAAGGTCTCGCTCACGGCGCCGGTCTCCCACTATACGGAGTGAGTACGCTTGACGCGCTCGCGTGGCGTTTCAGGGACCACGACGGCCTGCTCGGTGTCGTGGGTGACGCGATGCGGGGCGAGGTATATCCGGCTCTCTACCGCATCGCCTGCGGATATGTCGAACGGTTGACGCCCGAGGCGGTCGCGCCTCCCGAACGGATCGCCCAAGAGTGGGCAGCCCTGGACGAGCCCCTGCTCATCGCCGGCAACGGTCTGGTCAAGTACGCCGACCGTTTTGGCGAGGTGGGTCGTCTGGCCCCGCCCGAGTCCTGGTCGGTGACGGGAGAAGGGTTGCTTGCCGCCTATGCGGCACACCTGGTCTCCGGACATGCCGGTTCGGGCGATCCCGGCGCGCTGCTTCCCATCTACACGCGGCTCTCGGACGCCGAGGAGAACGAGCGCACCCGTGCTGTCGGATCCGATCTTCCCGATTCCGGAGTGGCCGGTCCGGGCGGTGGATCGTGATGGCAGCCCACGTGCGTGCACTGGCTATCGAAGATCTCGACGCTGTGATGTCGATCGAGCGCTTATCGTTTCCGGCGCCCTGGACGCGCTCGATGTTCGCCGAGGAGATCAGCCGCAACGACCGGGTCTGGCTTGCGGTCGAGCACGACGGGGAACTTCTGGGCTACGGTGGTGCGATGCTCGTTGGCGACGAGGCGCACGTTATGAACCTGGCGGTCGCCGCACCCGCGCGCAGGCGCGGCATAGGTCGCGCGCTCCTCTCGGCGCTGCTCGACCTCCTGGTCGGGCGGGGGGCGCACCGCATCACCCTCGAGGTGCGGGAACTGAACGAGGACGCCATCGCTTTGTACGAGTCGGCCGGGCTGCACGATGTGGGCCGTCGCCCCGGCTACTACCGGGAGACCGGAGAGGCGGCGGTCATCATGTGGACCGACGATCTGGAGTCTCCGGGCGCTGCGGCTCGCCTTGAAGTGCTGCGGCGAGAGGCCGCCAGAGCCCTCGCCCTCCACGGAATGCCCCGGGGTGCGGAGATCGTTCTTGCCATCGAGACCTCGTGCGACGAGACGGCCGCAGCGGTCCTGCGCGGGGGAAGTGAGCTGTTGTCGAGCATCGTGGCGAGCCAGGTCGACTTTCACTCGCGTTTTGGCGGTGTGGTGCCCGAGATCGCGAGTCGCAAACACACCGAGGCTATCGTCGCCGTTGTCGACGAGGCGCTTGCCGATGCGGGAGCCGTCCTGGGGCAGGACGGTCCGCTCGCGTTCGCGCAGCTTGATGCGATCGCCGTCACGTACGGCCCCGGCCTCGTGGGCGCGCTCGTAGTCGGGCTTGCGTACGCCAAGGGCCTCGCCATGGCCGCCGGTCTGCCACTGGTTGGAGTGAACCATCTCGAGGGCCACATCTTCGCCAACACGTTCCTGGACCCGGAGGTGGAGCCACCACTTGTCGCGCTCCTGGTGAGCGGAGGGCACACGTCTCTCGTATACGTGCCGCACTGGGGCGAGTACCGTACCCTGGGTGAGACGCTCGATGACGCGACCGGCGAGGCGTTCGACAAGGTGGCAAAGGTGCTCGGCCTGGGCTATCCGGGCGGTCCGGTCATTTCGCGCCTTGCCGAGCAGGGCGATCCCGCCGCTATCGATTTTCCGCGGGCGATGCTCAACTCGGGTGACTACAGCTTCTCACTCTCGGGTCTCAAGACAGCGGTGATCAATCACATTCGCCATGCGCGCGAGGCGGGCAGGGAGATCGACGTTCCCGATCTGGCCGCGTCGTTCCAACAGGCGGTCATCGATGTCCAGGTCGCAAAGGCGCTGCGGGCGGTTCAGGAATGCGGCGTGAGCACGTTCTGCCTCGCGGGCGGCGTCGCCGCCAACCGCGCGCTCCGCGATGCGCTCTCCCGCGCGATGGAACCACAGGGCGTGCACGTCTCGGTTCCCCCGTTCGAGCTCTGTACCGACAACGCCGCGATGATCGCGTTGGCGGGGACATTCAGACTCCGAAGCGGCGAGTTCCTGGACCTGGCTGCCGAAGCGGTCCCCAACCTGCGTCTCGACACCCACTAGCCGCATTCGTCTGGAGGAGCAGATTCCGGGTATTTCGACGTCTTCTAGTTTGTGTGACTGAGTGTCGGGTATCAGTATTCTCAGACGCAACCGCGCGTCGGGTGGCCCCGGTACAGGGGCCGCTATCTGTCACAGAACAGGGGAGTGATGCTCATGAGTATCCGTAGATGGCGCAGGAGTGTCGGCGTGGCCGTGCTTGCGGCCCTGGTGGTGGCCATCCTGCCGGCGGCCTCTATCGCGGTGACGTCGCAGGCGGTGTACTACGCACCGGACGCCTACGAGCCGTCGGACAGCGCCACGATGACCGCGACGTTCCTGGATCCGGTCGATGACGAAGTCACCTACCACAATCTGCACGACGCAACCGATATCGACTGGGTCAGGTTCTCCGCCGAGGAGACCGGCCAGCCGTTCGTCATCGAAGCGGAGCCGACTGCCGGACGTGACGTCGATCTGCACCTGGAGGTCTTTGCCACTGACAACGACGGAGATGCAGTCGACTTGGTTGACGAAGACGGCGTCAACGAGAACGACGACGCGCTGTGGAACACGTATGGCTCGCAGGTCTTTTTCGAGGCGCCGGAACCGGGCGACTATCTTGTCAAGATCTACGCGCACGACGATGAGGACAACGGCTCGATCGGAGCGTACACACTCACGTTCTCGGACGGCATCGCCCGTAGGATCTATGGCGCGAACCGCTACGACACCGCAGCCAGGGTTTCCAGGACGATCTGGCCGATGACCGACCTGTGGGGCGCGTACAACGGCTTAAGTGACGACCCCTACGACCCCTATGTGATCGTGGTTGCCAGTGGCGAGAACTGGCCCGACGCGCTTGCCGGGGCCTCGTTCGCGACGGCGTGGGACGGGGTTCTGCTTCTCACCAAGAAGGGCATGCTGCCGTCTGAGACCGCGGTCGAGATGAGCCGCTTGATGACGCAGGCGTACGGCAACAGTCCCAGCGGAGACTATCCCATGACCGTCTACATCCTTGGTGGCACGAGCGCCGTCAGCCAGGCGGTCGAGGATGAGATTGCCGCTATGGACGGTGTCGGTGTACTGACGCGGCTGTCCGGTGACGACCGCTACGAGACTGCAGCGGCCATCGGCGAGCAGTACGACACCGACCTGGGCATCGGCACCACCGCATTCGTGGTGGGCGGCGCCACCCCGTGGGACGCACTGGCGGCAGGGCCGGTCGCGGGCTACACGGGTGACACTCCCATCCTCATGACCAGAAAGTCCGATGTGCCCACCGTGACTATCGACTTTCTGACCGACCACGGCATCACGGATGTCGTGGTCGTGGGCGGAGAGGCGGTCGTTGACGCCACCGCCTTCGCGGAACTCGAGACGGCGGTTGCGAACGTCGATCGCGTCTTTGGTGCCACCCGCTACTCGACCGCCGCTGCCGTTGCGCAGTGGGGCGTGGACAATGCGGGCATGGATCCCGCCGGGGTCACGCTCGTATCCGGCACGAACTTCCCGGACGGGCTTGCTGCCGCTCCGATCTCGTACTACTCGGGCGGACCGATGCTTCTCACCCGGGGCGATGTCCTGGCCGATGAGGTCTATCAGTTCTTTGAGGACAACGAGCTGCCGGGAATGGCCAGCTACGTGGTCGGAGGGTCCGCAGCGATCTCCGACGATGTCTACTGGGAGTTCAAGGTCGGCATCTGGTCGTACCTGAACAGTCTGCCGTAAGACGGTTTTTCGTACGTTCAGTGCTCGCTCGAAGGGCCCGGCACCTCGCCGGGCCCTTCGTCATAATCTGAGTGCACGTGTATCAACCTCGATCGTGAATTCCCTGCTGAAACCCCTTGCGCTCGGGTTCCTCGGCATACTAGAATCACTTTCACGTTGGCACTCGGCCCCTTAGACTGCTAGCAGGTGTGCACTTCGTCTGCGAAACGGGTATATGCCGTAGGCAGCATCACCTGCCGCAGGGGCCGGGATGGCGCGTGCATGGTACCGATTGGTCTGTCCAAGACAGTAGGAGGGAATCGCATGAATCTGAAGCCGTTGGGCGATCGCGTGATCGTCAAGCCGGCGGAGGCCGAGGAAAAGACCCAGAGCGGTCTGTTCATCCCCGACACCGCCAAGGAGAAGCCGCAGCGCGGCGAGGTCGTCGCCGTGGGCGAAGGCAAGCTCAAGGACGACGGGACCCGCGTGCCGATCGACGTGAAGGTGGGCGACACCGTCATCTTCTCCAAGTACGGCGGTTCCGAGGTCAAGATCGACAACGTCGAGTACAAGATCCTGGACGCCGAGCGCGACATCATCGCGGTCGTCGTCGACTAGATCCGTCCCATTCGCTGATCAGACAAGAAGGAGGGGAAACCCTAGATGGCTAAGGAAATCCGTTTTGACGAGGCCGCACGTCGCGGCCTCGAGGCCGGTGTCAACAAGCTGGCCGACGCAGTCAAGGTCACACTCGGCCCCAGGGGCCGCTACGTGGTCCTGGAGAAGAGGTTCGGCGCGCCGACGATCACCAACGACGGCGTGACGATCGCCAAGGAGATCGAGCTGGACGATCCGCTCGAGAACATGGGCGCCCAGCTCGTCAAGGAAGTCGCCACAAAGACCAACGACGTGGCAGGCGACGGTACCACGACCGCCACGCTGCTCGCACAGGTCATCGTGCGCGAAGGTCTGCGCAACGTGGCCGCCGGCGCGAACCCGCTTGCGATCAAGCGCGGCATCGAGAAGGCCGTCGACGCCATCGTCGCCGATATCAAGGGCCAGGCCAAGGACGTCGAGGATAAGGAAGAGATCGCCAACGTAGGCGCCATCTCCGCGGCCGACGAGACGATCGGTGCCAAGATCGCCGAGGCGATGGAGGTCGTGGGCAAGGACGGCGTCATCACCGTCGAGGAGAGCCAGACCTTTGGCATCGACATCGACACCGTCGAGGGCATGCAGTTCGACAAGGGCTACATCTCGCCTTACATGGT
>Ga0351950_1146_pt1 | contig 8418 bp, 8 predicted proteins | sample BONcelT113001H13_FD_206835 | JGI IMG/M metagenome (GOLD analysis project Ga0351950, IMG submission 206835) | Enriched cells from coal bed in the Powder River Basin, Montana, United States - BONCAT cells T11 rep3 HSBNCT.T11.300.1.H13 ...
TAGAATGAGCGATGAGCAGATGCGGGAGTTTTTACTCTCGTTATCCCTCAACGCAGAGACATCTTCAGAGATGATCGCAACCGCCGCTGAAGTGATGCGCACTCATTCCATCATCCTTGATGTCCCTGCTGAACTCAAACCCAAACTGATCGATGTCGTGGGGACGGGGGGGAGATAAAAGTGGCAGTTTTAATGTTAGCTCTACCGTCGCACTTGTTCTCGCCGCATCAGGTGCGTATGTTGCCAAACACGGTAATCGCTCGATCACCTCCAAATCGGGAAGTGCCGATGTGTTAGAGTACTTGGGCGTCAAACTCGATTTGAGTTTAGAGAAAAGCTCACTACTCCTCCAAGAGTGCGGATTTACCTTTTTATTCGCCCAATACCACCATCCTGCGATGAAGTTCATCATGCCGATCCGTCGCTCGATCCCTGAGAAAACGATTTTTAATATTTTAGGACCTCTCACCAATCCGGTGGGGCTCTCAAAAATTCTCCTCGGGGTGTTTGATGAGGTGTTTGTCCCGAAAATGGCGGAGGCTGCGCGAGAGTTGGGGATGCAATCGGCGATTGTGGTGAGTTCACGCGAAAAGATGGATGAAATCAGTATCAGTGACATCACCTATGCGGGACATCTGAAAAACGGAACAATTGAGTATTTCGAGATCGATCCGCAGATGCTGGGGATCAAAAAAGCGCCGTTTGAAGCGATTTTGGGTGGGGAAGCGGAACAAAATGCTCAAATCCTCACCGATATTTTAAACAACCGCTCGACTGATGCGCAACGGGATATGGTGCTCATCAATGCGGCATATGCTCTCGTGGCTGAGGGGATGGCACGTGATCCTCAAGAGGCTCTTGAGATTGCCCGCGACACGTTGCGTAGCGGAAAAGCGGCGGAAAAACTTAAACAAATCGTATCGGTATCGTCCAAACTATGATGCAATTAAATCTTATGGATTTGCCGAAACTGTGCAAACGTATCGTGACCGAATTGCCTCATGGGGGAGTGGTTGTATTGCAAGGGGATTTGGCAAGCGGCAAAACAACCCTTACCCAAGCTTTTGCCCGCTATCTCGGACTGGATGAATCGGTCACTTCTCCTACGTTTTCCCTCCAACAGTGCTACGGCGAAAAACTGTACCATTATGATCTTTATAACTACGGGTTTGAGAAGTTTTTATCCTTGGGGATGATGGAGGAGTTGGAACGCGGGGGGTATCATTTGATCGAGTGGGGAGATGAGACACTCATCGGGTGGCTTAAACGTTGCGGCATTGAGACTATGATTTTAAAAATTACCAAATGCGATGAACAATCGCGATGTTATGAGGTGCAACGTGCATGAATTAAAAATTAAAAATTTGGTCAAAACGATCAAAAATCACGAAATCGTTCGGGGTATCAGTATGGAACTGCGCACAGGAGAGGTTGTCGGACTTCTCGGACCTAACGGTGCGGGTAAAACAACAACGTTTTACATGGTGTGCGGTCTCATCGAAGCAACCGATGGAAAAGTCTACATTGACGGTGAAGATGTCTCCCATTTACCACTGCATAAACGCTCGCGTATGGGGATCGGCTACTTGCCTCAGGAAGCTTCGATTTTTAAAGATCTGAGTGTCGAAGAGAATCTCATTATTGCGGCACAGGCCGGAGATCTTGATGCGGAGACGGCAGAAAAGCGGATTGAAGAGTTGTTAGAAATGTTTAACATCGAACCGATCCGAAACCGCCGCGGGATTAATCTTAGCGGAGGAGAACGTCGTCGTGCCGAGATCGCACGTGCGTTAGTCAATAAACCCCGATTTTTGTTGTTGGATGAACCGTTTGCGGGGGTTGACCCGATCGCCGTTATGGATATCCAAAGTGTTATTTCACAGCTAGTAGAGTACGGCATCGGTGTTTTAATTACCGACCATAATGTTCGTGAAACGTTGGCGGTATGTGATCGAGCCTACGTTATTAAAAGCGGTCAGCTTTTGGCTGAGGGAACGAGTGATGAGATTGCACATAATGCCGACGTGCGTCAACACTATCTCGGTGAATCGTTTAAGTTCTAATATCACATGCTACGAGTAAAAACAAACGTTGAGCTAAAAAATAAGCTTTCCAACACTCTGCGTAACTGGCTGCCGATCCTTCAATCGAGCCTTAGCGATTTGGGTGAAGCGATGGCTCCGTTTGTTGAGAGTAATCCTCTGATTGATATCAAATCGGGGTATGAAGAGTCGTTTGAATCGAGAATACCGAAAAAAATTCAATACGGATATGTCCAAAATTCTCACAGCGAAGCGATTGAAGCCCTTACGGTTCAACACAAAAGTTTGTACGAAATCCTCGAAGAGCAGATTGACGGCTCTTTGTTTCCTACCCCGATATCACAGCTTATTGCCAAACATATTATTGAAAACCTTGATGAGGGGGGATACTACGAGGGGGATGATACGACTTTTTGTACTGCGCAAGGGATTGATTTAGAACAATTTGAAAAAATTCGTCTCCGTTTTATCCATGTTGAACCGGTCGGTATCGGCGCACGAAACGTTAGCGAATCGTTTTTATTTCAGCTTGAATCTGCCACAATCGGTGATGCCGGATATACCCTTGCGCGTGAAATGATCATCCATATGGATGAATTAGGGCGTTACCGAAAAGATGCCGCTTTCGAAGAAGCGATGCGGGTAATCGGAAGTTTTAAAAATCCTCCCGCAATTGATTACTTAGAAGACTCTCAGCAGGTGATTCCCGATCTGATGATTCATAATGATCCGGAAGAGGGGATCGAAGTGAGGCTCAATGATCACTATTATCCTAGTGTCACCATTGATGCCGCATACGGGGTTGATCATCCGTTCGTTCGTGAAAAACTCAAAGAGGCAAAAAGTCTTGTCGATGCTTTGGAAATGCGCAAAGCAACCCTCTACAAAGTAGGGTTGATGATCGTCGAATATCAATACGACTTCTTCACCGGAGGTGCGATCAAGCCTCTTACTCTAAAGACGCTCGCCGATGAATTCGGTCATAATCCCTCGACGATTTCACGTGCAATCGCCAATAAATACATCGCATGTGATCGAGGTATTTATCCGATGAAAGATTTTTTCACGACGGCGATTGATGAAGATGTCTCCAACGCCGCGATCAAAGATTATGTGGCCGAATTGGTAAAAAACGAATCCCATAAAAAACCGCTCAGTGATATGAAACTTCTTGAAATGATCCAAGAGAAATTTAAAATCACGATGGTACGCAGAACCATCGCAAAATACCGTAAACAGCTTAATATCGCAGGATCGAGTGAGCGGAAACAGCTCTATCTTTTAGGGCGTACATGAACGATATCCGAGCCTATCTCGATGCCGAGGTAGAGGCACGCAATTGCAGCGACGAGTTATGCGAGGAGAGACCTGATCCTTTAATGGTTGCAAGGTGCACAAAAGATCAACACCATGCCCTGACGTGTGCATTATTTGCCTACGGTAACGTAAAGGCGATCGTCGCCTTTTTATCTGCATTGGATTATGATTTGATCGATGCGGATGAAGAGGGTCTTCGCTGTCGCTTAGAGGGGAAATATTACCGCTTTCAATCGACTGAGGATATCGTTCAATGGTTTATAACCTTAAAAGCGCTGAAAGCTTTAGGGGGAGCGGAACAGATCTTTTTGGAGGGATACCTTCGAGACGGGCTCTTAGAGGGGGTAAATTCACTTATTACAACCTTGTATGCGTGCAATTCCTATCGTTCAAAGGGGTATGAGTTTCTGATCACAAAACCGATCCGTTCGATTGCCAAAGCCTCTGCCATGAAACGGTGGATGATGTACCTGCGATGGATGGTGCGTGATAATGAACTCGACATGGGGCTATGGAGCGGGGTACGTCAAAGCGATTTGATTATGCCTTTGGATACCCATACTTTTAGCGTTTCACGGCGTTTAGGACTTTTAAACCGCAATCAGTGCGATATGAGAGCGGCGATAGAGTTGACTGAAACGCTCAGAGGATTTGATCCTCACGATCCGCTGAAATACGATTTTGCCCTCTATCGGATCGGGCAAGAGAAAATCCTTTAGCGAAAGGGCGTTTATAGATTGTGGTACAATCTCATCCATCAATTTAGAACCATAAGAAGTTTACCCTTTAATGAAAAAAATTTTAATCGTCACTGACGGAGCTATCGGACAACATTTTATAGAACGTGTCATCGGTACTTATACGAGTGAAAATCTTTATTATATTATCCAAACGACCGAGAAAAACTTCGAAGGGTATAACCCCGCTCGCTATAAATTCTTTCAATTCGATCCTACCAGTTTCTATAAAATATCCAACCTGCTAAAAATGGATTTTTGGCAAGTTGTTTTGGTCATGGAAAATCAGATCGACTTAGAAAATACTATTAAAAATATCCGCTTGTATAAACCCTCTATACGGATTATCGCCCTTGATTTATGGAATACGGTGAGTCCGTGTGATGATATCGAATGGGTCAATATGCAAGAGCTAATTGCCGCTAATATGATCGATTATCTCCCTAATATCCCCGTTTTAGCTAAAAATATAGGGTTAGGTTCGGGTGAGATTATGGAGGTTTTGGTTCCGTTTGGAAGCTCATTCGTCTATCGTCATATCGGTTCTATTGAACAGAAAAATTGGAAAATCGCCGCTATTTACCGAAATCGTCAGCTTATTCTCCCTGCCGATAATAAAATGATTCAGCCGAATGACACGTTAGTATTGGTGGGTGATCCCGCCGTATTACGCTCAATTTATCGAGCTATTAAACGGGAACTCGGTCAGTTTCCGGCACCGTTTGGGTCTAAAATTTACCTCTATATTGATATGCACAACGAAAAACCTTCTGCCATTATGGCTTTGGTCAGACGAAGTGTCTATATTCAGAAAAAACTGCGCCAGCCGCTCATAATTAAAGTGATTAATCCGGGGGATATTGATGTATTGCGGATGATAAAAGCTTCTGCACAAGGTGATGTGATGGTCGATATCGATTACGCAGCCGTACCGGATGAGGGATTTATACTTAATGATATCAAAAAATATCATATTGGTCTTTTTCTTGTTTCTCATAGGGCATTTTCGGTTTCGTCAATCCGAAAAAAACTTTATGCCGGCAATGTACCGGTATTAAAACTTTCAGAACGATCCTTTTCTTCGTTACGGGAAAGTGTTGTCATTTTAAGTGAAGAGGGGCATATCGAAAATATTTCAACGACGATCTTTGACGTCTCTTCCCAATTCGGATTTAATTTAGAACTGATTAATTATACGAATGAAGAGGGGTCACAAAAGAACGAGGTGATTGAACATTTTAATAACCTCTCCGCTATTTTTTCGAAGTCCATTAATGTCTCGGTTCAAGATACAAACCCGATACGTGAGTTACGCGAAAGGGAAAATTTTCTCCATGTTTTACCGTTTACGTCCAAGATGTTTACAAATCCGTTTATCGCCTATTTTTCAACCGATCCTGAAGTACTCTACCGTAAACTCGGACACTATCACCAGCTTTTCATCCCTACACAAATTTAACCCTTGACAAGAGGGTTTTAAGTCATATTTTTGTAATATATATCTCATTCCGTAACAACTTAATTTATCAGGTTTTTCTATGACGATATCTATCAACCTTAAACGTGTAATTGACGACTCTTATCCTATCCACATCGGCGCATTGCCCGAGATAAACTTTGAGGGGAAAGCGGTTGTTCTGACCAATCCGAAAGTAGCAGGTTTGCACTTGCAAACACTTCTGAGCCGATTGCATGCTAAAGAAGTTTATATCGTTACGATCCCTGACGGTGAACAGTACAAAACATTAGAGACAATTGAATCGATTTTAGATCGGATGTTTGATCATCGACTGAACCGTAAATCGCTTTTGGTCGCATTCGGCGGCGGTGTGATCGGCGATATGGGTGGATTTACGGCTAGCCTTTATAATCGAGGTATCGATTTCATCCAAATCCCGACAACCCTCCTTTCTCAAGTTGATGCGAGTGTCGGAGGTAAAACGGGGGTGAATAACCGATACGGCAAAAACCTGATCGGTGCTTTTCATCAGCCTCGTGCCGTCTATATCGATCCGAGTTTTCTTAAAACACTCCCTTCACGTGAGTTTGGAGCAGGGGTCGCAGAGATTGTTAAAATGGCGGTGACCTTTAACGCACCGTTTTTTGAGTGGCTTGAGGAGAACGATTTACGTGAGGGGGATAATCTCCTTTATGCGATTGCTAAAGCGGTCGAGACGAAAGCGGGTGTGGTCGAAGAGGATGAAAAAGAACAGGGGCTCCGTGCGGCACTCAATTACGGTCATACATTCGGTCATGTCATTGAGAACGAAACAAAATACGAAACCTATCTCCACGGCGAAAGTGTCGCAATCGGGATGGTTATGGCCAATGCGTTAGCGCATGAAATCGGGTTGATGAGCCGTGAAGAAGCTGCACGGGTTAAAGCACTGTTAGGACGTTATGATCTCCCGCTTGAATATCCGATCCAAGATATTGAAAAGTTTTATCAAACCTTCTTTTTGGATAAAAAAAGTGCCGACAGTGCTATTACTTTTATTCTCCCACGTGGAATCGGAGCGGTAGAGATTACCGATAAGATAGAATCATCAACGGTGAAAAAAGTCTTGACAGCATTCAAAGGAACCCGCGCGTGAGATATTTTTCGTTTTTATTTACGGCATTATTCATAGCGGTTCTAACCCTTAATGCGGCAAAAAATGATGAGAATATTTTTCAAGAGCAATCGATAGAGTTACCTAAAGAGGTTGAAATCGAAAACACTCAAGAAGAACTCTCTAAAATTCAAAAAGAGCTCTCAAAAGGGAATAGTATTTGGCTTAAAAGCTATAACTCCTATATGGCTTATCAAGAGTCTCGCAAAAATCTTCGAGAAGTAAAATATCGTATAGAACAGTTAGAGAACCGATCGCCAAGTGTAGAGCGTAAACTCGAAATCGAAGCGCTCCAAGCTAAACAAAAAATTCTGACAGAACAGGTTGATCTCCTAAAAGCTCAAGGGACTTCCCCTTTTGTGTCATTGCTAAAACCGGATGAAGCGGGTGAGCTTCCGAGTATTACCAATCCTTTCGATATCGTTACGGGGTTGTCCTACGTTAAACGTCTTAACAGCCAGTATCATGATTACGTTTTACGTGAAGAGGAGTTGCAAGAGCTCATTACCCTTTTGGAGCGGCAGATTGTTTTGTTTAAAACGCTTACGCGTCTTGATCCGAAATCGGATTATGATGTAGAACTTGAAGCGACGATGCTACAGGTTGAAAAATTCAAATTGGCGCTTGAGACGCTTGTCTCTACGGCAGGGGTATATGAAAAACGGATTGAATCGACCGAAGCAAAAATCAATAAAGAGATTAAAGAGCAGATTTATAAACTCTTGAACATCGGTATGATTGTTTTTGTCCTCTTTCTTATCTCCTTTTTGTTTAAACGGGTCATTAAACGTTACATCATGGACAATGAACGTTTTTACATGGCCAATAAAATTGTGACCTTTATCAATGTGACATTGATTATTTTGATTTTGCTTTTCAGCTATATCGATAACGTCGGTTATTTTGCCACCGTTCTCGGCTTCGCCTCTGCCGGTCTTGCGATTGCGATGCGTGACTGGTTTATGTCGTTGCTTGGTTGGCTCGTTATTGTGATCGGCGGAGCAATTCACGTCGGAGATCGTATCCGTGTTATGAAAGACGGTATGGAATACGTCGGGGATGTATTGGATATTTCGATGCAGCGTATTACCCTCATGGAGGATGTAACCCTTACCACGATTCAGACAAACCGTCGTGCGGGGCGAATCGTTTTTGTCCCTAATAACTACATCTTTACCTCGATGATTGCCAACTATTCGCACGGATCGCTTAAAACGGTTTGGGATGGGATCGATATCGTCATAACCTTTGATTCGAATCACAAAAAAGCGACGCACTTAGTTAAAGAGATTTGCCGTAAATACTCAAAAGGGTACACCGATATCACCCGCAAACAGATCAATAAATTACGGGATCGCTATAGCCTTAAAAACAGTAACGTTGAACCGAGAATTTTTACGTTTATCGAAACCAACGGGTTAAAAATCAGTGCGTGGTATCTCACGAACGCTTACGCGACACTAACTTTGCGCAGTACAATCTCAGCCGATATTATCGATGCGTTCAATGCTGAGCACGACATTACAATTTCCTATCCGACCCAGACGTTTTATACGGCTCCGATACCGCCGAAATCTCCGCCTCCTATGGATGTGCAATGAAACCGAAAGTTTATTTTAAAACGTTCGGATGTCGTACAAACGTTTTTGATTCGCAAGTGATGATGTCTGCCTTGCGTGATTATGAGGTGACAGAAGATGAGCATCAAGC
>Ga0351950_1148_pt1 | contig 8222 bp, 4 predicted proteins | sample BONcelT113001H13_FD_206835 | JGI IMG/M metagenome (GOLD analysis project Ga0351950, IMG submission 206835) | Enriched cells from coal bed in the Powder River Basin, Montana, United States - BONCAT cells T11 rep3 HSBNCT.T11.300.1.H13 ...
GGTAATAATCTTTGTCATGTTACTGTATTCAAGCCTTGGTTTTGGTCAAGGCAGTAATAACGAACTGCTCATAAAGGAGGTTAAAAACTCCTATAATACAGCAGATACTATAATTTTTATAGTTCAGAATAATTTCGATAAAAAGTTATTCGCAAGCATTGGTGTTGAATTACATTTGAACAATGAATGGTTTACAATCACTAATGATATTTATAAGGTTTCTTTCACAAAGAATAGAAGTATTTGTTCGTTACAAGCAAATTCAACCTTAGAACAATTCTGGATTCCCAGCAACACCCCTCGTATAGTTTTGAATGAAAATTCAGCAACACACTTGAAGAGTAGATATAGATTCTTTGTTGATTATGGAGATATTCCAAGTTCATTGAAAACAAAGATTTATTCAAATGAGTTTATTATTCAATAATAAACATAATAGTTATCTCAACGGAGAAAAAAAACACGCCGAACTCCGCTACGACAACTTCACCATTTATCCCAACGGTTACATAACCTTAAGTTCAGAATTGCAGTACACCAAGCATTACTACATGGGTTCGCAACGTTTAGCCAGCAGGCTGATATCAGGTGCCGGAGGTGGCTGGAAAGCTGAAAGCACCCCCGCGCTTGACTCACTCAAGCAGCGCCAGCAGGACGACCTTATATCAGACGATGCCTGAATAATCAGTAATTCATGCTTTCGTGGCTAAAACTGATGGCTGACAGTTTTAACCAGATGGTGTTGCACGTGTGCAGAAGGTGCGCGAAAGCGGTGGATGAGGTATTTATAATTTGAGCGCTGCTGGTACACGCGTCAGGGGACGCACATGAGAAACAATCAAGCAGTCAAACAAGAACATCGGTATGAATCATTATTTACAGTAGTTCTTATTTTTGTATAGTTTAGGCTTATTAGCAGGCAACTCTCAGAAAGATATTGGCAGATTGTTCATCACATTATAATTTTTTGTTAATTATTTGTCTTTTTTTCTGTTAACTTATTAATAAATTTATAATTTTGGGCTGTTTAAGAGCCTTAAAGTGGGGAGGCCTTCTAAATCGGGGTAGTGATTTTCGAAAAAGTGAATTTCTCTTTTTTATGAACTGAACTTATTCAGAAGTAGTGCTTTTGCATTATTCCCTGGATTCTTTCCACTCGTTGGCAACGACATACATTTATTTGAAAAAATTTTGCGACATGAAAGTCATCACAAATTTAAAAATTGCATTGAGCGCCATTGTTCTCACATGCATTTTTAGCATTTTACCGTTCATTGAAACCAATGCTCAACAAGTAATTAACAGAGGTGCAGATGATCAGCACATTAAGGTTGATCTTATGGGGCATTCCTATTTCGCGAGAATGCTGATGGTAAGTGATTTTCAAAAACTTGAATCCGCAAAAGTTGTGGCTTCAGAAGAAACGGGTATTGTTTACATTTATCCTTACGGGGATGTATTTAATCAGCTTGTTTCTAAAGTAAATGCAACTTTTTCACGGGTTAAAAAGCTTGAAGCTGAAACAGATAAGAGTGAGCAGACTGTGATTCTCACAAACCTTATTGCTGAGCACGGCGAATGGCTTGAACAATATGCACTTACCGGCGAGCGAACAACATCAAATGATTCATGTCATAAATCCATGCCTTTTTGCACAGGAACCATCTATACATTTCCGGCAGGAACAAATACCACTGCTCAGGCAGGACCCAATTACAATTGTTTAAGCACAAGGCCCAATCCGGCATGGTATCACCTGAAAATTGAAAATGCCGGTCCAATAGGAATTTATATGTACAGCACCCCCTCAAGAGATATTGACTTTTGCCTTTGGGGTCCTTTTACTGATCCGATCACACCTTGCCCCATGACCAATACCAATGGAGGGCTTACCGGTAGTAAGGTAGTTGACTGTAGTTATTCATCCGCCCCTACTGAAACAGCAAATATTCCAAACGGGCAGCCGGGACAATACTACATTCTGGTAATCACCAATTTCAGTAATCAGCCCTGTAATATTACTTTTCAGCAAACCAGCGGTACCGGCACCACCGATTGTACCATTCTGCCTCCGCCTGCAACCAGCAATTCGCCGGTTTGTATCGGCGGAAACATTCAGTTGAATGCTGCCAACGTACCAGGTGCTTCTTATCAATGGAGTGGCCCGGGAGGTTTTATCAGCAATCAGCAAAACCCGCTGATTACAGGAGCTACCAGTGCAAACGCCGGCATTTACTCACTTACCATCACTTACAATGGAATAACAAGTGAGCCTACCAATACTGAGGTATTTGTTTATCCTCCGCCAACAGCTACCATTTCAGGAACCACCAGCATTTGTGAAGGTGATTCTGCTTTAATCACTATAACGGCAACCAGTGTGGGGCCTTTCAGGGTAACCATGACCAACGGATTGGGCGGTATCCCACAGGTTATTAATTTCTGGCAAGCCACACATACTTTCTGGGTGTATCCAACGGCAACATCCACCTATACGCTCACATCGGTTTCAAACAATGCCTGTTCCGGAACAACATCCGGGCAAGCCGTTGTTACTGTCAGACAAAAACCGGTTCCTGATTTTTCAAGCGCAAACCGGTGTACACAGCAGCAAACACAGTTTACTGACAATTCAAGCGTTCCGGCTGGTGGCATATCATCATGGAACTGGGACTTTGGAGATGGAGGAAGTTCCAATCTGCAAAACCCCTCACACATATATACATCGTCGGGCATGTATAATGTTAACCTTGTTGTTGCCGGAAACAATGGATGTGAAAACTCCACTGTCAAAGTTGTTGCCATTTCACCAACGCCACAAACAACTGCAGGTCCTGATAAAACAATTCCATACGGAACCAACACTCAACTCAATGGAGCAGTTACAGGTGGTTCGGGAACGCATACCTATCAATGGCAACCCGCTGATAAAGTTATGAATGCTGCCATTCCAAATCCAAATACAGTTCTACTTGCAGCCACTACCGATTTTACCCTGACTGCAACCGATAGCGGCAACGGATGTATTTCATCTGATCAGGTTACGGTAAACATCACCGGAGGCCCGCTGGCCGGACTTATTCAGGTTGCCCAACCCGAAATTTGTATTGGAGGAAGTACATTGCTCAATGCGCAAATTTCAGGAGGCTCATCAAATTATACTTATACCTGGACCTCAAATCCTCCGGGTTTCACATCAAGTCTTGAGGATGTAACTGTAAATCCTACCGTTACCACAACCTATTTCTTGTCAGTTTTTGATGGATTTAACACCATTCAGGCGCAAACACAGGTAATTGTAAATCCATTACCGGTTCCCAATGCAGGTGCTGATCAAACCATCCCACATGGCACCAGTACTGTACTTACTTCACAGGTAACAGGTGGCACCGCGCCTTACGCTTACCTCTGGAGCCCTGCTTCAATGGTGGTTGCACCAACAATGCATGTTACGCCAACCACCAATCTGTATTCTTCGCAAAGCTTTGACATGCGGGTAACCGACAGCAAAGGTTGTATCTCCACTGGTCAGACTGTGGTAACCATCTCCGGAGGTCCGTTGCAGGTGAATCCGGTAGCAGTGCAACCCATCATTTGCCGCAACGAGTCAACAGTGATCAGAGCAATTCCCGGTGGCGGATCAAACAATTATGTTTCTTATACATGGACTTCAGTACCTCCGGGATTTACCTCTTCAGCAGCAGAACCAACGGTTTCACCTCTGACAACCACCATTTATAAAGTAGTTGTCAGTGATGGCTTTAATGTTGTTGAAGGTGAAACTACAGTAACCGTTAATCAGCTTCCTGTTATCGATCTTGTGCCGGTTGATCCTAAAGTTCAACCCATCAGCGCAACCGAAATAGGTGTGTGTGTGTTTGATACCGTAACCATTGATGCCGGAAACGCCGGTGCAAGCTATCTTTGGAGCAATGGAGCCAGCACTCAGAGCATTGATGTGTTGTCGTCGGGTATCAGTTTTGATATGAGGGAATATTCGGTGATTGTCACGAATCAAAATACCGGTTGTGTAAATAGTTCAAATATTACGATCTATTTTACATTTTCCAACTGTAGTTACGGCATTTCAGAAATGGAATCCGATAACAGGCTTGTGGTATTTCCCAATCCTTCCGCTGACGGAACATTCAACTACACCATTACCAGTCTGAAGGGCGAAACCCGTATAGAGGTCTTCACTATTGATGGCCGTAAAGTAATGGAGGAGCAACTGATGCTGCTGCCCGGACAAAGTAAAACTGCTGCATTTAACCTGAACAGAACTTCCGGTATTTATCTGCTGAAGCTCACAAACAAGGATGCAGTTATAATGAAACGACTCATTAACCAATAATAAACCATAAACTGTTGGCGGCTTCATTGAGTGCCAGATCAATCCATTAACAGTAAATACCAGACTGAATTGATGAAAAAACAAACGGCATTTGCCCTATTGTTCTTGTTAAGCCTGAGCTTACCGCTTCTGGCGCAGGTTAACCGCTGCTCTTATGTTATACCGCGGCATACCGATAATTGGTTGTTTCATAGAAACAGTGGTATTCATTTTGAAGACAACTCTGTATCTCTGATTAGCCAGCCATTATCAAACCTTAGGGTTGGACTAAAAACTTCAACATTTTCTGATGTTAATGGAATTCTTCTTGCATATACCGATGGTGCGTTTGTGTACAATGGGAACCATGAAAGAATTAATTTCGGTGATAACCTGAGAGGTGGGACTGTTTCACCTTCAATCATAGTCCCCAAACCGAAGTCAGATAATATTCTTTATATTTTCACTATTGATATTGATTATATGAATAGACCCCAAGGTTTGTTCTACTCGACTGTAGATTTATCGCTTGGTGGAGGAGTTGGATCGGTTTCTGAAAGAAATAGGGAACTCTTCCCACAGACTGCCGGTCTAATTTCAGCTGTTGAAAATAGGAACAAAGATGGTTATTGGGTGGTTAGCCGGGGTTTAGGGAACAGTTCTTTTTATGCTTTTAAAGTTACTTCAACAGGAATAGAAGCAACACCTGTAGAAAGTTCAAATATGGGTACCGCATTGAATGACAATCAATCGGATCTATTGGGGACACTCAAAATCTCCCCTAAAGGAGACAGATTATCTTTTTGTTCATATGGAAGAAAAGTTGTTGAGTTGTTTGACTTTGATAATGAAACTGGACGTGTAAGCAATCCAGTGACAATAACTTTACCCGACCCTCTTCATGTTCCAGATGCAGCTCCATATAGCCTTGAATTTTCAAAAGACGGGACAAAACTATATGTAAACATGTATTCATTATTTAATTCTCCCACAGCCATCTTCGTTAACAGCCGGGTGTATCAGTATGATTTAACGAATGGTATGCAGATGACTTTGTTAAATGAATCTCCCCTTGCTCAAAATCTTAATTCTCTTCAATTGGGCAGAGATGGTAAGATATACATTACCAGACAGGGAAGTTCAGCACTTTCTGTTATTGGTTCTCCTGATAGGCCAGGCACTGCTTGTAACTTTTTAGATAATGGTATTGATGTTCCTGCAACAGATTTATTGCGTTTTGGTCTTCCCACATTCATACAAAGTTATTTTAATAATCCTCATTTCGATTACGATACCAAATGTGATGGCGATATAACCGAGTTTTGGTTGCACAATCCAACTTACAGCGATGGTACCACCACCTGGGACTTTGGCGATGCCGGCAACACAACACCTGGAACAGGCATAAATCCTACGCATCAGTTCAGTGGCCCTGGAGTGTATAATGTCACGGTAACCGAAAGATGGAACGGAGAATCTTTCACCACAACGCTTCAGGTTATCATTAATCAACTCCCACCCAAAAGCTTTGAAGCCAAAGGTGACAGCATGTATCTTTTTCCTGGATCAAGAATACCACTTGATGGCGGGCAGGGAATGTTTTCCTACTATTGGCAGGACGGCAGCAACAATCAGTATTTTGATGTTGATTCACCAGGTTTGATTGTGGTTGAGTATGAAGATATGAATTGCTGCCGTAATTCTGACAGCCTTAAGGTTATAGCTCTCGATATCAGTTTGCCCAATGCATTTACACCCGATGGAAACGGAGTAAATGACTATTTCAAAGCACTTGGGCCCAGCGATGGAATTGAAGATTTTACCCTCCTCATCTATAACCGTTGGGGACAACGCATATGGGAAGCCAAAAACTTTGCCGATAAATGGGATGGAACACTCAATGGGCAGAAACTTCCTTCCGGGGTTTATGCATGGTACCTTACCTTTAATGTAATCGGAAATATTTCCTCAATCGGAAAAGTGAAATACAAAGGCAGTGTAACCCTGCTCAGGTAAAGCAGCTTACTTAAATAAAAAATCAGAAGCCGGATATTTCCGGCTTTTTTTTTATCCTTGCGAAGTGCTTCACCCACGGTTATTGTTATTGAGCACCTTCGGCGCTCCTTATCATGATTCCCTTTGGGGCTGCAGTTGCTTATATCCTTGCTCACCGTGGGTTCCGCGAAGTGCTTCGCCCACGGTTATTGTTATTGAGCACCTTCGGCACTCCTCATCATGATTCCCTTTGGGGCTGCAGTTAGTTATATCCTTGTTTACCGTGGGTTCCGCGAAGTGCTCCACCCACGGTTATTGATATTGAGCACCTTCGGCGCTCCTCATCATGATTCCCTTTGGGGCTGCAGTTATTGTCCCCGAAGGGGGCGAATTTCAAATAACCGTGGGTGTAACGAAGTGCAACCCACGGTTAGCGGATGTAGTAAAGAACAACGTCCCCGAAGGGGGCGAATAAAATATGTTTCTCCCTAAAACTGATGTAATTCAAAAAATGCTTATTTTTGTGATTGAGAGGCGAATATCTAACTTATTATCTGCAAAAAAAATGTTGAAAAAATCAATTTTGATCCTTGCATTGCTTACCTCAGTTTTGTTGGTGAATGCTCAGAAACAAGCCAATTTTTGGTACTTTGGTCAGTATGCCGGACTCAATTTCAGTCTGGGGCCACCTGCAGCTTTGACCAATGGAGCCCTGAACACCGGCGAAGGTTGCTCTTCAATCTCTACAGCAGCAGGAGCTCTCGAATTTTATACCGACGGACGTTTTGTTTTTAACAAAAATCACACCCAGATGCCAAATGGGTTTGCGTTAAAGGGACACTCATCAAGCACCCAATCAGGAATTATAGTTCCTAAGCCAGGAAGTTCAACCGAATATTATATTTTTACGGTTGATGCTGCTGATAATGGTCTGGCCGATGGACTTTGTTATACAAAAGTAGATATGACTTTAAATGGTGGACTCGGCGATGTAGTTACCACCGAAAAAAACATATCCCTTGTCCCGCTTGCCTGCGAAAAGGTTACTGCTGTCGGGCATGGTGATGGGCAGACTTTCTGGGTAATCACAAAAAAATGGGGAAATGCAGATTTTTACGCCTATCGTATCACTTATGACGGAGTGAATACTACACCGGTTATCAGTACAACAGGTCCGCCTCTTGTTGGCAATCTCGGACAGGCATCAAAAGGTTACCTGAAGGTATCGCCTGACGGAACCAAGATTGCTTCAGCAAACAATACTGATTTTTCAGTTGGTATTTATAATTTTGACAACTTTACAGGAACAGTTTCCCATCTGGTTTCAGACAACAGTTACCCCAACCCTGGCGGAGGAGATCCGGGTGGGCCTTACGGAGTAGAATTTTCACCAAACAGCAAGCGGCTTTACATTGGCGAATGGAAGGCTAACCGCCGGATATCACAGTATGATCTTACTTCAGGTGACCCTACAGCGATTTTAGCATCAAAGATAGTTGTTGCTACTGTGGCACAAAATGCCGATCCCATCGGAGCTTTACAACTCGGCCCCGATAACCGTCTGTACATTGCCCGCCAGGGTTCCAATTATCTTTCCAGAATAAACCAGCCAAATAATCTAGGCACTTTTTGTGGATTTCAGGAAAATGCAATAAGTCTGGCTGGCAAACAATGCCGGTACGGGCTTCCGCCTTTTATTCAGTCTTTCTTTTACCTTACAGCAGATTTTTACTGGGATGAGCCTGCCTGCTTTGGTACAACAACTCAGTTTTATACCAGCGCTTCTGATAACCCCGATTCGGTAAAATGGACTTTCCCTAACGGAACAAATTCTGCATTACTGAACCCTACCTATTTGTTCCCTGCCCCAGGATTGTATGGCGTGAATCTGTTG